>Ga0315290_10001425_pt1 | contig 16401 bp, 9 predicted proteins | sample YL17G12_0_MG_FD_203627 | JGI IMG/M metagenome (GOLD analysis project Ga0315290, IMG submission 203627) | Sediment microbial communities from Yellowstone Lake, YNP, Wyoming, USA - YL17G12_0 | ecosystem: Environmental > Aquatic > Freshwater > Lake > Sediment | place: USA: Wyoming | collected... | reverse complement strand
AGATATTCCTGGTTCCGGGGATAAGTATGTGGCTTTATTTAATTTAAGTGATAAACCCAAAATAGATATCCCGGTTTCCTGGGGACAAATCGGATTATGGGATTCCACTTATAAGGTAAAAGATCTTTGGGCTAATAAAGATCTTGGTGATTTTAAAGACAGGTTTTCGGCAGTTATTCCGGCTCATGGCGCAGGGCTTTATAAGGTTACCGGGAAATAAATGCGATAGCCGTTCAAGTGCCGGATTTTAGTTTTTTCATCCAAGGGAAAATATGGTTAGCTGGTTCTCTCCCTGCATGCATAGCATATTCGAAGCACAGGGGGAGACAGAGGGGGTAAAAAAATCAAACTTCGAACGAGAACAAAATAATCATTCTAACTTAGCCTTGGGAATATACCCTGCTTGAAATTCAATTGATTATGGAATTGAACAACCGATTTAGTCTGGGATTTTTCCCAACCCCGCTTACAGAGCTTAAAAACCTTTCAAAGATTTATAGCTCCTGCAATCTGTTTATCAAGCGCGATGATCATACCGGCCTGGCTTCAGGCGGTAATAAGACCCGGAAGCTTGAATATCTTATTCAGGAAGCTATAGAGCAGGGATGCGATACAGTTATCACAGCCGGCGCACAGCAATCCAATCATTGCCGCCAAACGGCTGCCGCCTGTGCTATTGCTAATTTAAAATGTCATCTCGTTTTAGGTGGCGAGAAACCGGAGATTTATAATGGTAACATCTTATTATCTGAGCTTCTTGGAGCTAAAATTCATTTTACGGGAGAGAACAGAAAAGGAGAGGATATTGAACAAATCTACAGCAGCTTAAAACTTCAGGGAGCTAATCCCTATATCATTCCATATGGTGGGTCCAACATTACCGGGGCATTGGGATATGTTAATGCCGTTAAAGAACTCCAGGAGCAATTGACCGGGAGAAATCTGAAACTGGATTATATCTTTTTTGCATCCAGTTCAGGAGGCATGCAGGCTGGATTAACATTAGGGAAAATGCTTTATGATCTGGAGGCTGAACTAATCCCAATAAATATTGATAAAAATGAAACTGCAGGACAAAAATTAGAAGAGGTAATTTTTGGAATCGTCAATCAGGGGAAAGAGATGTTTCAAATTAATAAAGCTTTTGATTACATAGATATTAAACTGATCAAAGATTATGATAAGGCGGGATACGGAGTTGTGTCTTCCAACGAAATTGAAGCCATGAATTTACTGGCAAAAACAGAAGGTATTCTTTTAGATCCTGTTTATACAGCCAGGGCTTTTTATGGCATGATGGACTATTTGAATAAAAGATTACTTCCGGAAAAATCCAATGTACTTTTCTGGCATACAGGAGGTCTTCCGGCTATTTTCTATTATTCAGCTGAGTACATGATGAAAATTTAAAATACTCAATAAAATCATCTATATCATTGTTTTATATCACTATTCTTATAATGGTTAACACCAGGTTATTAACATATATTATTGAATATCAATAATATATTAATTCTTGTCAGGTACTGAGCTGAAAATATTTATTTTTGCACATACCATAAGGTTACCTGGCCATTTGTAGTGAGGTATCTTTGTTTAAAAAGTACAGGTTAAATGCTCATTAGAAAATGAAAACAGAAAAATTCATTGCCTACTCTTTACTGTTAGTTATGCTTACTCTGTTGGATAGTTGCAGCCCAAAGAAAACAGTCGAACTTGATAAAATAATTTCTAAGGGGGGGGCATCGGGAAAGTATAATGCTTTTGCCGATGTGTGCCGCATGAGTAATGGAGATATAATGGCAGTATATTATGCGGGGTACGATCATGTAACAAGAAGAGGTGCTTCGGCTGATTATCCCCAGCTTGGAAGAATTGTGTATGTTAAATCCCAGGATGAGGGGCGAACCTGGAGTGAACCCGCCCTGGTTTACGATAGCGAGAATGATGATCGTGATCCCAGCATCGTTCAGCTAAGCAACGGTAGATTAATTTGCAACTCCTTTCCGGATAGTTTGCTGGGAGATGGTGTAGGATGGGATCCTGCATTTATGCATATTCAACTTGTAGAATCGTTTGATAATGGGATAACATGGGAAAAGTATCCTCAAAAAATTTACCATGAGAATTGGGCTTCCTCTTCTCCAATAAGGGTGTTGCGCAGTCGAAAACTGGTTATGCCAGTGTATTACGTAACACCGGACTATAAAAAGGGTTATGGTGGTGTCATGATTTCAACAGACAATGGGAAAACATGGAGTGATCCCATACCCATCGGAGACAGATCCAAGCTATATCTGCCAGCAGAGACAGATATTATACAGCTGCAAAATGGGGAATTATTTGCAGCACTGCGCGGTTCGCGAAATGATAAGATAAACATGCACTATGCTACAAGCAGCGATGAAGGTCAAACATGGTCTGATGTGCATGATATTGGATTTTTAGGAAGCTGTCCCTACTTTTTACGCTTGAGAACCGGGGCAATCATTCTCTCCTATCGTGGATCATATAATACGGCTGACGGAGAACCAGAAATAACCTGCCTTTTGCGTGTCAGTTATGATGATTCCAAAACATGGCAAGGACCTTATATCGTAAAGGATTTACGGGGTGCCTACCCATCAATGATAGAGCTAAAGGACGGGTCTGTCCTCATGGTTGGTTACGATGGTCCCTCTTCGGGCAGCGAAATCTTTGCCAGCCGCTTTTTTGCTCCCGCAAAAAGCGATACGCTTATTTCTTTGAGCGAAAATGAGCATCCGATTTTGATTAGGAGTTTGCCCTTCTGAAAGATGAAAAAGCCATACCTGCTCTGTTTTATATCGTTATACCTGATACAAGCAGGTGTGTTGAATATAACAGTAAAAGGGCAGGGTGTTTACAGTAAGCTCTATAATTATGATGAAAATAAAGTGCCTTCCTATTCACTACCGCAGGCTTTACTGAGCAAAGATGGTATTCGTATCACTACTGTAGATGAATGGGAAAGAATCCGAAGGCCGGAAATTCTTTCCCTGTTTGCTTCTGAAATTTACGGACATACTCCCACTGAAAAAATAAAGATGTCCTATAAAATACTTGAGCGTAATGAAAATGTTTTTGAAGGTAAGGCAATTCGGAAACAAATATTACTAATGTTTACCGCTGGAGGTATTCAGCACGATGTTCAGTTGCTAATGTATCTTCCCAAACAGTCGGGCGGTAAGGTGCCTGTTTTCCTGAGTCTAAACTTCTTTGGCAATCAGACCGTTTCTGCAGATCCGGGAATCATCCTGTCAAAATCGTGGAATCGAAACAATGAACGGTTAGGAGTTATTCATAACAATTCGTCTGAGGCCAAACGTGGTGGTGATGCCTCCCGTTGGTCAATTCAGAGAGCCATATCCAATGGCTTTGGAGTTGCCACTGCTTGCTACTGTGATTTTTTCCCGGACAGCATAGCAAAAGTTACCTCCAGCATACTTTCACTCTTTGGGGCTGAAGAATCAGATGATGGTTCGGAAAGTAGCTGTCAGGCAATAGGTGCATGGGCATGGGGTATGAGTCGCATTATGGATTACCTCGAAGAGGATGTACAGGTGAATGCGAAGAAGGTTGTTCTGGTTGGACTTTCACGAATTGGGAAAGCTGCTTTATGGGCAGGTGCCCAGGACAAACGCTTTGCAATGGTTATTTCAGCCTGCTCCGGCTCTCTTGGGGCTGCATTGTCAAGACGAGCTTTCGGGGAAACTATTGACATAACTTCCGGAGTTAATCCCCATTGGTTTTGCAAAAAAATTACACGCTACTATAATAATGAATCTGCTCTTCCGGTTGATCAGCACGAACTGATTGCCCTTATGGCGCCACGTCCTGTGTATGTGTCGAGTGCAGAAGAAGATCTTAAAGCCGACCCCAGGGGAGAATTCCTTTCGGCGGTCTATGCTGGTGAAGCATACCAGCTTTATGGACTCAAGGGCTTGGATACAGACGTAATGCCACCTGTAGATACTCCAATTATGAATGACATAGGGTATCATATGCGCACAGGAGTGCATGATATAACTGACTATGATTGGGAGTGCTATATAGAATTTGCAAAAAAGAAACTTTAGAAAAATGGCAAAGAAACAGCTGGCATCTTACGTATTCTCTTTCATTATTGTTGTCATGCTGTTAAACGCATGCCAATCTAATGACCCCGAAAGCAGCTCACTCCTGACAGGTAGAGATACCCTTTCGATCCAGTATATTGATATTCTTCAAACGACGCATACTGATTATGGTTTTACAGATCATCCGTTGATTGCGGTAGATTTACACAAGCGGTTTTTGGATATTGCCTTAGATTTATCTCTTGAAAGCCAGGATAGCATTCCTGAAAAAAGGTTTAAGTGGACGGCAGAAGCGCTGGATATAGTTTGGTTATGGTGGCAGGAAGCCGCCGAAAGCAGGCGAAAAGATTTTTTAGAGATGGTAAGAAAGGGACAGATAGACGTTAATGCAATGCCATTTCACATACAACCTTTTGCCAACAAAGAACAATGGAAGGAAATGGCAGAATGGGTGCCTGAGGAGCTTTACAGTAAGATGGGAATAAGTGTAGCCATGCAGAATGACGTTAACGGATTTGCTCGTGCGGGAGCTATTAGCCTACTCGATAAAAATATCCCCTACTTTATTATGGGTACTAATGGTGCATGGGGTGGTTCTCCATTCAAGGTGCCTGCGGCTTTCTATTGGAGAATGCCAGATAGCAGGCAGTTACTGGTATGGGCAGGTTTTATGTACTCCGAAGGTTACCGTTTTTTCTTTAAGAAAAACTGGAGGTTAGATCAAAGAGATGCAAGCAATACCCAGGTATTTTGGCCACGACAACAGGATATTCTGGCTACCGATGAATCCTCCATGCTGGAGGCAAATAAGAATTGCATAGCACGTATTAAGCAGATGCAGGATGCGGGATATAGCTACGATTTCATTATTCTTTCATTCACCAATCAGTGGCGTGTGGATAACGATGGCCCAACAGATCAACTCGTGCCTTTTGTTACAAAATGGAATCAAATGAGATTAAAACCTGCACTATTCTTGACTACTGCTTCTGAGAGCATGAAAAAGATGGAAGCGAAAATAAAAAACAAAGATATTAAAGTAGATACACTTGAAGGAGAGTGGCAGGATTGGTGGGCTTTCGGATTAGCTGCATTGCCAAGAGAGCTTCAAGCGGTACGACGCGCATCGCTGTATGTGAAGTCATCAGAGTCTTCTTTCTGGAAAAATAAATCAAAGGAAAAAACTGAGGAGATAAAAGAGATAAATCGCATGATATGCAGATACTACGAGCATACATTTGGAGCTAACGAATCTACCTCTAACCCATACTCTCTTTTTACCCTGGGACAGATAAATGAAAAAAGTTCATTTGCATATCGCCCTCTGGAACGGGCAAAGTGGCTATTAGCGCAGCTCACAAGAGAAACATTTACAGCGGACGATCCTGGGCTTTATGTTGTAAATACTGGTGACGCTTCATATACGGGTTGGGTATCTTTGGATCGTATAGGGTTTAGGGGCGTTGAATACAGTTCTGTAAAGGATGTAAAAACAGATCTTGCAGTTCCGGTTTTAAATGGTACGGAAAGCCAACGTCTTGGTTTTGCCCCCAACACAAGCGGTCTGTTACGCCCCCTTCTGGTGAGCAATGCTCTTCGTTTTTGGGTTTCAGATCTACCACCGAACTCCTCTAAGTCATTTGTTTTACAAACAGGTACTGTTGAAGCAATAATGCAGTCAAAGGCAAAGCCAAACTTAACTTTTGATAAAAATGGATGGGTTACTTCTGCGCAATGGGAAGGAATGAAGTATCCTCTTTTTACCGAAGGTTTGGCAGATTTTATGGTCTTAAGTCTTAAGGACAGGGATGGCGGATCGTATATAAATTATAGTGACAGCAGCCGGGTTGAAAAAATTAAAGAAACCACGAAGGAATCATGGGCCAGGGCGAAAGGCAAAGCAACCCTGAAGGAAACTCCTTATACTATCACAATATCGCAGGAACTCAGGCATGACAGAATGCATAATATTATTCGTACGGTTGAAATATGTAAAGAATTTCCGCGAATCATGCTTAAGGTGGAGCTGGATCGCATAGGAGCTGTTGTTGGAAATCCCAGGCCGGAAATTTTTTACCTGAAATTCCCATTTCCTTCAGCTTCTGACGAAATATTAGCTACCAACGGCGAAATCCCCTATGTTCCATACCGCGATCATTTACCTAACTCGTGTAAAGATTTCTTTGTTGTTGATAGTTGGGTGAAGTTTGATGCCCAGGATGGTTCCCGGATATGGTACTCAGCAGATGTGCCATTGGTAAATCTTGGGGGTCACCATTATTGTGCCCGCATCAAGGATAAACCGCAAGATTCGAACGAACTTTACGCTATGCTATACAACAATTCATGGGCAGTAAACTATGCTGACGAATGCTCTGGTGCAATGACATTTGAATTCGAGGTGGTATTTGATAAGGATAAAAAGAGTGTAAGTGAAATAACAAAGTTGGTTAATACGTACCTGCAACCTGTTCCTGTAATGCTTAATCCTAAGGCGAGAGAAAACAAATTCGTGAATAAGTATATGAATACGCTACGAGTAGTGAAAAATTAAGATATTGATGATGTATATAAACTTTTTTTGGATGAATAGAATACCTGCCATTTCGACCATATTGCTAACGTTAGTCAGTAGTCTGTTTGCTCAGGTAAACGTCAGGCCTCTAAATCAGATGGAAATTGAGGAGAGAATTCACAGGGCTGTTTACGATACAAGAATCATAGATACGCATGAACATTTCTATAGCGAAGAGTTGGTTCTTACCACATATAGCCTGGATTTCTGTAACCTGTTTCTCCACTATCAGGCTGACGACTTTATCTCAGCAGGACTAAAGGACAACAAATCGAATCTGCTGGAAATTTTAAGAGGCAGGGATATTAGTGAGGATGAGAAATGGCTGCTGGTAAAAGATTTTTGGAAAGATACCCGTACCAATGGTTACGGAAGAGCGGCAATAGCAGCAGCTAGCGGTTTATTTGGAGTTGATGACATAAATGACCAAACGTACAAGGATTTATCAAAAAAAGTCAGGGAACTTCACAAGGCAGGATTTTATAAGCAAGTATTGGTGGACAAAGCCAAAATAGATATTTGTATTATCATGAATACCAAAGACCTTCCCCCGCGGGATATGGATCAAAACTACTTTCGAAGTTTATTTGGCAGCGATTGGTTTTGCAGATTTGTAGGTTACCAAAATTTTCAAAAGGTTACAGAGGCATACAAGAGGTCTGATGTTACTTCATTGGATGATTACGGGCTGCTCATGGATAGCATTTTCAATGAAAACAAAAAAAAGAATTTTTTGGGGCTAAAAGTTGGTTGGGCATACGGACGAACCTTGCAATGTGATGATGTTTCTGAGGAAGTAGCGATAAATATCTTTCAGGAGATGAAGGATAATCCTCAGAAAAAATACTCCATGAAAGAGGCAAAGCCACTTCAGGACTACCTCTTTAATAGAGTTCTGGAATTATGTGAAAAGTATGATTTCCCCGTTCAAATTCACTCGGGACTTCAAACAGGCAATGGTGGTGACATCACAAATACCAATCCATTAAATCTCATTTCTACGTTTTTAAAGTTCCCTAAAGTAAGGTTCAGCATACTTCATAGCAGCTATCCTTATGGCGGTGAACTGGCTGCTCTGGCAAAGACCTTCCCAAATGTTTACATAGATATGGCATGGACAACAACAATTTCACCTTCGTTTTCTATTCGATACCTGCAGGAATTTATTGAAACAGTTCCATCAAACAAGATTATGGTTTTCGGAGGTGATTGTTCAACTGTTGAAAGCGCCTATGGTGCATCCATGGTGACCAGAGACGTTGTGGAAAAGACGTTGGTGATGATGTTAGACAATGGCTATTTAAATGAAATTGAGGCACTTGAATTGGTAAAAAAATTGCTCAGGGAGAATGCTATTAATTTTTATAAATTGAATGAATATTGACATAACAAAAGGTTGACTGAAAAAAGATGAGAAATCCATTAACTTTTGCATTAATACTTTTTTCCGGATTAAGTTTATTTGCCAGAGAATATCATGTTTCTGTAAATGGGAATGACGCTAACGATGGCACTGCTGCTAAGCCTCTGAAAACCATATCCGCTGCCGCTTTTTTAGCAACAGCAGGAGATGTCGTGACAGTCCATGCAGGAACTTACCGGGAACTGGTAAATCCACTGCGGGGAGGTGAAAGTGATGAAAAAAGAGTAGTATTTCGTGCCTCGCCAGGAGAAGAGGTGAACATTAAAGGGTCTGAAATCATAAATACCTGGCAGCAATTGAAAAAAGGCATTTGGAAGGTTGTTATCCCTAACTCCCTTTTTGGGGATTACAACCCGTATATAGATACAATTGCAGGAGATTGGTTCGATCGCAAAGGTATGGCACACCATACAGGTGAGGTTTACATTAATGGCAAATCGCTCTTCGAGGTAAACTCACTTGAAAAGGTGAATAACCCTCTTCCTTTGAAAGATGCGCCCGATAAGGAAGGCTCTCTTTTTACCTGGTATTGCGTGTATAGCAAATTAACCACCACTATTTGGGCAAACTTTCACGGACATAATCCAAACAAAGAGCTAACTGAAATCAACGTTCGTCCTACCTGTTTTTATCCCAGCCGGGCGGGCATAAACTACCTGACTATACGTGGATTCAAATTCAGTCATGCAGCTACGCAGTGGGCTCCTCCAACGGCAGAGCAGATAGGTCTGATAGCAACCAACTGGTGTAAGGGTTGGATAATTGAGAATAACACGATAAGTGATTCAAAATGTACCGGGATCACTTTAGGCAAAGAGAGAGCATCGGGACAGAATGTATGGTCGGCAGATAAAGAAAAAGATCGTGCCATACATTACATCGAAGTAATTTTCAGAGTTTTGCGGTCGGGATGGAGCAAACAATATGTAGGTTCACATATCGTAAGAAATAATACTATTTATGACTGTGAACAAGCAGGTATTTGTGGGAGTTTTGGTGCCGCTTTTAGCCAGATACTGAATAATCATATTTACAATATTTATAAGAAAAGGCAGTTTGATGGAGATGAAATAGCGGGAATTAAGCTACATGCTCCCATAGATGTTACTATTAAAAATAATCGTATTCATGATGGAAATGTTTCAATTTATTTGGATTGGATGACACAGGGTACCCGGATTTCCGGTAATTTGCTGTATAACAACCGATGGTGCGATCTTTTAATAGAGGTTAGTCATGGCCCATTTTTGGTTGACAACAACATTATGCTATCTAAACTCGCGTTGTATGATGAATCCCAGGGAGGTTCTTATGTTCATAATCTCATAGCAGGGAAAATATTTCTTGAAAAATCCACGCGTTTTACCCCTTACTTGCTGCCGCATTCTACAGAAGTTGCCGGATTTTCTACGATTGTTAATGGCGATACTAAATTTTACAATAATATTATCGTGGGTAATGAGACTGATACAATTAATGCAAATACATCAGGGAGATATGGGCTGGAGATATACAAAGATGCTATTCTTCCGGTGCACATAGAATCGAATCTTTACTTTAATGCGGCTAAACCCTACCCCAGGGAAGTCAACGCTGGTGAAAATAAGGACATAAATCCCGATGTAAGAATTGAGGAAAAGGGAAAAGATGTGTATTTGCACATTTTAGCAGATAGTTCCTATGCTAAAGTAAAAACACGAATGGTATCTTCAACTCTTTTAGGTAAAGCTCAAATACCTGATGCTGCCTATGAAAATCCAGATGGCACCGGGTTTAGTATAGATGTTGATTTTTTTGGAGCAAAGCGTTCACAAACCAATCCGCTTGTGGGGCCATTTGAGTCCCTAACAGAGGGGCAACAAACAATAAAGGTTTGGTAGTTCTTTAATTAATACAAAAGAAATTTATGCGTAAAAAAAATATGTTGTTGTGGTGTTTACTATCAGCATTGCCTTTCACAATTCACTCGCAAAACGTAAATAAGCAACTTTTCCCAAAGCAAACATCCATACCTCGGATGGAAATCAATCTTCCAATGGTGAATGGATTTATTATTTTGAAGGGAGATTTTCATATTCATACAGTTTTTTCGGATGGAATGCTATGGCCAACCATGCGCGTACAGGAAGCTTGGGAAACAGGACTTGACGTGCTCTCGATTACAGATCACATTGAGTATCCAAATACCATGCTCAAAGATACCAACCTCAACGCCTCATATGATTTAGCATTGCCTCATGCAAAGGAATGTGGAATTTTACTGGTAAGAGGTGCTGAGATTACCCGGCAGCAGGGTGTGATAGGTCACTTTAATGCTTTATTTATAAAAGATGCCAACAGGCTAAAGATAAAAGATCCTGAGGCTGCTTTACAAGAAGCCCTAGATCAGGAAGCATTTGTTGTTTTAAACCATCCGGGATGGAACGTGGACACATGCGTAATTACTGAATTTCAGGCAGGTCTTTTGAAAAGAAAAATGATTCACGGTGTTGAGGTGTTTGGAGTCTATAGAGAATACTACCCAAGAGCTCTTTCGTGGTCAAAAGATTTGGACTTAACAGTGATGGCTAATTCCGATATGCATGATTTAATTTATACGGATTTTGGACAGGGAGATGGAAAAACTCCATATCGCCCTATGACGCTAATCTTTGCCAGGGAGAAAAGCCTGGAGGCAGTGAAGGAAGCCTTATTTTCCAAAAGAACTTTAGCCTGCTTCGATGGTCAGATGGCGGGCCGGGAAGATTTGCTTAAGGCTTTTTTTAGTGCGTGCGTGAAGATAAGTTATGTTTCGGGCATCAAAGATATGGTAGTCTACAACCTGACAAATAGCTGTGATTTTCCGTTTAGCGTGAGGATAGGAGAAAAGGTATATGAGATATATCCTCAAGGTAGTACAAACGTACATATTGGTAAAAATATACATCAGGTGGAGATGGTAGTGGAAAATATGCACCACTACGAATTTTCACATCCAACAATAACGATGCAACTGCCTTCTGGAAATTCTCAATAGATTATATCTTTTTTGCATCCAGTTCAGGAGGCATGCAGGTGGACTACCCGGAATTTTTTATGATGCTGAGGAATTAATGAAATGAAGACTTGAGAACAGATTTTAAAATTGTGAATTGAAATTGCGAAATCAATCATGAATTGCAATGACTTTTTCGAAGAAACAAATGTTTTGCCACATAACAAATCTTAAATACAGATAGCCATGACCAATCGCAGAGACTTTATCAAACAATTATCAGCAGCAGGCATCCTCAGCACTATGCCGGGCGCACTTTTCGCACAATACGGTCCCGAAAACAGTACAATATGGGCTTGCCTTCTGCACTTAAGCTTTAATATGTGGGAGGAATACCGGATCACCGATACGCAGGATGAAAACCTCAAAATCAGGGGATATCTCCCTGATCTTCAATTAAACGAACCGCTATGGAACGATGCGCTTAACAAAATGGCCGGCGCAGGGATGAATATGGTAGTGATCGATTTGGGCGACGCCATTCAATATAGGAGCCACCCTGAGCTTGCGGTGAACAATGCATGGACAACAACGCGCTTACGAGAGGAACTGGCAAAGTGCCGCAGGTTAGGACTGGAACCTATACCTAAGCTGAATTTCTCAACCTGCCACGATACCTGGCTGGGTGAATATTCAAGAATGGTTTCAACCAAAAAGTACTATTCCGTTTGCAGCGATCTGATTGCAGAAGTGATAGAATTATTCGACCATCCCCGCTTTTTTCACCTGGGATACGATGAAGAAACAATGGAAAACCAAACCACATACAAATATGCGGTTACCCGGCAGCACGATCTCTGGTGGGACGATTTCTATTTCTTTGTCAAAGAAGTTGAAAAGAATGGAGCCCGCCCTTGGATATGGTCGGATTATTTATGGCATCACCCCGAATTGTTTTTAGAGAAAATGCCGAAATCGGTGGTTCAAAGTAACTGGTATTATGGCGAAGTATTTGATGAGAAAGAAACCTGTGTAAAAGCTTACATCGATCTTGAAGCCCATGGGTACGACCAGATTCCTACCGGTGGTTATTATGAAGCATCTAAAAATGTATACTACAGCGAAAAAAGCATAAAGAATACAGTACAGTTTTGCGATAAACACATTTCGGAAAAACACTTGTACGGTTTTCTGGAAACAAACTGGCGACCGACAGTTGAAGCATTCAGGGACCCCATATTAAAAAGCATCGAACTTACCGGAAACGCTAAAAAATGGTTCGATGAAAATCATAGATGATGCTAAGATACTGTCTGAATTTACTAAAATAGTACCCTCCCCAGCCCTATCATGAAAATAAATTTGTTCCTTCTTCTGAATTTCTTAATGGCCTCCTTTATCAGTTGCAACAAACTAATGGCCAAAACTGAGCAAAACACGCTGAATTTTTCAATCATAGAGGATTCAGCGCAATACCTTGTGCTAAACAATAAAGCCATTTACACTGTAATTGTATCGGAATCAGCTACTCCGACTGAGAAATTTGCGGCTGAAGAGTTAAAGAAAACCTTGAAAAAAATTAGTGGGGCTGATGTAAGCATCAAAAATAAGCCGGCAAATAAAAAGCAGTGCTGTATTGTTTTAGGCACTGCAAATTCCAATCCGGAGATAAAAGCAGTTTTGGCAAATAGCAATTCCGGCTATGGGAACATTAAAGGTAATGATGGCTTTTGCATCATTAAAAAAGGGAATACCATCTATATCACCGGCGATCAGCCAAAAGGTGTATTAAATGGTGTGTACGATTTTCTGGAAAAGAATACCGGCATTATCTGGACACGATCCGTAGAAACGGGCAATGTTTTTACAAAAATGAATACCATAAAAATTACCAAAACCGATTATTGTGAGAAATCGCCTTTCGATCTCCGGGGCTGGCACAGTTGCGGATGGGGTGATGAAAACAATTCGGATCCGCAAACACAACTTCTGCTTTCCAGAAATAAAATTAACCTCGATATGGTTGAATTCGGAAACGTGAGAGAGCCTCTTACACATGACAAAAATGGCGTACACGGATTGCTTGCAGGCCACAATTTAAACAGATGGCTTCCGAATGAAAAATACTTTGCCGCACATCCTGAATATTATTGCCTGGTTGATGGAAAGCGTGTTCCTGTGGGGCCTAACACAGGGCAGGTAAATTTTGCAAATCCCGATGTAGCCAACGTGATAGCCAATAATGTGATCGATTACCTTAAAAATGCACCTAAAAGCATGGATTATATCGGCATTACTGCGGAAGACAATTCGATATTCGATCAAAGCGAACTAAGTACCAAACCAATAAAAACCAATAATGGCATTATTGTGCAACCTACTGACCCTGCTTATAAATCGACCATATTTTTTACTTTTTTTAATAAGGTTACTCAGATAGTACGGGCAAAATATCCTAACGTTAAAATGGTCACTTTTGCATATTTATTTACTGATGAGCCACCTGTATGCGACATTGATAAAAATATCCTGATCATGTATGCACCTCTTAGTGAGTGCGACAGGCATCCACTGAACTCGGATGAAAAAACCTGTATTTCTAACTTCAGATACAACCAGAAACTGGTAAACTGGGTTAACAAAACCAATAACCTAATTATCTATAACTACTATGGAAGTTTTGATTCGTACGAATTTGAACGTCCTATTGAAGAAAAAGTGCAGGCAGATCTGCAATATTACAAGAGTTTGGGCATAAAAGGAATTCTGCCCGAAGGACAGGCAGACCTTGTTAAAAACCAGCAGCCAGGATGGGCGGTTAATTCTATGCGGTTCTGGATAATGAACAAACTATTCTGGAATCCTGACCTGAATATTCAGGCATTGAAAGAAGAGTATCTGCAGAAAACCTATGGCAAAGCGGCAACAGCTATGCGAAAGTATTCCGATCTGGTAGAAAAAGGCTGGAGCTATGATGAATCGCACATTGGCTGGCAGGTAAGCGGATTATCCATGTTCTCACAATATGCAGTTAATTCAGGCATTGCTGCTGATTGCATGAACAGCCTTAATGAGGCTTTTGCGGTAGCAGACCATGATTCAAAACCACGTATTGAAGAAATAAAAAATGTGTTCGTTGCCAACATGGCAAAAGCTGCAGATTTGGGTGTAAAATCGGCAAAAGTTTCCAAAACCAGAGCCAATAAGAATGATATACTCAATTCAACTGATTTTACTTCAGGAGCATGGACTAACTCAACACTGATTAACGATTTCCGGACTGCAGGAAATACGAAAATACTGGCTCCGACAAAAGTGTATGTAATGTGGGACGATGTAAACATCTATGTAGGCTACGATAACAAAGACACTAATGTATCAAAAACAGTTGCAAGCCATACTGTTGCTGATGATTGGTGGGATAATGATGATGACGTTGAAACCTATTTAACCGGCGATATGACTGGTAATGAAAAATATTACGCACTCATGAGTAATGCTAAATCGTTAAAATTAGACTATTCCGGACCCGACAGAGATCCGTCGTATAATCCTGATTGGGAATGCAAATCAGTAATAAATAGGGATGGCTGGAGTACAATCCAGGTAATACCGTTCCGCAGTATTGATGTGAATATAAACGCTGTCAGGCAGCTTAAAGCAAATTTTTTTCGTACCTATCATATCAATGGCAACGGTTCGTATTGCTCATGGCTTGGCGGGAGTGTATGGAATTACTTGGATATGAAATTATTACAATTGGCAGACTGATTTTTGCCTGTAAACGGGAAAATACTTCTGTTAATAATTATATGGTAAATGACTGAAATCAGCATTTCAATTTTAGTTCTTTGATTGCTATTTTATAAATCATGCTTAATGAATCACATAGTATTTAAGTATCATTAGTGAACGACTAAAAATCCAGTATATTACTGAAAGGCAGAGCTGACAGGAGGTTTAGCCACTCTCCTCAAGAGGGGTTGGGGTGAAGTATTACTTGGACTTCAGTCTTTTAACGCGTTTTAAAGTTTAGTAGTATTTAAGTATTATTAATGCAACCATTAGTATTATTCAATTTACAAATAACAATTTACATTTGAAACTCTTATAAAAATTAAACCGAACAATTATATGAAAACCAAACAAAATCAGTGTCTCTCGTTATTATTTGTCATCTCAATTTCACTGGCATTAACCGGTTGTCAAAATCAGCTTCCTGTTGTTGATAACGGGATAGCAAAAATTTGCATAGTTGCAGGTGCGGCAGATGAGGATTTAAAAGCAGCTCAGGAGTTAGCTATCTATATTCAGAAAATGAGTGGAGTTAAAGTTGAAATAGTAAAGGATAGTGTGGTTAGAGCTTCCGCCATTTATGTTGGAAACTCCAGTGTATCAGATTCTTTAAAAACACTTCTGACACATGAAAATGTGGGATACGATGGCTATATTGTTTCGCCTGTTAAAAATGGCCTGGCTATTATTGGAAGAAACGGAGGGACAATGCATGCGGTTTATGATTTGCTCTATCAGTGGGGATGCAGGTTTTATATGCCTGGAGAACTGGGAGAATACATCCCTAAGTTAAAAAAAATAAGTGTGAACCTGAAAATGCATTTCGAGAGACCAGGAATGGACAGCAGGATATTTGCCACAAGTGCCAATGAATTTGGAGGTCCTTTTGGGGGATCAAACTTTGAATGGCTGGCGAAAAATAAAACAGGAGGGATCAGGTATGACCATTTCCATGCATTTGCGAGGCTCTTGCCTCCCAGTAAGTATTTTTCATCACATCCGGAGTACTTTGCACTGATCAATGGTAAAAGAGTGTCAACTACTGCCTGTACTAATAATCCAGAGGTGATTAAAATTATAATTGAAGCAGTACGTCAACAATTCGAAAAGGGTGAAATTTCCGCTTCTGTTTCAATGAATGATACGGATGAAACATGCGAGTGTAAAGACTGTGTTGCTGAAAGAAGGGGACTGGAAGGTTCTGTTAATCTGATGGCACTGGCCAATAAAGTGGCGTTGGCACTTGAAAAAGAGTATCCCGACCGCTACATATTCCTCTATGCCAACTATGTGTTCAACGGCTATTTGCCCGAAAATTTCAGAATAGCTAAAAATGTGGTACCAGTTTGGTTTCCACTCAGTGGAGGGCACAATTTTAATGATAAAACCTGTCCCATAAAAGTTGAAAAGCTGAAGGCCTTAAAAGACTGGAAACGTGCAGGAGCTAAACAAATTGGTTTGTATGATTATTTGAACCTGCATGAAATTGAATATCCTATAACCAAATCGCTGAACAGCCAGATGAAGATTGCCAGCG
>Ga0315290_10001424_pt1 | contig 16401 bp, 11 predicted proteins | sample YL17G12_0_MG_FD_203627 | JGI IMG/M metagenome (GOLD analysis project Ga0315290, IMG submission 203627) | Sediment microbial communities from Yellowstone Lake, YNP, Wyoming, USA - YL17G12_0 | ecosystem: Environmental > Aquatic > Freshwater > Lake > Sediment | place: USA: Wyoming | collected... | reverse complement strand
CGGCCATCGCCGTGGGGGAAGTTTTGAGGGACGGCGAGCTGCTGTTCGCCGCTGCGGCCGAGGCCAAGCCACCCGCGGCGGCCGAGGCCAAGCCGGCCCCTGCGGCCGAGGCCAAGCCGGCGGCGGGAGCCGGCTCCAGTGCGGTCCCGGAGCCCGCCGCCAAGCCTGCGCCGGCCGCGGAGGCCGGCAAGGCGGCCCCGGCGGCCGTTGCCGATCCCGACCCGGAGCAACTGCCCTCCTGGCCCGGCAAGATGCCGCGGAAGAAGCCGGCACGCGGCGGGCCTCCCGCGCCGATCAAGATCACCCGGGGCCCCAACGGACAGCTCATCATGACCTCGACCGATCAGGACGCGCTGGATCAGCTCGAGGAGCTGATGGCGCAGTCGCAGTCGGCCTCCCGGGACGACTACACGATCTTCAAGCTGAGATTTTCTGACGCCTACTCGGTGGCGTCGATCCTCCGCGATCTGTTCGAGAAGAAGGGGATGAAGGGGAGGGTTCCCTACTATATGGCGTTCGAATACGGCCTGATGGACCAGGACAAAGACAAAGAGCAGGCCCGGCTGGGCAAAAAGCGATCGCTGAAGATCATCTCGGAGCCGGACTCCAATACGATCATCGTCCAGGGGGCCGACGCCGACCAACTGCGGCAGATCAAGGACTTGATCGAGACGTACGACAAGCCCACGTCGACCGATCCCCAGATGGACCGCAAGACGGAGACGTTCTACATCAAGCACTCCAAGGCCAAGGTCGTGGCCGAGACGGTGAAGGAGGTCTATCGCGACCTGCTGAGCCCGACCGACAAGTCGCTCCAGGCGGGCCAGGGGCAGCAGCAGCGGTCGGAGATGTTTTACTCGTCGTATTTCGTCGACCTGGACGGGTCCAGCAGCGAGGGGGGCGCCCAGCGGCGGGCGAGGTACAAGGGGCCGCTGTCGATCGGCATCGACGAGCACTCCAACACGGTCATCGTCTCCGCCGCGGCCTTCCTCCTGGAAGACATCAGCAAGATGATCAAGGAGCTCGACAAGGCGGCCGAGCCCGTTGAGGAAGACTTCCGCGTGGTCAAGCTCTCGGCCGGGGTCAGCGGGAAGCAGATCCAGTCGGCCCTGTCGGGTGCCTTGGGCAGCGGCGCTGCCCGCAAGCCAGGGGGCCCCCAGCCGGGCGAACAGCCGCCCCACGGCCCGGAGGGCCAGGGCGGACGCCGGCGCTACCGCGGCGACTAGCCCGCATTGTTCATGGCCAGGGCCGCTCGACGTGTACCCGGACCGCTACCGCGTCGAGGGTTTCCCGACCGCGCAACAGCTCGCGGCGACCGGCGCGCCCCCTTGAGGCCCCGCGCGCTGCTTCGGGCCCTCTGTGGCGTTCCCTGCAGACGATCCTCCTGGAATCACGCCACCTCATTGAGACGTGCCGATCGCCCCGCTCGGGGCTTGCGCCTACTTCTCCTCGTCCTTGGCTGCCTTGTCCTTGGCTTCCTTCTTCAGCGGGGTGGTCCAGAGGTAAATCGTGTGGCTTATGTCACCGTTTTTGGACGTCACCTCCACCACCTTGTCCGGCTTGACCCCCTCCATGTCGAAATCGTGGGAGACGATCCGCGAGCCGGGCTTGAGCTTCTCCAGTTGCGGAATCAGCTTCACGTTCAGGCTGGGCAGCAGGTAGAGGGTGATGACGTTGGCCTTGCTCAGGTCGAGGGTGAAGATGTCCTGGTCGACGATCTTGGCGAGCTTCTCGACCTTGTTCTTCTTGACGTTCTCCCGGGACATCTTGAGCCGCTCCGGGTGGATCTCGAAGCCGGTCGCCTTGGCGCCCTGCTTGGCGGCGGCCACGACGATGCGGCCGTCGCCGCAGCCCAGATCGTAGAGGACCTCCCCTTTCTTGAGCTTCACCAGATCGAGCATCTTGGCCACCACGTCGTCCGGGGTGGGCACGTAGATCACGTCGGGCTCGCGGGGCTGCTTCTCGGTGGAGGGCGCTTTGTCGTCCTCGGCCGCCCAAGCCCGCGGGGCCGGCACCATCACAAGACCCGCCACGACCGTCAAGGCCGCAAACATTCGGTACATCGATGCGTCTCCTTTCAGGGAAATCAAAGTGTCGACGTTTGGACTCTGCGCCCCGCCCGGGGCTTACGCCTACTCGTCCTTGTCCTTCTCTTCCTTGTCCTTGGCTTCCTTCTTCAGCGGGGTGGTCCAGAGATAGATCGTGTGGCCGACGCTATCGTCTTCCGAGGTAAATCGCACCACGCGATCCGCCTTGACCCCTTCCATGTCGAAGTCGTGGGAGACGATCCGGGCACCGGGCTTGAGCTTTTCCAACTGCGGGATCAGCTTGACGTTGAGCCGGGGCAGGAGGTACAGCGTGATCACGTTCGCCTTGCTCAGGTCGAGGGTGAAGATGTCCTCCAGGACGATCTTGGCGTTCTTCTCGACCTTTACGTTCTTCTTGACGTTTTCCTTGGCTTCCTTGACCCGCACGGGGTTGATGTCGTACCCGGTCGCCGTGGCGCCCAGGTTGGCGGCCGCCACGACGATGCGGCCGTCGCCGCAGCCGAGGTCGTACACGATGTCCCCCTTCTTGACCTTGGCCATCTCGAGCATCTTCTTCACCACGTCGTGAGGCGTGGGCACGAAAACCACGTCGGGCTCGCGGAGCTTCTTCTCGGTGGACGGCTTTTCGTCGTCCTCGGCCGCCCAAGCCCGCGGGGCCGGCACCATCACAAGACCCGCCACGACCGTCAAGGCCGCGAACATTCGGTACATCGATGCATCTCCTTTCAAGGAAATCAAAGTGGGTTGAAACACACGATCAATCGTCGCTCGAGGTGTAGATCGAAAGGCCGGAAATGGCCTCGTCCAGCTCGTTGACCTTCTCTTCGCTCACGGTGCACCCGCGGAGGTAAAGCATCCGCAACCGGTCGTGGCCTTTCAGGTGGAGCAGGTGGTCGCCGGTGATCTTGCAGCGGTCCAGGTTGAGCACAATAAGCTCGGCCAGCGGCTTGAGGTGCACGAGCCCTGCACCGGTCACCTCGGTGTCGGCCAGCACCAGGGTGTTCAGCGCCGGCAGCTTGCCCACGTGCGGGAGGGCTTCGTCGGTCAGGGGGTTATGGGCGAGGTTGAGCACCTCGATCTTGCCCAGCCCGGAGAGGAGCCCCAGCCCCTTGCCGGTAATCCGGTTGTTCGGCAGCGAAAGGCCCTCCAGATCGGCCAGGCCCCGAAGCGCCGAGAGGCGGGCGTCGGTCAGAGAGACGTTCTTCAGATAGAGCCTCCTGAGCCCGGTAAGCCGGCCCACGCACGCCAGGGCGTCTTCGGCCAGCGGCGTGTCGATGATTTGCAGCGACGCTAGAGCAGGCAGGTCGGCCAGGCGATTCAGGTCGGCGGCGGAGAGCTTCAAGCCCCCGGCAGTCACGCCGAGCACGTCGCCATCGTCGTTTTGCTCCAGTTGCGCCCCCAACTGCTCCAGGCGCTCGGCCGCACGGCGCTGGGCTGCGCGAAGGTCGGCCGGGGCCTTCGCGGTCGTCCCCGCACGCTTGGGCGGGGCTGGCGCGGCTGGCAAGGCTGTGGACTCTTGCTGCTCGGCCGTCACCGCCGCCGCGCCCGCGGGCGCGGTCTGACCTCGGCAACCGGAGAGAGCCGGCCAAATCGCCGCCGCAACTGCCGCAACGCAAAAAAACCGTCTCATCAGTCCTCCCGGGCGAACAGTCCGCTCATTATAGTCTGCCCGCACGCCGCGGCAAGTCGGCGGGGGAACATACCCCCCGAAAGAATCTTCGCCTTCCCCTCCCACTACGGGACCTCCTCAATCCACACCAACAACCCCTCGCTGGGCTCAGGGTTGTTCGACTGGTCGGTAGTCTCGCGAGTCCCCTGTTTCGTGGTGATGCTGGAACCCGCAGGCGGAGCAGCTCCAGCGGAGCACCCGGGTCCACAGACACCGTTTCTTCGCCAACCCCAGAACTCCAAGTGGTCGCCAACCGCCCAATCCAGCCTGTGTCTTCCTTCCCGACACCAAACGATTCCCCTTTGCCGGGGACACTCACCGAGAACGCCCAGCCACTGAGGAGATTCTTCTGGAAAACGGCCTTCAGGAGGTACTCGCCGGAAGGAAGGGACGTGCTTGTGCCGCGGCCTCCCTCCGGAATGCCCTTCTCGGGAATGTCCTTGCTCAGAACGCGAAGACGGAAACTGCGTTCCTCGGGCAGGTAGATTCGCCACTCCCAGTTCATGCTGCCCGCAGTCCTTACGGCCCTGGCGCACGCCTTGTTCGGGTCGGAGATTTCGAGGTACCCCACGTCCCGCCGGTACTTGGCCAGCTCGATCCTGGCCTGCCGGACCTCGCGCGACGTCGTCCACAGCCCCACCAGCAGCGCCGCCAGCGTGATCGCGAGAATCAACGTTCTGAGCGAGAACTGGAATCGAAATCGCCGGTAAGGGTTCAGCATCAGTCGTAGGTCATGCTTCAGCATGACACCTCTCCCAGAGAGCTGTTCCGAGCGGTCGCCCCATGGACGGGCAGACGGAAGTATAGCCTACCTCCTGACGGACGCCAAGTTTCCAAGTCTCAAGGCCCTCGGTGTGGGCGGCCGCCCTGGCGGCCGCCCACACCCCCTGCGCACGGCACGCGGCCACGCCGGCGCCCTGCGAGTGCCGCTTCTCCAGCGCCCTCCATCCTACCTTCCCGGCGCCCGACTTCCAGGTGGGCAGAAGGCCCGCTAAGCTCTTGTAAGGAGCGCGTTGGGAATTCTTCCCACGAGGGCCTGCCGTGGAAGTGCTTTCGGCAATGCTGACGGCGTTGTTTCTCTGGCTGCTGTTGGCCCACGGCGCGGTGGCCAGGAAAGCCTTCCAGCGTGAACAGGCCGGGGGCCTTTTGCTGCGAATCCGGCTACGGATTTCGACCCTGTCTCGCACGGTGCGCCTGCTGGGAAGCCTCAGCCTGGGCGCCATCATGGCGGTGATGGCCTGGCACGAGTACCAGCGAGGCGACATCGGCAGCGCGGCGTCGAGCTCCTTCTGGACACTCGTAGTTCTCTTGTTCTTAGTGAGCTTTTCGGAACTCGACTGCGGCATCGAGTTGCGCGATCAAGGGCTGGTGCGCAGTGACCTCATAAAGGTCGCCTTCTTGGGGTGGTCGGAGATCCGGTATTGCCAGTGGAGAGCCCGAGGAAAGGTCCTCCGCGTTCAGCGATTTCTGTTCCGGGATCAATACCGTGTCCCTGCCGACCAGCGGGACGCCGTCACCGAGGTCTTGGCGCAGCACGTCCAGGTCCTCGACGAGGAGGGCAACCCCATTGGCCCGGAGAAACGCTCTGCGGCGGGCTCCGATCGGCCCGACGGGGCGGTACCCAAGCCCCGTTTCCACTGGCACCAGTTCAGTCTGCGCACGCTCTTGCTGGCGGTGGTCGTTGCCGGGGCCGCCTCGAGTTGGTATGCCCAGCGCAAGCATCGGCTGGATCGCTGGCGCACGGTCGCCGAGAAACTGCCTCGTCTCGGCGCGTTGTACGTTGACCCTTCGGGGCCGGGCACCTTTCTGTCGTTCGACAGCAGCGGCCCGATGCCCTCCGACGACGACCTTGCCCTGTTGGACGAGTTCCCGCGGCTGAAGTTCCTCTCCCTGATGGCGGCTCCCATCACCGACGGCGGCCTGGCGCACGTGGCCCCCCACAAGACGCTGATCTCCCTCGGTCTTTCACGAACGCGCATCACCGACGCCGGGATGGTCCACCTCGAAGGGCTCAACAACCTGGAAACGCTTTACCTTTCCTTCACCCCGCTCACCGACGCAAGCGTGGAGAGCCTGGCCAAGCTCAAACGTCTCAATAAGCTCGACGTCAAAGGCACCAAGATCAGCCCGGAGGGGATTCGCCGGCTCCGGGAGGCGCTGCGGAAGACCGAGATCACGCCGCCTTAGCCGCGCCGAGCCGCTCCCGGGGCCCGCAATGGGTGGTACAATAGCCTGGTAGCACCCTCCTACACCGGCTCGATGGCACCACGATGGGCCACCCCACAACCCCCTCTCCCGTACTACCCTTGCTGGCCGCGTTCAGCCGGTACGGGGAGGCGCTGGCTTGGGGGCGACAGCGGGCCTGGGCGGCCTGGGGACCGGTGGCGCGTGAGAGCCCGCCGTTTGACTTCGACCAGACCGCCTACTACGAGGCCACGATGGGCCCGGGCCTGAAGAAGGTCTTTTGGGCCTTTGCCCGGCTGGCCGACCCGGCCGAGCTCGCCGACTGGAAGCTCTCGACCAACGCCTGGGAGGCGGAGTACGCCGCGCTGGGCTGCCACCCGGAGGCCCGCCCGCTGAACCTCGACCCCGGCTACCTCACCCTGGGAAAGCTCGTCCTGGCCTCGACGAAGGACTTTGCCCACCGGATCTACCTCGGCCGGGGCGTGTATGCCGAGGTCACGCTCTTCTATCGGCACCACCGGTGGGAGCATCACGAATGGACGTTCGCCGACTACCGGCGGGCGGAGTACCAGGAGTTCTTCTCCCGGTGCCGCGACGGCCTGCACCGGCAATTGCGAGAGGAGCAGGCGGCGTGATCTGGCTGTTGGTCGGCTCGCTGGTTCCCGGCATGTTGGTTGCGTACGCGGCCGGGTTCGCCGTTCGGCGTTTTGGGCCGCGGCTCGGGCTGGTCGACCGGCCGGGAGAGCGCAAGGTTCACACGGCGCCGACGCCCACGGGCGGCGGGCTGGCCATCTGGCTGGGCATTGTCGTGCCGCTGGCCGCGGGGCACCTGCTGGTGGCGCTCCTGCTGGCGGCCCGGCATGAGAACCCTGCCGCCCCCCTGCCCTGCCCCGTTCCGGCCTTCATCGAGCCGCACCTGCCGGGGCTGGCCGTCCGTTCGGACAAGCTCTGGGCGCTCCTGGCCGGCGGCACCGTGCTGATGCTCCTCGGCCTGGCCGACGACCGCCGGGGCCTGGACTGGCGGGTCCGCCTCGGCGTGCAGACCGCGGTGGCACTGACCGCCGTGCTCTCGGGCTGGCGCATGACCTTGTTTGTCGAGGCCCCCTGGCTTACGGGAGCGCTGAGCGTGCTGTGGATCGTGGGCCTGGTGAATTCCTTCAACATGCTCGACAACATGGACGGGCTCTCGGCCGGCGTGGCCGCGATTGCCGCCGCCATGCTGGCGGTGGTGATGCTCGTGCCCGCCGGCGCCCCCCTGCCCCGCGAGCCGCAGCTCTTCGTCGGCGGGTTCCTGCTCGTGCTGCTCGGCTCGATTTTGGGGTTTTTGGGCCACAATCGCCCCCCGGCCCGGCTGTTCATGGGCGACGCCGGCAGCTACCTGGTCGGCTACCTGCTGGCGATGATGACGCTCTCGGCCACGTTCGCCGGCCAGGGCCTCCCGCGGCACGCCGTGCTTGCCCCCTTGTGCATCCTGGCCGTGCCCCTGTACGACACGATCACCGTGGTCGGGATCCGGCTGCGCCAGGGGCGAAGCCCCTTCGTCGGCGACAAGAGCCATTTCTCCCACCGGCTCGTGGAGCTGGGGATGACCAAGGGCCAAGCCGTGCTGACGATCTACCTGACGACCGCGACCTGCGGCCTGGGCGCGCTCTTGTTGAACCACGTCGACGCCTGGGGAGCGGCGGTCATCGGGCTTCTGGTCGCCTGCATCTTGTCCCTGGTGGGGATTCTCGAGACCGCCGGGCGCCGAAGCGTGTTGCGGCGCCCCGAGGACGACTCCACCTCCTCGTGAGCCCTGCACGGCCATGTCCAGACGAAAACGTACCCGAAGCGACCCGGACGCCGGCAAGGCTCGCCCGGCGCCGGGCGTCTTCGCGCCGGCCGCCGCCGGCGTGCTCGAGCCCGCCCATCGATGGCGGCCCTGGCTTCTGGGCATGGCCTGCGCGCTGTTGGTCGCCCGGCTGCTCTTTCCCAGCGAGGCCCCGATGGCCTATGGCGACGGCCTGCCGTTGGTCCTGCTCTGGATCGCCCTGGCCGTGCTCTGGCTGCTGGCCGCGTTTGGGTCCCGGTGGTTCCCCCTGCGATTCGGCCTGGCCGACGCGGCGGTGCTGGCCCTGGTCGGGCTGCACACGGCGTCGGCCGTCTGGGCCGCCTGGCATGGCAGCCCACGCCCGGCCGTCAACGCCCTGTGGCAGTGGATCGCCTACGGCCTGAGCTTCCTTCTTCTGAGGCAGCTCGTGGTCAAGCCGCGTGAGGCCCGGGCCGTGCTCGCGGTCATGCTCGGCCTGGGCGTGGCCCTGGCCGCCTACGGCCTGTTCCAATACTCCTACGAGATGCCCAGGAGCCGGGCCGAATACGAGCGAAACAAGGAGGCGATGCTCCGCGAGGCCGGACTCCATTATCCCGAAGGCTCGCCCGAACGGCTCCTTCTCGACAATCGCGTCCGCAGCGTCGAGCCGCTTGCGACCTTCGCCCTGACCAACTCGCTGGCCGGGTATCTCGCCCCGTGGCTCATCGTCGGGCTGGGAATGGGAATGGGAATGGGGCTGGGGCGAGTCGCGGGGGGGCCGGGCCGCACCCGGCTTTGGGCAGCCGTGGCCTGCGCCACTCTGCCGGTCGGGCTGTGCCTCGTGCTGACCAAGAGCCGCACCGCCTACCTGGCCACCCTGCTGGGAATCGTACTGGTGGTGCTCTCGGGCCGAAAACACCCTCGACGAAGCGGCCGGCTGATCGCCGCCGCCGCCGTGGCCGTTGGTGCGCTCGTGGCCATCGCCCTGGCCGTCCGGGGCCTCGACGTGCAGGTGCTCAGCGAGGCAGGCAAGTCGTTTGCCTACCGCCTCCAATACTGGCAGGCATCGCTCGGGATGATCGCCGACCATCCGTGGGCGGGCTGCGGGCCCGGCCAGTTCCAGGACTGCTACACCGCCTACAAGCTCCCCACGGCCGGCGAGGAGATCGCCGATCCGCACAATTTCCTGCTGGAAATCTGGGCCACGGCCGGCACGCCCGCCATGGTCGCGCTGGTGGCCATGCTCGTTGCCCTGGCGGCCGCGGTCCTTCGCGCCAGGCGCCGGCCGTCCGATTCCTTGCCCGACAACGCCGTGCGATCGAGCCATGCCGTCGCCGACAATCCCTGGTTCGTCTATGCGGGGGGAGCGGCGGGGGCGATCCTGGGAATCCTCGTCGGCCAGGTCAGCGAAGCCCCGCCCGGCTTGCTCGTCCTCGTCGTCGGATTCCCCGCAGCCGCCGCCGTCGTGGCCCTGCTGGCGGAGTGGGTCGATCGCGGCGCGCTCACCGCCGTGCTCCCTGCGATCGGGGTCCTCGTGCTGTTGGTGAATCTCTCCGCGGCCGGGGCCTTGGCGTTTGCCGGCGTGGCCGGGACGCTCTGGCTCCTCTCGGCCATCGCCCTGAACGAGGCGGCCCACGGCCGGACGATCGCCGTGCCGCGCGCCGTCTGGGGAACTCTCCTTGTCGGCTGCCTCGGCCTGGCGATCGCCTGCTACGGCACGGCCTCTGCCGTGCTCAACCGTGGAGCCGCCCTCCACAGGGCCCAGAGCCACCCTGCCCGCGCAGAGCAGGACCTGCTCGAAGCCACCCGAGCCGATCCCTGGGCCGTCGAGCCATGGGCGATGTTGGCCGCTGCGGCCCATCGGCGTTGGCAGCAGACCGGCGAGCCGGAGACCCTGGGTCTGTTCGAGTCCTCCGCCAGGACGGCAGCCAAGCTGGCTCCCCACGCCAGCACCCTCCGGTGGCAAACCGGGGAGGGATACCTGGACATCTTCTTCAAGACCGGGCAGCGGGACTACCTGGAAAAAGCCCTCGCGGCATACCGCCAGGCCGTGGACCTCTATCCCACGAGTGCCATGTACCAAGCCAGCCTGGCTCTTGTGCTGAAGCAGGCAGGCGACCAGGCCGGGTTCGAAGAACATCGCCAGACCGCCTTGCGGCTCGACGCCATCACCCCCCACCAGAACAGGAAGCTTCCCGACGAACTCCGCAAGTCGTTGCAGCGTAATACTTCAGGGTCGAATTGACTTGGCCGGGGTGCAACCCATAATGGGAAGGCAGCCTCGTAGCTCCTGACCGTCTCTGTCCGTGGAAGAGTCACCGCGATGAAAGTCTCGTATCTTCTGGCGTTTTCCGCCATTTTGGGGGGGGCTGTGGGGTTTGGGGGTGCAGCCTATTCCATTCGATCCTTCCGGTGGGACGGCACGGGGGGGGGCACCTTCGAGGCCAAACGCGACCCCATGCTGGCGATGAATGTCAGAATCCAGCAGGCGGAAACGAATCGGCCCCAGGTCACGGCGGACAGCGCCACCCACAACTTCGGCGTCATGGATAGCCGAAGTAAGAAATCGCACGAGTTCGTGCTCACCAACCGGGGCACTGCCGCGGCATCGCTGGTCAAAGGGCCGACGAGCTGCCGTTGCACGGTGTTCGAGCTGGAGAAGACCACCCTGGACCCGGGGGAGTCGACCAAAGCGACCATGGAGTGGCATGCCAAGAATTCCCGCGGGCCGTTCCGCCAGACGGCCATGGTGCAGGTCACCGGGGGCGAGCCACCCGAGATCGTCTTGACCATCGAAGGTCGCGTCTTGAACGCCGTGAAACTCGACCCGGAGGAATGGGCGATTAACATCGGGGCTGGGACGGGAATCGCCCAGGACCTCGCCCTGTTCACGTTCAGCCAAGAGCCGATCAAGGTGCTCAAGCACGAGGTGCTGGAGGCCGAAACGGCGGCGTTCTTCGACGTGAAGATCGCCCCGATGCCCCCCGAGCGAGTGGCTGCCGAGCCGGAAGCCAAGGGGGGATGCCTCATCCGCGTTTCCGTGAAACCCGGCTTGCCTTTGGGTCCGTTTCGGCAGAGAATCCGCGTCACAACCGACTTCAAGGACGCCCCGGAGGTGGAGATCCCCATTTGGGGGAAGGTCGTCAGCGAGCTGTCGATCACGGGCGTGGGGACAAAGTATGACGAAGGGACCGGCGTGTTCATGGTCGGAGTCGTGGAGAGCCGAGAAGGGGCCGAGCGTCAGCTCCTCGTGCTCGCCCGCGGAAACGACCGCAAGGACCTGAAACTCAAGGTCGGCGAGGTGGTGCCCGATTGGCTGAAGGTGGAGATAGGCCCGCCGCGGGAGATCCTGGGAGGCAACGTCGTGCAGTATCCGGTGACCATCCGCATTCCCAAGGGGAGCCGGCCTGCGCAGCACCTCGGCCCGGAGAAGGAGAGCATGGGGAAGGTGACGCTGGAGACCAGTCACCCCGTCGCGCCGAAGTTGCCGATCTACGTCCGGTTTGCCGTGAAAGACTGACTTCGCGACGGTTCTGCCCTGCAAGGATGTTCCCATGCGTGCCATGCCGCTGTGTCTTGCCGTGCGTTGGAGCGTGTACGCGACGATCGCTTGCAGCGTTGCGTTGCCGGGCTGCTCCTCCTCGATCTTCTCGGACCCCGAGGCGGGCACGGCCGAGCAGTCGACGGCGTCGCCTGAGGATCCGCCGGTCCTGAAGCTCGATTTCCCCGAGCCGACGGCCGGGGAGCCGGCCAAACAGAAGAATCCGCTCCGCGAGGGGAGCGGCTCCGGCGATCCGCTCAAGTGGGTCGCTCCCGCGCCTGACAAGGCGGAGGTGGCCCCCGGGGCCAAGCACGCCGCCGCCGCGAAGCCTCGCAAGGGCAAAGGGACCGAGACGCCCTTTGACCCGATCCGCGAGAACGGCGAGTTCTTCGTCGGCTGGCCAAAACCCCGCCTGGCCTTGGTGTTGACGGGCTGCCTGGACGGCTACTTCGAGCCCTGTGGCTGCGCCGGGCTCGACCGGATGAAGGGGGGCCTGAGCCGGCGCTGCACGATGCTCGACGAGCTGCGCCAGAAAAAAGGCTGGCCCGTGCTCGCCCTCGACGTGGGAGGCCTGATCAAGGGCTTCGGCAGGCAGACCAATCTGAAGTTCCAGAGTCTGCTCTTGGCCACGCAGACGATGGGCTACAACGCCATCGGCCTCGGCAGGGGAGAATTGAAGCTGACCACCGGGGAGCTGCTCTCGTGCGTGGCCACGACGCCGGGCACGGAGGGCCCGTTCCCGTTCGTGTCGGCCAACGTGGGCGTCCTTGGCCTTGGGGAGAACCGGCCCCCGGCGACGCGGGTGCTCAAGGCCGGCGGCCTGAAGATCGGCGTCACCTCGATCCTCGGCAAGACGTACCAGGCGGAAGTCGGCAACAGCGAGATCGAGATGATCGATCCGAAGACGGCGCTTCAGAAGATCGTGCCGGTCTTCCAGAAGGAAGGATGCGATCTCTCGGTGCTCTTGGCCCACGCCACCGTCGAGGAGTCGACGGAGCTGGCGCGGCAGTTCCCGCAGTTCCAGGTCGTGGTGACGGCCGGCGGCGCGCCCGAGCCTCCGGCCGACAGGACCGAGCTGGCCGGCGGCAGGCAGACGCTCGTCGAGGTCGGCGAGAAAGGAATGAACGCCATCGTGCTGGGGTTCTTCGACGATCTGAAACAGCCGCCGCGCTACCAGCGGGTGATCCTCGATTCCCGGTATCCCGCGGCGCCGAGAATCGTCAGTCTCATGGCCCAGTACCAGAGTCAACTGAGGGAGGACGGGCTGGAGAAGCTGGAGGTCCGCCCGATCCCCCATCCGCAGGCCAAGCTCCTGGGCCGGTACGTCGGGTCGAAGAAGTGCGCCGAGTCGTGCCACGAGCCCTCCTACGAGGTGTGGAGGAAGTCGGGGCACGCCAAGGCGTACGACACCCTGCTTGGCGCCAGTCCTCCCCGGGACGCCGATCCGGAGTGCGCCGCCTGCCACGTCACCGGCTGGTATTCTCAGGGTTTTTCCCCCTATCAGGGCGGCTTTCTCAGCCGGGAGAAGACCCCGCACCTGGTGCACGTGGGCTGCGAGTCGTGCCACGGGCCCGGCGGCGCCCACGTCGACGCCGAAATGGGCAGCGACGACGCCCTGAAGCTCAAGCTCCAGAAGGCCTCGGTCGTGACCAAGGCGGAGGCGGAAAAACGCCTCTGCGTCACCTGCCACGACCTGGACAACAGCCCCCACTTCGATTTCGCCACCGACTGGCCGCTGGTCGAGCACCAAGAGAAGGAATAGCCCGCCGGCCAAGTGACCGCGCGCGATCCGGGAAACCTATCAGCCCGGAGAACGGATTGGACGCGCTCACGAAAGCACGAAAGGACGAAAACGCGAAAGAAGAGAAGGAAGAAGAGGAGGATGACTTCGGGCGGCGCGACCGCCGCGGATCGCCCCGCGTTGTTCTCTTTTTCGCGCTTTCGTACTTTCGCGTTTTCGTAGTCCTCTTCCGGCTACGCCTCGGAGCCCACCTGGGCCATGATCGCGTCGGGGATGTTGAAGTTCGACGACACGTTCTGCACGTCGTCGTGGTCGTCCAGCCGGTTCATGAGCTTGAGGAGCTTTCGGGCGACGTCGGGGTCGGACACGTCAACGGTGCTTTTCGGCATGCGGCCGACTTCGCTGACCTCGGCCGCGATGCCCGCGCCGGCCAGCGCCGCACTGACGGCCTGGTAGACCTCCGGCGTGCAGGTGATCTCGAACTTGTCCTCGACGCGGCGCACGTCGTCGGCGCCGGCCTCGAGGGCGAGCTCCATGAGCTGGTCTTCGTCGGCCTTGTCGGCCCCGACCAGGAACAGCCCCTTCTTCTCGAACATCCAGGCGACGCAGCCGGCGCCGCCCAGTTTCCCGTCGCTGATCTCGAAGAGCTTGCGGACTTCCGAGGCGGTGCGGTTGCGGTTGTCGGTCAGGACGTCGCAGAGCACGGCCACGCCGCCGGGTCCGTAGCCCTCGTAGAGGATCTCATCGAAATTCTGCCCTTCCAGCCCGCCCGTGCCCCGCTTGATCGCCCGCTGGATGTTCTCCTTGGGCATGCTCACGGCCTTGGCGGCGTCGACGGCCAGCCGGAGCCGGGGGTTCATGTCCGGGTCGCCGCCGCCGAGCTTGGCGGCCACGATGATCGCCTTGGAGAGCTTGCTCCACATCTTTCCGCGCTTGGCGTCGATCAGCGCCTTCTTGTGCTTGATGCCGGCCCAGTGAGAGTGTCCTGCCATGGGTGCCTTTCTCGCAACGATTCGCAAACGGAAAAACAGGAAGTGACGACGCAAAGCCTCCACCGGGCGCCGCTACGGAGGGACGGCGGCCTTCTGCTGTGCTTTCCTGGCCTTCTCGGTCTCGCCCGACTTCCGGTACCCCTCGGCGGCCCGGCGCCATGCTTCCCGCGCCTGGTCGAGCCGGCCGGCGGCGCGCCGGGCGTCGCCGAGGTGCTCGAGCACCGTCGGGTCGGGCTCCTTGGCGGCGGCCTTCTCGAGCTCGGCCACGGCCTCGGGGATCCGGCCCGACTGGAACAGCACCCAGCCCAGGCTGTCGCGATACGCGGCGTTGTCCGGCTCCTGCCGCAGCGCGCCGTCGATCATGCGGCGGGCACGCGCCAGGTGCTTGCCCTGCTCCGCCCACAAGTACCCCAGATCGTTCAGCGCGGAGGCGTCGTCGGGAAACTCGTCGAGCACCTGCTCGAGCCATTCCACGGCCGGGACCGGCCGGCCGCGGCTCACCGCGACGTTCGACAGCATCAGCCGCGTCTCGCGCACCAGCTCGCGGATCTCCGGGGAGCCGTGGTCCCCATCATGTTTTTCCACCAGGTCGAGGCAGGCCCTCTCGGCCTCGTCGTAGCGCTTGGCGTGATAGAGGATCCAGGGGACGCGCAGCAGGTAGCGAGGCACGTCCTTGGCCGCACGCTTCTCGGCGGCCTCCTCTTGGGGCGCCGGCTTCGCCGCCGGCGGGCCGGCGGGCGGCGGCTTCGGCTTGGCGGCCGACGGACGCGACGTGGCCAGCGCGACCGCGTTGCGGGCCGCCGCCAGGGCCTCCTCGGTCCGGCCGAGCATCTCCAGCGCCCCGGCCAGGTAGAAGTGGAACGCCGGATCGGCCGGGGCGATCTTTCGCTCGATCCCGCGCCGGAACACCTCGACCGCCCGGCCATGCTGCTGCGCCAGCACCAGCTCCAACCCCCAGGTCACCCAGAGCTTGTCGGCCCCGGCTGGCCGGGTCTTGACGGCCAGCTCGAAGAAGTCACCCGCCGCGTCGAACTGCCCGCCCTCGAGAGCCAGCAGGGCCACCCCCACCTGGGCCTCGTATGCCAGGGCGTGGCCGCCGGCCTTCACCCGTGCCCGGGCGGCCTCGATCACCGCGCGCACCACGTCGGCGTCCGCCGCCAGGGGCCGGTTCTCCTCGGCCAGCGGCTGAAGGCTCCCCGCGCTGGCCACCGCGATGCCCAGCAGCCTGAGCAGGTCGTCGTACCGCCTGGCCTTTCGGTAGATCGCGGCCAGGTGGCGAAAGCCCACGCTGGTGGGCGTCTTGCTCAACAGGTCGCGATAGAGCGTCTCGGCCTTGTCGGTCTGGCCGGCTTCGAGGTACGTTTCGGCGAGGAAGTAAGCCAGAGGGAGGTTCCCCGGATCGTCGGCCCGAACCTTCTCGACCCGCCCCAACAGCTCCCCCTCCTTCGTAAGCGCCTTGAGGATCTCGGCCAGGAGGCGATAGGGGGCCAGCCCCTGGCCCGCCTCCCGCTCGTTGAAGTAGGCTTGAACCTTCTCCAGGGCCTGGGCGTGTTTTCCCGTTCGGGCCTCGATGCGTGCAAGGTTGTATCCGAGAAGGCCCTTGTTGGGCACGGCGCGGTGGGCCCGCTGGAAGGCCTCCGCGGCCCGGTCGTGCTGCCCGGTCAGGAAAAACGACTCACCCATCAGCGCGTAGGCCGTCCCCGCGTCGGCCAGGATGGCGTTCTTGAATGCCTGGTCCGGGCCGAATCGCTCGGGATGGTCGATGGCGTCCATGACGCGGGCGAGACACTCGGCGGCCTTGTCGTGCTTCTCGACGAGGTAGTACAGCCGGCCCATCTCCATCCAGAGGATGACGTCTTCCGGCCCGGGCTCGGCCTGCTTGCGGGCCCCCAGGACCCTCTCGTACATGGCCAGGGCGCCCGCCCAATCGCCCATCTCGGTCAGGTGCACGCCAAGCCGTTTCAACAGAAGCGTATCGGGGTTGCCCACCTCGGCCAGCTTCCGGGCGTAGCGGATCGCTTCCGCCTGGCGTCCCAGGCGGAGCGCCAAGGTCACGATCGGCCGGACAATCGACTCCGCCCGCGGATCGCTGCGCAGTGCCCGCTGGTAAAGCCGCAGCGCGCCGGAGTCGTCGTGCCGGAGCTCCCTCAGCCGCGCGGCGGCGAACAGGGTCAGCGCCTCCCGGCGATCGTCGTCGGCCTCGGTCAAAGGCTGCCTGGGGACGAACCACGTGGGAGGCTCGTCGAGCACGAGCCGGGCAGGCCGCCGCGGTCCGGCCGGATGTTCCCGGCCGGCGGGTGGCGCCGCCGGTCCCGCCCGGGAAGCGGCGCAGTCCGACCCCGCGACGCCCATCGCCGCCAGCGCCAGCGCCAGGGCCGCGCCCAGGACCTTGTAGGGTGCGTGCTTGCACGCACGCGATTCTTCGGGAACAAGCCGC
>Ga0315290_10001423_pt1 | contig 16401 bp, 18 predicted proteins | sample YL17G12_0_MG_FD_203627 | JGI IMG/M metagenome (GOLD analysis project Ga0315290, IMG submission 203627) | Sediment microbial communities from Yellowstone Lake, YNP, Wyoming, USA - YL17G12_0 | ecosystem: Environmental > Aquatic > Freshwater > Lake > Sediment | place: USA: Wyoming | collected... | reverse complement strand
ACCTGGCCGCGTCTTGCTATTGAAGGATTCATCTCTGCTTGGTAACGACTCAGGTGGATAGGCTGAAGGTGTTCAGGCTGAAGTGTTCGGAGCTCCGGCCTTCAGCCTAAAAGCCTTCAGCCTGTGCCCGGAGCCTTCAGCCTGAACACCCGAGTAGTTACGAAATTCCTCACACAGATCAACGGCCTGTTCTCTTTGTGAGAGAAGCGAGGGTTGTGTGGTCAGTGTTGTCATTCCAACGTATAACGCCTCGCGGTATCTCGATGCACAATTGAGAGCCTTGCACGCGCAGACCGTGAAGGACCTCGACATTCTCGTTATCGATTCATCTTCCTCCGATGAGACTGTGGATATTGCCAAGCAGCATGCGATTCAAACTGTGATTATTCCGAAGGGGGAGTTTGACCATGGAGGAAGCAGGACTCTGGCTGGGAAGACTCGATCGGTGGGGGATATCCTTGTTTACCTGACTCAGGATGCCTTGCCTTGTGATGACAGAGCCATTGAGATTCTCATTCAGCCACTTCTAGCCGAGAAGATATGCGGAGCGGCATTTGGCAGACAGATCCCCTATCAGGACGCCACGCCTTTTGCCCAACACCTCCGACTGTTTAATTACCCGCCACAATCCTACATTCGTACGTATGCAGACCGTACAGCGCTGGGTATCCGAGCGGCGTTCTGCTCAAATTCTTTTGCGGCCTATCGGCGGGACGCTCTCGAGGATGTAGGGTGGTTCGCGGAGAATCTCCTCCTCGCGGAAGATATGCATGTATGTGCCAGAATGCTGATGAAAGGCTACAGGCTGAGATACGTAGCGGAGGCGGTCGTGTATCATTCGCATAATTACACGGTGGCGCAAGAGTTTAAACGCTATTTTGACTTGGGAGTATTCTTCGAGAAGGAGCACTGGCTACTCGATGAGTTCGGAAGACCTGAAGGGGAGGGATTCAAGTTTGTGCGGTCTGAGTTATCCTATCTTAGGTCTCACGGGCTTCTTCACCTGCTCCCAATCAGTCTGATGAGGGCTGCGGCCAAGTTGATTGGTTATAGGCTTGGACATTATTATAGATACCTGCCGCGAACGGTTTTGAGCCGTGTGAGCATGCATAGTGCTTGACTGAGCTGCATGAGGCCGCGCTTTCCTGAGTCTGGTGATTGGCTATGCTGAAACGACACTCTCAATTTCTTCAGAGTCTCCTCTTTCTGTTTGATCTGGCCCTGATCTCTGCCTGCTGGATGGCAGCCTACTACATTCGCTTCGTGGGTGGATGGGGGCCGGTTGAGAAGGGTGTTCCACCTCTGGAGATTTATTTCTATTTACTCGTGCCCATCCTGTTCGTATGGGGAGTATCTTTTAGGGCATTTCATTTGTATCGGCCTCGAAGGATGGGCTCCCATCTGGCCGAGGTTCTCGACATTGCTGTAGCCAATTCGTTGTCGGTGTTGGTTCTTATCGGGTTGACGTTCTTCGTGCGTCAGTTCGAATATTCACGTCTAGTCTTTCTCTATTTCTGGGTTCTGAATCTTGTTGCGCTCAGCTTCTCGCGAATGGTCTTTCGTGAGGGCCTGAGGTTTTTCCGAAAGCAGGGTTACAACCAGCGGCACTGTCTGATCGTTGGGGCGGGCAAACTCGGACAGAGGATTGCCCGCTCCCTGTCGCTTCATCCTGAATTCGGCGTAAAAGTCCAGGGCTATTTGACTCGCAAGCCGCAAAAGTTGGGCCAAACCTTTGAAGGGGTTTCGGTCATCGGTCTGTACGGAGATGTGGAGAAGTATGCGCCGGCGTTGGACATTGTCTTTCTTTGCCTACCCCCGGAGGCCGAGCCGCAAGCGGAAAAGATGCTGGGATATCTTGCGACCACGACCGTCGAAGTGAAAGTCATCCCGTCAATCTATGAGTATATTACTCTCCGTGCCGAGGCGGAGATGTTTGAAGGGTTGCCGGTTATCACGCTGCAGGGCTCTCCCTTGTATGGATGGAACATTATCCTCAAGCGTAGCAGCGATTTAATCGGCAGCGTGATTGCTCTTCTCCTTACACTGCCTATGCAGGGATTTGTTGCGTTGCTGATTAAGCTGACTTCCCCCGGGCCGATCCTCTTCAAGCAGGAGCGCATGGGGTTGGATGGAAATCCGTTCATGATGCTCAAGTTTCGCACGATGCGCTCGGATCATGCCGGCGATCATGCGCTGCTGACTCAGAAGGATGATCCCCGTGTGACTCCAATCGGGAAGTTTTTGCGTCGAATGAGTCTCGATGAACTGCCTCAATTTTGGAATGTATTGAAAGGCGATATGAGTGTCGTGGGGCCACGGCCGGAACGGTCTTGGGTGGTCGAGGAGGTCCGAAAACAGATCCCCCTGTATATGCTCAAGCATAAAATGAAAGCCGGGATTACAGGGTGGGCGCAAGTCAGTGGCTGGCGCGGCGATACCTCGCTCGAAAAACGAATTGAGTTCGACCTGTATTACATTGAGCATTGGTCCATCTGGCTCGATCTAAAGATCATGTGGCTGACGATATGGCAAGGATTCATTCACAAGCATGCCTATTGACTTAGGAGCCTGTTCGACATTGACTGTTCTACTGCGGCGCACGATCCACGACCATCTGCGTCGTTCTCGGCCTGATGCGAGGCTGTAGCTCCGAGGCTGACCCTCGTTTCACGCCTTACATTTCACGGTTCTTGGGAGAGGGCCGCACCTCCTTCGTCTCATCACGAATGGCAATGTCGGACAGGCTCTAGCCCGCATTACTCATGAATGCTTTTGATGAAGTCGCCGATGCCTGACTCAAGCGAGAGGGGCGGGATGGGTTTATCTGGTTTGTATTGTTCTTCTGGTTAGTCTAGTTCAACAAACCAAACCAAACAGACCACATAAACAAGAGAAACTAGCCGCTCCTCGTGCTTGCCGCGCGCCATTCCGCCATTTCGCGACGAACTGTCATGAATAGCTCTTGCTAAACCAGTAGATTTCTCCCAAGATCATCTCGTTCTGAGCCCTGAGATAGTAGACCCGGATGTTCGTTTGCTGAGGGAGTCAAAATACAGTGACTGATCCAACGAGTTCGCACGGTAGCACGATGTGCCAGAGTGGAAAAATGAGGGCAGTGTCCCCTTGTTTCTGGAGGCGGGTACGCAGCGCGATCTGGACGATAGAGAGCTATGGCCTAGTTCTCCTCACCGTCATGAGCTTCTTCCCCCGGCTCTTTCACTTCGAAGAGTACCTGTTTTTTACCCTGTTCGTGATTGCACTAGGGGCAGCGTGGCGAGAAGGCAGGACGATGTGGGTTCGCACACCTCTTGATCTACCGCTACTGTTATTTGTTGGATGGGTGCTTCTCACGATTCCATTTGCCACGGATCCTGCTTACAGCTTTGCAGAATGGCGAAAAGTCGTGACGCAAGTGCTTGTATTCTATTGGGCACTGTTAATCTTCCGAGTCCATAGCGATGAAGCGACGACACGGCGTATTTTGGCGGCAGTCGTGATCGGGACCGCACTCTTATGTGGTTACGCGCTAATCGAATTTCTCGGGAATGGTGGAACCTGGCAGGATCGATCCATTAGAGCCGGCGCACCTTCTTCCGACTATAACTGGCTCAGCACGTATGTCGTCATTGTGATCCCCTTTCTTGTTGCTGTAGCGGCGGTCTCAAAAGCATTCTGGCAACGACTGTTCTCTATATGTATCGCTGGCCTTGCGTTGGTTGCAGAGGCGGTCTCCTATACACGGGCTGGGTGGGTTGGAATCGTAGCACAAGGTTTCTCCTTTGGACTGCTTACTGCCAGCCGCAAGCTCATCATGTGGATTCTCGTCGCTTGTCTAATGGGGGGAATTGGCTTAATCGCTTTAAACCGGACTGGCTATCAACGGGAGACGACTAGTACGGACAATCTTGAGTACAGGCTAGTGCTCTGGGAAAGAGGTATTCAGGAGATAGCCTCTCATCCTATTGTCGGCCTGGGGTATGGAAACGATACATTTTTCAAACTATTTGGAGGGCATCCCAAGACGGGACAGCCCGCAGGGCTCCACAATGTATTTTTGATGGTAGCCATGGGCAGTGGAGTTCCTGCTGTTGCCTTTCTGCTTTGGACCTTGATAGCGGCAGTTCGGATCATTCTTTCCGAAAAGCGAAAACTATCTGATCCGATAGCCTCGGCTGTCATGGTAGCGACTGCCATCATGATTATTGGTTTTGTTGTCCGAAATCTTTTCGATTCTATGTTCGCCGGAAGCATAGCGTTCCTGTTCTGGATACTAGTTGCAAATGGGCTGGCTTTGAGGGCTTCTTTCGGTCCTGTCCAACCAGGAAGAAAACAGGATAGTTGAAGTGCTAATGGATTTATTGAACGATTCCCATATTGCAGTGATCCGCTCCTTCTTCGCTATGGCATCGAGTACTCTTGTGGTAGCCATAGTGGCGATTGTGAAAGAAACGATCGTAGCGAAAAATTTTGGGGCGAGCAACGAGCTGGATGCCTTCCTGTTTAGCTGGCTGCACGAGGCAGGTTCGAGAATATTGACCAGCGGAAATTGTGATTTCTTGGTCATCGCGTAAGGGCTGGTCGGTGTCTCGATTGCGCGAAAGTTGCGCCGTCCCCATTGCGCGCAGGTCAGAGTAACCAGACGAACCAAACAGACCAAATTGACCTGATCGCTGGCTCGCGTTTCGCTCATCTCACAGCAACGTCGAAACTTGGATGTTCTGAATCTCTAACTTCGAACCATTTCCACGGAGGTACTTATTCCCGATCCACTGGCCAGGACAGCTCGTGCTTTGGGAATCCTCCTAAGCGAAGGATACGGGGACCACAGGATCGCCCGGCTGCCTCGCATCTTCGGCACGAGTCGAAGGTCAATAGTCATGCCAGCCCATACTTTATGGGCACAGGAGTCACCCGTTGCCTGTTTGTCAGCCCCGAGATGGCCCCGGCATGGATTGGACAATAACCAATCGTGCTGACCCCGATCCAAGAGGTCCTTAGCCAACTCGCTGCCCATCAAGGATTCCGTCGATATTTTCACAATACTTCATGGATGTTTGGCGAAAAAGTCCTGCGCATCGTCGCCGGGTTGTTTGTCGGCATCTACGTGACCCGCTATCTGGGGCCAGAGCAGTTCGGTGTTTTCAGCTATGCCATAGCCATCGTGGCGCTGTTCGGCGCAATCGCCAAGATGGGATTAGATGGCATCATAGTGCGCGACTTGGTCAACCACCCGGACAAGCGCGACACCTATCTAGGGACCGCGTTCTGGCTTAAGCTGATCGGGGCATTGTTGGCGTTGGTCGCATTGGCCATCGCGGTGCAATTTACCAGTAATGATGCCACTACGAATCTCTACATCTTCATCATCGCCAGCGGCCTTATCTTCCAATCTTTTGAAGTAGTGGATTTTTATTTCCAGTCCAAGATCCTTTCCAAGTACGTATCCAGTGTAAAACTAATACAGCTTGCGTTGTCATCCGTACTGCAGCTGTATTTCATCTTCACGCAGGCGGATCTGTTCTGGTTTGTGCTGGTGAGCCTAATCGACCAGATATCCCTTGGTATTTTCCTTGCCTTTGTCTACTGGCGGCAAAAGTTAGGCAGTTTTTTTGGACAATTTGACCTTGGCACAGCCAAAACGATGCTCAGGAGCTCTTGGCCGCTTGTGCTGTCCGGAATTACTGTGATGCTCTACATGAGAATCGACCAGATCATGATTAGGGAGATGCTCGGGGAGCGGGAAGTGGGGCTGTACTCGGCCGCCGTCAAACTTTCCGAGGCATGGTATTTCGTGCCCGTGATTATAACCTCATCCCTCTTTCCTGCCATTGTGAATGCCAGGAAAATAAGCGAACTGCTTTACCATGCAAGGCTTCAGAGGCTCTACACCACTTTGGTGTGGATGGCGATAGCTGTCGCTGTACCCATGACATTTTTGAGTGATTGGCTGATAACTCTGCTATATGGCGAAGCTTACAAAGACGCTGCCCAAGTGCTGATAATACATATATGGGCAGGAGTTTTTGTTTCCATAGGTGTGGCAAGTGGTAGCTGGTTTATAAGCGAAAATCTTCAGCATTATGCGCTTTATAGAACATCATTAGGTGCGATCATCAATGTGATATTCAACCTCATCCTAATCCCAATTTTTGGATTGATAGGCGCTGCTATTGCCACAGTCATCGCGCAATCAATGGCTGCATTATTTTTCGATGTGGTAACAAAAAAAACCAGAATATGTTTTTATATGAAACTGAAGACGCTGTATTTTGCAAATTTAATTTAAAGGGCCTGAGATGTGGAAGTTGATATATGACTTATACAGGTTGTTGTTCGCAAGAGCTGTTTTTTTTAAATTCCATAAGTTCCTTTATCAGCTAAGCTTGAGAGGAATTGGAATATTGAATTGCGAATCTGACAAGCTAAGCGGGGAGGAGCATTTCATCGAGCATCATGTTTCGAAAATTAGGGAAGGTGTTGCTTTTGATGTTGGTGCAAACGTGGGTAAGTATTCAAAATTCATAAAAAGGATGAACCGAAATATTGACATCTTTGCTTTTGAGCCACATCCAGCAACTTATCAAAGGCTGGTCAAAAATGTGGATGGCGTGGATATGAAAACCTACAATGTCGGAGTTGGGGCATCTGCAGGATCGCTATATCTCTACGACTATGCAGACAAAGATGGTTCCGTGCACGCTTCCCTATGCAAGGATGTAATCGAGCAAATCCATAAAGGACAAGCCATAGCGCACGAGGTAAGAATTATTTCATTGGATGCCTTCGTGATTGAACATAATATTGAGAGGGTGGGGTTGCTGAAGATCGATGTTGAGGGCCATGAGCTGGAAGTATTGAAAGGCTTTGAGCGATGCATTAGAGACAACAAGGTCGATTTGATTCATTTTGAATTCAATGAAATGAATATTGTCAGCAGAGTTTGCTTTAAAGATTTTTGGGAATTTTTGCCAAATTATAATTTTTTCAGGATGCTTCAAGATGGCCTAGTACCAATAAGAGAGTATAGTCCTGTCTTGTGCGAGATTTACGCCTATCAGAACATCGTGGCTGAGCTGAAGGCTGAGTTTAAGCAAAAAGACGTGTCTATTTAATTGAGAAAATGTCTATGAGTCGTGTCGTAATTACCGGCGGCGCCGGCTTCCTCGGTTCCCATCTGTGCGACCGTCTACTACGAGACGGCCACGACGTTCTCTGCGTCGACAATTTCTTCACCGGTAGCAAGACGAACATCGCACTTCTGATCGGGAACCCATATTTTGAGCTGATGCGTCATGATGTCACCCTACCACTCAATGTGGAAGTCGATCAGATTTACAATCTAACCTGCCCTACCAGCCCGATTCACTACCAGTTCGACCTGGTGCAGGCCACCAAGACCAATGCGCACGGGGCGATCAACATGCTTGGGCTAGCCATGCATGTGAAGGCACGCGTATTCCAGGCATCGAACCTAACCTTTAAGCCCCTGCCCATGGACGACCCGAGACAACACTAACCTGATATCACGCTGGCCAAGGTGAAGTTGGACTGGGAACCGAAAGTCCCGCTTGAAGATGGTCTGAAAGAGACCATCTCGTACTTCAGGAAGCAACTTGATGACTGATTTTCAACTCACCACACCGGTCGCTTTCATCATCTTCAACCGGCCAGACACGACGGAGCGTGTTTTTGCAGAAATCGCCAGGGCCAGACCACCTAAGTTGCTGGTCGTGGGTGATGGGCCTCGTGCAAATCGTTCGGGGGAGGCTGATAAGGTCGCTGCCACCCGTGCCATCATCAAGCGCGTGGACTGGGACTGTGAGGTGCTTACCAACTATTCTGATATTAACCTCGGATGCAGACATCGTGTCTCGAGCGGCCTCGAATGGGTTTTCGATACCGTCGAAGAAGCGATCGTGCTGGAGGATGACTGTGTGCCGGATCCATCTTTTTTCCACTTTTGTGATGAACTCCTGGAGAGATACCGAGAGAACGAACAGATCATGATGATTAGCGGGTTCAATTTCGAGGGGAAAACGCGATGCGTCGGCAGCTATTTTTTCTCGCGTTACCCCCACATTTGGGGTTGGGCGTCATGGCGCAGGGCGTGGCGGCACTATGATGCGGGAATGCGCGAGTGGTTGAATTGGCGACGCAGTGGTGCATTCAATTCAATGTTCAGGACGGAAAACGAAAAAGCGTTTTGGATCCGGACATTTGATCGTGTTTTTCGGGGCGAGGTTGATACGTGGGATGCGCAGGTTACCTACATGGCTTTCCGGACGGGAATGCTGTCGATCTTTCCGGCGGTCAATTTGATTGCCAATATTGGATTTGGGGTCGAAGCAACACACACTAAGCACAAACCGAGTTTTGCTGATATATCAGTCCACCACGTTTCATTCCCACTTCAACGGCCTAACGTAGTTGCGCCGCACGCCCAATGGGATGAGAGGCGCCGCAGAGTGGAATATATGTATCCAAACCCTACGAGGCAAGCGATGAAGTTGATTGCACGAATTCGTGCGAGGCATGTGCTGCATCCATGGCGATCATTTCAGTCCTTATATCGCATTGGGGCGGCGCTGCTCTATCGGAAATTTTCCAAAGACCCATTTGCTGATGTTCTTCGGCGAAACCAGAATCTTTGTTGGTGCGGCGGTCAATTGGAGCCGATTTCCTGGCACGATCGCTATGGCGTATGCGCGCAATGTGGAAGCTACGTCAACATGTATCCTCCGGTTAAAGAAGCATTGAGTCAACTGTATTCCATGGGCGAATATTGGCACGCGCGTCAAAGGCGTAAGGGGCATCCACCTATCGAAGGCCGGCAAGTAAACGACCTGAAAGATGGCCGAGTAGCCTACTGGCTTGATTTAATCAATCGATTTTCGGTGAGGCACGGGCTGGCCGTGGAGGTGGGTTGCGGGTCCGGTGTATTGCTTACAGAGCTGCAGCGCAAGGGGTACAAGTGCACTGGCGTGGAGCCAGATGCCCGCACCGCGGAATGGATTCGGGACAAAACCGGATTAGATATTCGCTCCGGATTCTTTCCCGAGGTTGAGGTTCCAATCTGCGATCTTTTTCTCGCGTTTGACGTGATAGAGCATAGTCCAGATCCGATAGGTTTTATGGATGGCATAAGTAAGGTGCTCGCCCCGGATGGAATCGCCATTATCCAAACACCTATTGAAAGATATGGGTATAAACCACCGTTTGGTGAAAAATTTGGGGACGCGTTCGATGATGTCGAGCATCTGTTTCTGTTTTCTGACAAAGCAATCAGAATGCTTGCGGCAAAGGCGGATCTTGAAGTCGTGAGCGCTTCGGAGCGGCTGGCGCTTCACCATGAGACATGTGTGCTGAGAAAGATGAAGTAACCAAGTAACTTTATCGAAGAAGCAATGGTTTCAAATACGGAGGTTACTAATTAGTAGCGGTGCGTTACTGCTGAACGTCAGCGTGCTCGCAGAAGCCGTCCTGTTTTACTTGATCGGGTTGAAACTATGCAGCACGTGTTGCGAGTGCGTCGTTCCAAGAAATTTTGGGAATGGGAATGAATAGCCCAGGCAATTGGGTAGACGCGAGCGGCATTGGCATTCGTATGAAGTACGCGTTCAAAGTATTTTTTCTTACGTTCTGTTGCTTTAAGACAGGACTCCCACTATGGGTGTCCGACGGAAGGTGCACGACAAAGGCACGTACTGATCGTACGAGTGGGCTTAATTGGAGCTATCCGGTCCGAAATGGCGTGCCGATCATGTTGCTCGAGGAAAGTTCGCTGATTGGGCCATCCACATGAGGCCGCTCTCCCGGGAAAAACGGCTGGTTATTGCGCTTGCTGATGCCCTTGGTGGTGTGCTCGTGCGATTAGCAAACCAGTTTGGGGCTGCTGTCACCGAAGGACCGCAAGGGGTGGCCAACATTCTTGTTTTGGAATTGTGGGGCATGGGGGATATCGTGCTCGCGACCCCGGCCCTCGCGGCACTACGAGCCCGTTATCCCAAGGCGAGGATTGTCCTTCTGGCCAAGCCCCATGCCAACGACCTGCTCAAGGGGTCTCACTGGGTTGACGAGATCATCGCCTACGACTTTCCATGGACTTCATTCGCGGGGAAATATCGAGTGTGGCGATATAAGTGTCGCGAGTTGCTTGCTCTGATACGAAGATTGCGAAGGGAGCGGTTTGACCTGGCTATTTGTGCCAGGGGGGACGTCCGCAATAATGTTCTGATGTACCTTGCTCAGGCTAAGAGGCGCGTGGGGTTTGCCTACGCGGGGGGAGGGTGTTTTCTGACGGAGGTTGTTGCTCCTGATCGTGAACATCCCCACCGCGTGGATGCCTGGCGGATCCTATTATCCTCTCTCGGTCTGACCCTAAACAACTTCGGACCGATTCTCCAGGTCACCAATGAGGAAAGATGCTTGGCAAAGGCGAGGTTGCAGGAGTGGGAAATCAGAGCAGATGATTTGCTTGTGGGCATTCACCCTGGGGCGCGGATAGCAGTGCGGCGGTGGGAACTGGAAAAGTTCGCCAAAGTAGGAGAGCTCCTTCTTGAGCAAGTAGGTGCCAAGGTGGTGGTATTTTGCGACGAGCAGGGCTACGGTGCCGATATCCCGATGCGGCAACGGCCGGTGTTCTTTAGAGGATCTCTCAGGGAGATGATGGCACTGATTCAGTGTTGCCATCTGCTGGTCTGTAACGACAGCGGTCCCATGCATTTGGCGACCGGGGTGGGCACCCGCATCGTGGGAATTTTCGGGCCAACTCTTCCAGCACTGTTCGGTCCCTATGGAAGTGGCCATCGAGTGGTCATTCAAGATGGATTTCCTTGCCGTCCCTGTTTTGATCGGTGCATCTACGACCAACCCTATTGCCTGACTACAATCACGGTTGACGAAGTTCTGCTGGTGATCGAAGGCGAGATCGCTCGAATCAGACGTTCCCGCTTACTGGAAACTGGACTGAAGCAGGAAACTTCGATGTGATGATCCGTGCGAACGTGTATAAAAGGCCGCAGACAATAGGGCCCCTGACTCACGCGCCACCAGGCTGCGCCGCAAGCGGTTCAAGTTTTTTCTCGATCTCTTGGCGTTGTTGCCTCCAGCTCGATCATTGAAGATCCTCGGTGTCGGAAGAACTCAAAAACTTTGAGACAGCATGGGATTTGCAGATTCGAATCACACGAATGTCCTGCTCAACATGAATGCGAGTAAGACATCACGCGGGAGCTTCATTTTAGTTGCAGGCGATGCTCGAGCGATGCCTTTTAAGGATGCGGTGTTCGATGTGGTCTTCTCCAATAGTGTTATTGAGCATGTGGGATCCCTCGATCAGCAACGTTGTATGGCTAATGAGGTACGAAGGGTTGCTCAACGGTTTTTATTCAAACGCCGAATGTATTCTTTCCAATCAAGCCGCATTCTCTTTCCCCTTTCTTTCACTGGCTACCTGTCGCATGGAGAGTTTTCTTAGTTTGCCGATTTTCGCTCGGGTGAATGCCACGTGAGCCCGATCTCAACCGCGCAGAGGAACTGGTCATCAGTATCCGATTACTTCGAAAAGCGGAGTTGCAGTCATTGTTTCCGGTGCAAGCATTTGGCCTGAAAAATATTGGGGGCTCACAAAATCTCTGGTGGTGATCAAGAGGTAGGCGTCCAAATGGGTCTGTCTCCGGGAAAGGCTTGATCAAGGATGGAAGAGTTCAATAGGGCACAGGAGACCGAGTCGGTCAACATTCTGGGGGTTCGAGTCACTGCACTCCCGTTCGCCGGTGTCCTTCAAAGGATCGAGCGATGGATCGAAGCAGGGGACCGTAAATATGTCTGCTGTGTCACGACCTACGGGGTGATGGAGGCCCAGCGGATCCCTCGGGTACGTGCCGTGTTCAATGGGGCCAGGCTCGCTGTGCCCGACGGCATGCCATTCGTCTGGCTACTGAAACGGGCCGGCTACCGGACGCAGGACAGGGTCTATGGGCCCGATTTAATGCTGCGTCTGTGCGATCTCTCCCAAGAGAAAGGGTACAAACATTTCTTTTATGGTGGGATGCCGGGCGTGCCAGAGCAACTCATTGCAAACCTGAAGGCTCAATTTCCTCGATTGAATGTGTGTGGCTGGGTTTCTCCCCCGTTTCGATCGCTCTCGACAGAAGAAGACCAGGACATGATTCAGAGGATCAACCGCGCAGGACCCGACATTGTGTGGGTGGGGCTTGGCACACCGAAGCAGGATCTCTGGATGGCCGAACATACTAAACAATTAGAGGCCAAGGTTTGCATTGGTGTCGGTGCGGCATTCGATTTCCATGCGGGGCGTATCAAACAAGCGCCGCTCTGGATGCAGCGAAGTGGCTTGGAATGGGCCTATCGGCTTTGGCAAGAGCCTACAAGACTCTGGCGACGATATTTGGTGGGAAATCCGATGTTCGTGATCTTTGTGGTACTTCAACTTCTGCGTATTCGCAAATACGAGTGACGACATCGTGCTGGGCCAATCAGGCCCAGCAGGTACTGATAGTGTGCGGTGTCTTGCATGATGGCCTCCCTGTGAGGCCGCCATGCTACCCCATCAGGCTACCCATGCGAAACCCGGAAGCGCCGTAACATTTAAGGCATTTAGATTGTAAGGATTGATGAAAATGGCGTCATCGTTTGGACGCGAGCACGTAAAGGCGGACAAGTCCCATCCTAGGCTGAAAGTAACAGCAAGGGGTTATAGCTTTTATCGTTCGATGACGATGTTGATCCAAGCGGTTCTGGATTTCTGTACTGTGCTTGTCTCCAATGCACTTGCATACGGACTTTATCTTGAACTGGGTCTTGGTATGCAGCACGTTGATCCACAGCTTTATTGGCGATTGAACATTTTAACGAGTCTGGCGGCGGTTCTGGTCTTTTGGGGCATTGGGTTATACAGGGAAACAGTGGGTATACTCAGCATCGAAGAAACCCGCCGTTTAATTAGGGGCTCCTTTTATGCAGCCTTCGGGGTACTGGTCGCGTCTTTTCTCATCAGGGAATATTCATTTTCTCGAATTACAGCTGCACTCGCGTTGCCGTTCAGTCTGATTTTTCTTATTACGCAACGATGGATAGTCTCATACGCTCATGCGGCCGTACACCGCCTAGGGTTAGGAGTTAGAAGGTTTCTAATCTATGGAAGCGTCGAGGCAGGTACTGCTGTTGCTAAGCGGCTCTTGCAGAATAGTCAACTTGGTTGGGTTCCCATTGGGTTCCTTGCTGGTGACACGTCCGGTGTTGGCGATACTTTTCGGGTAACTCCCGGTCCGGACGGACGCCAACTTCAGGTGCTAGGTCTCTGGCAAGATCTGGAAAGATTGGCAGGCGACCATCAGGTGACTGATGTCGTGGTTATTGTATCGACCAACGAAAAAGATGAATTTGTGGAGCGTGCTCTATTGCAATGCAGTCAGCTGGGTATCCAGTGCCATATCAACTATTCCGGTTCTTACCACCTTCTGACTAGGTTCGAACTCCACAATATAGATGGTATTTCACTCGTTTCTCCGAAGGAGAATGACGTCGTTTATTATGACATTCTCAAACGCACTATTGACCTGTGTGCCTCTTTGGTGGCCATTGTTGCATTGTTACCGCTGTACCTGGGATTAGTTATCTTGATCAAATTTGATTCGCCAGGCCCAGTGTTTTTTCGGCAGCAACGAATCGGGCATCACGGTCAAGAATTCACGATTTACAAATTGCGAACCATGTATGTCGATACTCCTGTTCACATGCTGACACCTAACAGTGCGGATGATCCACGTATTACGCGAGTTGGCCGGTTCCTCAGGCGGACGAGCTTCGATGAGTTGCCGCAGCTTCTGAATGTTTTCAAAGGAGACATGAGCCTAGTTGGCCCTCGGCCTGAAATGCCTTTCATTGTCGAAGCATATACTGAGTATCAGCGCCAGAGGTTGATGGTTATACCTGGGGTTACTGGCCTCTGGCAGATCAGCGGAGATCGCGCTTTGCAGATTCATGAGAACCTGGAATATGACCTTTACTATATCGCCAACCGTTCTCTCTCTCTCGATCTTGCGATTCTCTTCCAGACAGCATTTAGCGTCATCCGTGGAACTGGAGCATGGTAAGCAGTTAGCTATGACCATAACTTTATCTGAGTGATCGTTCAAAGACTATTAGGATAACGGAGCGAGATACGCGAGACTGGCGGGAAAAGCGCGACTCGAAGTTCGGGGTTCGAATTTACGAAAACCTAAAACTTCGGACTGCGAACCATTTCCATGAAGGCCCTCATCCCCACGCTGATTGACCCGAGGAAGATTTATGCCTAAATTGTGAAGGTCGGCGTGAGTACTGCGTTTTGACCTGGGCTATAATAAAAACATGACGTTTGAATGGGACCCCCTGAAAGCTTAATCCAATCGCAAGAAACATGGCGTATCTTTTGACGAGGCGGCATCAGTGTTGTTTGATCCGCTTGCCGTAAGCGGCAATGATCCTGACCATTCGATTCATGAGTTCCGGTTTGTGACATTTGGCTTCTCATCGAGAGGCCGGCTGCTCAGTGTCGTTCATACCGTGCATGGAAATTCGATTCGTGTCATCAACGCGCGCCTTGCAAAAAAAGTGGAAAGGAGACTGTATGAAGAAGGGTGAAGGTTCCACGGCAGATGAAATGCGTGCTGAATATACACGCTCAGATTTCAAGAAGCTTGAACGCGGTAAGTTTTATAAGAAGGTACTCGTGAGTTCGAATGTTGTCGTGCTGGAGCCAAGAGTGGCCAAAGCATTTCCAAATTCCGCCAGTGTCAATCAAGTGCTTTCCAGTTTACTGGAACTTGCCCAACAATCGTCACGCTCAACACCACGTTCAACCCGGACGGGCGTGAAAACCGCACGCGCCGGTTCACTCTGACGTGAGACCTCGGACGTTCAGAACCTCGAACTTCGGACTTCGAACCTCGAACCTCGAACCTCGAACCTCAAAACATTTCCATGCACATTCGACACGAGTCGAAGTCAATAGTCATGCCAGACCCCATTGTGTGCACCAATTTACACAAGTTGCGTGCATTACTCTCAATGATCCAACTTGGTTTTCAGGATAGCGTCTGCTAGGCTTGCATCAGTATGGGACAGCCACTCACGATCGATTTGCCGACTGGACTGCTGCAGGTGCTCGGCTCTGAAGATGAAGCGCGCCAAGAGGCGAAGACCGCCCTCATCTTGGAGCTCGTTCGCCGGGGTAAACTCTCTCGGGCTCGTGCGGCGGAATTTCTTCAAATTCCCCTGTGGGATTTTCCCGCCTTGTTGGCCCAGTATCGGATCCCCTGGTTTGATTATTCCCCTGAGATGCTTCGCGAAGACCTCAGCACGCTTGCCGCTCAGCCTCCCCCCACTTCCGCGTGATTCTCGCTCTGGACGCCAGCCCATTGATCACGCTGGCACGGATCGGCTCACTCGGGTTGCTGCATCAGCTGGCAGATCAGATCGTCATTCCCGATGCCGTCTACGTGGAGAGTGTGAGTCAGGCGCGAGGCCGGCCGGGAAGTATCGAGATCGCTCAAGCCGATTGGATCATCCGCTGACAGGTGGAGAATCAGGCCCGCGTCATGCGACTTCGAACCCGTGTCGGCCTGGGAGAGGCGGAAGCCATCGTGCTCGCGCAGCAGATCCATGCCCATGCGGTCGTGTTGGATGATGCCACGACGAGGCAGGTCGCGGAGCAAGAAGGATGTCCGGTCGTGGGGTTGCTCGGCTTGCTGGTCGACGGGAAACGGCGAGGGCTTCTCTCCACGGTGAAACCACTGCTTGACGCGATGCGAGAGGCCGGTTTCTTCGTCGGAGAGGAGCTCTATACAGCGATTCTTCGACAAGTCGGTGAAGAATCTCCTCACTAGCGCTGTTGACCGCACTTTCGCAGCAACGTCGAACCTCGGACGCTCTGAACCTCGAACCATTTGCATGAAAGCCTGCATCACCGGCCAGGGCGGCTCGTACATGGATGTATATTGTTAATGCGATTGACAATATACATAAATTAAATTAGCTCAGGCTATGCTTACGCGTGACGTTGAGGCGCCGCTCCGCAGCTCCGGCATTGGTTTACGGCGGGACTGAAACCCATGTGCGCAAAGGGATCAACGTCTTCGGCTGGAATGCAGTGGGAAAGGTGCTGCCCTTCGAGAGCCTTAGGGCGGTGAGCGGGGTCGAACCGCAATAGAGCCACTCCGACGACGTTCAGCATCCATGCGCCTTTAGCCGTGGTGTTCTGATGGCTTGCTGGCAGCGCAGCATTCGTCTAAAATGCACCCATGCTGCATAATGGACGAAGTGCATGACGTTTCCTCGCACGCTATCCCGGTTCGCCCTGGAAGCAAGCACGGTTTTTCCGGTGCTGTTGGTGACCGG
>Ga0315290_10001422_pt1 | contig 16418 bp, 13 predicted proteins | sample YL17G12_0_MG_FD_203627 | JGI IMG/M metagenome (GOLD analysis project Ga0315290, IMG submission 203627) | Sediment microbial communities from Yellowstone Lake, YNP, Wyoming, USA - YL17G12_0 | ecosystem: Environmental > Aquatic > Freshwater > Lake > Sediment | place: USA: Wyoming | collected... | reverse complement strand
TCAGATAGAGGTACTGGTGTACAAACGAAATGGGTGAAGCCCATGGGATTTGTGCAGAGGGTCGAGCAGTCCTCGGTGCGAACCGGAAGAAAATCCAGTGCAAATATTTCTGTGCCATTCTTGATGAACCGCCGTATGCGGACCCGCATGTACGGTGGTGTGAGAGGGGGCGGTTAGCCGCCGTCCCCTACTCGATTTCAAGGAAGCGGTTGAACCTTGCACCAATTGGACCTGTTTACAATCCTTTGTTTAAATGATAGTACAGATCGTTCCAACGTAATTTCTCTTTGAATTCTTCCACATTGGTTTTTTCATCGATCAACAGGTATTCGATTCCAGCCATCGAAGCAAAATCCCTCAGGTGGTCAGCGGTGACAGCATAGCTGAAGCTGGTATGGTGTGCACCGCCAGCGTAGATCCAGGCGGCGGCAGCGACTTTCAGATTCGGACGTGGCAGCCACAAAGCGCGTGCCACCGGCAGCTTGGGCAGCGGTGCATCGGTCGGGACGACATCCACTACGTTGGCGACCAGGCGGAAGCGTTGTCCCATATCCATCATCGATGCGCCGATCGCTGGACCCGTGTTCGCATCGAAGATCAGCCGGACCGGGTCGGCTTTTCCGCCAATCGAAAGCGGCAGAATTTCGAGTTTGGGTTTATTCGAGGCAATCGATTCGCAGATCTCGAGCATGTGCGCACCCAGCACCTTGTCGCCGCTGGCGCTGAAGTGATAGGTGTAATCCTCCATGAAGCTGACTCCGCCCTTCAGTCCGGCAGCCATAACTTTCATCGCGCGCACGAGAGCAGACGTCTTCCAGTCGCCTTCCGCCCCGAAACCGTAGCCGTCCCGCATCAGTCGCTGAACAGCCAGCCCGGGCAGTTGCGCCAGCCCGTGCAGATCCTCGAAGGTGGTGGTGAACGCCTTGAAATCGCCCGTTTGAAGGAAGTTACGCATCCCCGTTTCGATGCGCGCGCCTGCCACCAGCGATTCGTATTTCTCGCCTTTGGGCTGGAGCGCCGGGGCAACATCGTACTCATCCAGGTAAGTCTGTGTCATCTTTTTGACATCGGCATCCGAGGCTTCATTGACCGCTTTGACCAGGTCGCCGACCCCGTAGCCAAAAACGTCATAGCCGAGTTTGATCTGCGCCTCGACCTTATCCCCTTCGGTGACGGCCACATCGCGCATGTTATCGCCAAAGCGGGCGACTTTCGCTCCCTGCCAGTCAGCCCAGGCGGCTGCAGCACGCGCCCACACGCCCAACTGTGCCTGGACATCGTCGTCCTTCCAATGACCGACAACCACCTTGCGCTCCAGGCGCAGGCGGCTGCCGATGAAACCGAATTCGCGGTCGCCGTGGGCGGCCTGGTTCAGGTTCATGAAGTTCATGTCGATCTCCGCCCAGGGGATTTCACGGTTGAACTGGGTATGCAGGTGCGCGAACGGTTTTGAGAGCAGGCTCAATCCGGCAATCCACATCTTGGCGGGGGAGAAGGTGTGCATCCAGGTGATGAGACCGATACAGTTCTTGGATGAGTTGGCTTCAAGACACAAATTCCGGATGGAGTCCGCTGTGGTTAACACCGGCTTGAAGACCACTTTTACCGGCATATGTGCCGATGCACCGAGAGCAGCCGCAATTTCTCGGGAATGTTCGGCAACGGTTTCCAATGTTTTGGGACCGTACAAATGTTGACTCCCCGTCACAAACCAGACTTCGTATTGTTTTAGATCAATCATGATGACATCTCCTTTTTACGACTTTTTTGTCTGCCCATAATAGGCGTTTGCGCCGTGCTTTCTCAAATAGTGCTTATCTAACAATTCCTGCTGCATGGGCGGAATTCCCGGCTCAAGCATCATGGTGTGGAAGTTCATGAACGCAACCTCCTCCAACACCACGGCATTGTGGACGGCATCTATGGGATCACTACCCCAAGTAAAGGGACCGTGGCCGTAGATAAGAACCGCAGGGATGGCATCGGGATCTTTCCCGTGGAAGGTTTCCATGATCACCCCCCCAGTTTCTTTTTCGTATTCGCCTTCGATCTCAGCTTTTGTCATTTTTCGGGTGCAGGGAATCTCGCCATAGAAATAATCGCCTTGCGTTGTGCCGAGCGCCATGATGCCGCGACCTGCCTGTGCAAAGGTTGTTGCCCAACGGCTGTGAGTATGTACGACGCCGCCAATTTTGGAAAACGCTTTATAGAGCTCGATGTGCGTCGGTGTATCAGAAGAAGGTTTCAAGCTTCCCTCCACGGTCTTTCCCGTCTCCACGTCCACGACCACCATATTCTCCAACTTCATCACAGCATAAGAAACGCCCGATGGTTTTATAACCACCAGCCCCTGTTCCCTGTCGATGCCAGAGACATTTCCCCAAGTGAAGGTGACAAGACCATGCTTGGGGAGCAATAGATTTGCCTGAAATACCTGTTCTTTCAATTGCTCTAACATATTCTTCTACCTCAACCCATCCACGGCGGCTCTTTCGATGACCAGTCCCTTTTTGTAGCGTTCCATGAATGTCGAAAAGCCATCGACATCCACTTGATCAGGAGCGATCGTCGTGCCATTTTCGCCTGCAAAGACCTTGGTTGAGAGATAGGCTTCCAAGGGTTCATTCATTGACTTGTGGAGCATGTAGGAGGCAAGCAATGCAATCCCCCATGCGCCGCCCTCACCTGCAGTCTCCATCACAGAAACTGGGACGTTCATCGCCGCCGCCATGATCTTTTGACCCACTTCCTTGGTCTTGAAGAAGCCACCGTGACCGAGGAGTTGGTCGATCTTTACTTTTTCCTGCTCGAAAAGGATGTCCATTCCGAGCTTCAAAGTGCCGAGTGACGCGAACAGATGCACACGCATGAAGTTCGAAAGCGTAAAACGGCTTTCGGGTGTGCGGACGAACAGCGGACGCCCCTCTTCAAGGTGCGTGATGTGCTCGCCCGAAATATAATTGTATGCAAGGAGCCCGCCGCCATCTGCATCACCCAAGAGCGCCTTTTTGTACAGCGTTTCATATAGTTTGGACTCACTGATATCCACACCAAGCACTTGAGTGAATTCCTGGAACAGGTCAACCCATGCATTGAGATCGGACGTGCAGTTGTTACTGTGGACCATCGCCACAGGCTTGCCGGTAGGCGTCGTCACCATATCAATTTCGGGGTACAGCTTCGACAGAGCCTTTTCCAAAACGATCATGGCAAAGACGGATGTGCCTGCGGATACATTGCCTGTTCGCTCTGCAACGCTGTTGGTCGCGACCATGCCTGTGCCTGCGTCGCCCTCGGGCGGACAGAGTGGGATACCTGCTTGCAGTCCTCCCGTGGGATCGAGCAGTTTCGCGCCTTCTTCGGTAAGAACGCCTGCGGCGTCTCCTGCTAGAAGGACTTTGGGTAGGATGTCCTGGAGTTTCCAAGAGATATTTTCAGCTTTGAGTCGTTCGTTGAACTGCGAGATCTTGCCTGCATCATAATCGTTGGTCTTGCTGTCGACGGGGAACATGCCCGAGGCTTCGCCAATGCCCAACACTTTTCGCTCCGTCAGTTTCCAATGGACATAGCCTGCCAGCGTGGTCTGATGACTGATGTCTTTGACATGCGGTTCCTTGTTCAATATCGCCTGATAGAGGTGAGCAATACTCCAACGTTGGGGAATATTGAATTGGAACAGTTCAGTGAGTTGCTCCGATGCCTGTCCAGTGATGGTGTTGCGCCATGTACGAAACGGGACGAGTTGATTTCCGTCCTTATCGAATGCCATATAGCCGTGCATCATAGCGCTGAAGCCGATGGCGCCAATGATCTTGAGCGGAGTGTTGTACTTCTCAAGAAACTCTTTGCTGAGATTCCGATAGCTTTCCTGCAAGCCCGCCCAAACATCATCGAGACTGTATGTCCAGACGCCGTTTTCGTATCGGTTCTCCCACTCATAGCTTCCCGATGCGATCGGCATATGATCCTCGCCGATCAACACCGCCTTGATACGAGTCGAGCCGAACTCGATGCCGAGAACAGTCTTTCCGCTTTCAATTGAGTTTTTGGAATTCGCCATTTCACACCTCAATAATGATTTTTAAACCTTCACGCCGCTCCGCCACTCGAAACGCTTCAAGTGCCTCAGTCAACGGAAAATGATGCGTAACAATCGAACGCACATCCACCAACCCCTTCGAAACCAACTCAATCGCGCGCGGGTAAGTGTGTTTCATACGTCTCACCAATTTAATGGTCAATCCCTTGCGGCGTGCCATCGACGCAGAGAACGACGTTTTATCATCTCCCGGAATTCCTGCTAGGACAACTTTTCCGCCGGGGATAACGGCAGCGAACGCATCATCGACGGCACCCTGTTCCCCAGCAACTTCGAAGGCTATATCAACGCCGCGTTCCGAGGTCGCTGCCAGGACCGGACTCGCGTTAGGCCTGCCATCCGTTAAATAAACATGGTGCGCCCCGAGAGCTTTTGCCGCATCAACTCGGTGGGGAAGTTTATCTGTTGCGACAATAGTCGCAGCACCCGAAAGCCTTGCCAATTGAATGATCAACAACCCGATGGGCCCGCAGCCGAACACGCCAATGATCATCCCGGTTTTGAGATGCCCTAGATCAACCGCATGGATCGCCACCCCAAGAGGCTCGAGCATCACTCCTTCTTCATCTGTGATGGAGTCAGAGATGGGGAATAGACATTTCTCATCCCAGGCCATGAACTCGCGCAGCGCGCCATCGGTTTTGTCATGACCGGCAAAAGTCACTTTCGGGCAAAGGTTGGGGTTTCCTTGCAGACAAAATTCACACTGTCGGCAGGGAATCGCTGGGTCGACTGCCACCCGCTGACCATCTTCCAATTCTCCGGCAGACTCATGTCCCAGCACTAGAGGATGTCCCAGTAAAGCATCACCGATCCCGCCTTCAGAGAACCAATGCAGGTCTGAGCCACAAATGCCAACCGCCTTGACGCGAATCAACTTTTCGCCCTGCGATGGAACAGGGCGCGGCTCATCGTGCAGGCGGAGGTCAGAGCGGGAATGGAGACGAATGACCTTCATGGGATTGATACAACTTTTTCATTATGCAAAAAACAACCTCATCAGCTGCCAGTTCTTACTCAAGTCGTATATAGCGATTCCAACCAGGAGCAGCCCACCCATAATGTTAATAGCCCGGCTGTAGCGGGTAAACAGAGCAGTCAACTGACGCTGATAGACGCCCGAGAGCAGCGAGAGTATCAACAAGGGCAAGCCAAGTCCAATCCCAAACCACAGGAATACCCATAGTTTACTTGCTGCTTCCCCGGCTGTCAAAGATAACGCAAAAATACTAACGACCAAAGGACCGGAGCAGGGAATTGCGATTGGACCATAAAGCAGGCCATAAACAAAGGCATTGAGGTATGCGTGCCGTAATGTTGGTAATTGTAGCTGCGGCAGAGTTTTAAAAGGATTCCGATCCAACAAGAGCATGATTCCCAAAAGCAGGATTAGAAGGTCCGCAATCGGAATGACATACACCAAAATACTGCCGATGGGTACTGCCAGTAAGGCGATCAAAGCGCCCAAGGCAACCATCATAGTAAGCACGCCGGCGAGTACGAAAAAACCGAGATAATATCGTTGTCTTCCCAGGCCCAACGCGCTTTGACCGCTCAGATAAGCTAAAAAGCCGGGATAAAGCGGCAATATGCAGGGACTGGTCGTTGTTAAAAGACCTAAGAAGAAGGAAGAAAGCACAATATCGAACATCGACGCTCATTTTGACAGGTAAGTTTCAACGATCTTCTTAAGCGTTTCTGCATCCTTGAAGCCGTATTCCAAGTGATGGACATTCCCTTCGCGGTCGATGATCATCATGGGAGAGAGCGGTGGGTTTAAATATTCAGCACTATACAGATTTCCAAGGGCACGGGCGACCTCAAGAGGCGCGACAGCAAAACGCCAGTCAAAGCCAAATTCGGATACATAATCCTTTAGAGAGGCTTGGTCTTCGTTGTAATCAACATCCAGGCTGACCGAAACCAGATCGCCCGAATTACCCAGCAGTTTATGCAGCTTCCTTACTTCGTTTCCTTGGACTGTGCAGTTGGGACACCATATTGCCATGGTTTCGAGAAGAACAACTTTTCCAGCAAAGTCGTTCATGGTAAAAGTTTCACCAGTTTGGGCGTCGGTCAATTTCATATCAAACCAATCTGGCTTTGCGCCAGTGGCAGTTAAAGTCTTCGATTGTGGTCCAGGTGTATTAGTAATGTCTGCTTGCGAAGGTGCGCAAGCAGACATTACTAAAGTAATACAAAAAGAAACTAAGACAAAGCGTGGAATTTTCATTGTGACATTCTCACTATTTGCTAAAATTTACCAAGCATTTATATCTGATAGCAAGTTTCTTACTTATCGCTGATATCAAGCGCGTAGTTGATATAGGTCCGGGGTTTGTTCGACTCAACGCTCAGCAGAATGTAAAGGCCTTTGACGTCCTTAGGAACCGCAACTTCGGTGGTCCATTTCGAGTTTTCTTTTGCAGGGGTAAGGGGTATGTCAGCCATATCCAGAGTCTCATAAGGTCCATAGATGATACCATCTGAGCCGATAACAGGTGGAGTGCCAATATGGGTCTTAAGGGGGAATTTCGTCGGGTTGAAGTTCTGCCATGTAAACTGGAGACCGGTTTCAGTACGTTGAGTATCGAGCAAGGTGATGACATTTTCACTTAGCCCAGTAATGCTGGCCCCGGCATCCTTAATCAACCCATCAACTGGAATGGCGACCGGGTAAGTCAAGTCCGAAGCGACTTCGTCTAGATTTATTTCCAAAGTTCCTTCAGCTTTATTGGCCTCTGGCGCATAATCATCCAGGATACCGATGAAACTTTCATAATCAACTGAGAGTTTGGACCCGGGAGCGGCAGCTGCACCTTTGCATTCCACATATAGTGGTTGGATTCTTACCTCGTCATTTACATTGGTTGTATAACCGTGCATTTGAAAGCCCGGCGCAAGACGATGGTCTCCGGTGCCGACAAAAACAGTATCGCACGTTGTTGTCTTTCCATCGCTGGTGGTGAAAGTGGCTGGCTTGCCTTCCAAGACCCGCATGGCACTCCAATCACCGGTTTCGTTGCGAATGGTAATATCAACATGCAGATCACCTGCTTCAGACGTGCCCACATTGGTAACTGCACCGGTCCATACCCCTGGTTCTGCCCCTGAGCCAGATTGAGCCGACTCCAAATCTTCAGGCAGCACGATATAGACACAAGCAGATGTCAAAAAAGTACATACCACTAGAAATAGAAATATTATCTTTTTCGTAATCATGCTTCCCTCTCTTTGATGGAAGATTAGCAATTCGAACCCATTCAATTCCTGGTTACCAAAAAAGCCTAGGATGCGTTGCACCCATTTGAGCGGTTCGAGGTCAAGGATTAAAGCTGGGAAGCAGCGGCCTGATCGTCGCCAGGGCGAAGGCGTAATCCGGCGGCATGGCCGTGGTGCCATCCACGCCGGTGGCTGATTTTTCCTGGCCTTCATAGGAGACTAAAATGTAGTGTGCAAAACACTGTCGGCACGGGTTCAGATAGGTGCTATAGATCTCATCTGTGAACCATTTATGGTCCACGCTGATGGCAGTGAGCAGACTTGCTACACCCTCTGGAGGTAACTGCTTTTCCACTTTATTCACCCCATCGAAACCGGTGATCCGGCCATCGGGGTAAATCGCGAACAACTCATCAACACATTGAGGTCCGGCAGTCCGGTGATACACGATCACAGCACCCTCTTTAATCAGGCTTGCAGCCTCATCCTCGCGAAATGGCTTAACATCGCATTGGGTATTTTCAGTTGTGGCTGCGGGTGAAACCGGTGCGAAGCGGGCGTAGGTAAAAATTAAGGCGAGGGCCAACACAATCAGCAAACCGAATCCAATAGCGAATCTCTGCCACTTTCGCCGGGAGGCTATCAACGCCTGTTCAGGCTGGGCACCTTTTCGCCTGCTTTTCCTATTGGCAAGGATGGATTGCACACCGATGAAAGTAAGTGTCAATACGCCGATGACAATTTTGGTCCACCAGGAGGAGAGCGAGCCGATGAATTGGATCAAGGCTTGGGTGACAGCGAGAACCATCACCCCAAAGAAAGTACCGAACACATAACCAGCCCCTCCGGACAGCATTGTTCCACCCATCACGACGGAAGCGATGACGTCCAGTTCAAACCCTGACGCATACAAACCGTGGCCTGAATACACAAAAAGACTCAAAGCAAGCCCTGCTAATGCTGAACAGAATCCGTTGAAAGTGTAGACCAGCATTTTGGTTCTGTTCACCGGCAGACCCATTAATCGGGCGGATTGTTCATTCCGGCCTTCATTACCTCCGATGGCGTACACGGTTCGACCGAAGCGTGTGAAGTGGGCAATGTAGATGGCGACAGCAAGCAATACAAATCCAACGACCACCGGAATGGAAATATATGGCGGTTGTTTACCCTGCCTCACGGCCAGTTCCATCAAGCCTGGAATCAGGACCTTGGTCCTCCCGAGAATTTGAAACAAATTGTCGTTGATGGTCACTGCATCGTCGCTGATGAAGAAACACATTCCTCGAGCGAACCACATACCGGCAAGAGTCGCAATAAATGGCTGGACCTTGAGATAGGTGATAAAACCGCCCATAATTGCACCTAGGGTCATTCCCATTGCCAGCATTAGAAGGATGACCCCCCAGGGATTCCACCCATCTCGGAGCAAAACGGCGGAGGCTACCGTGGTCAACGCTACAACACCGCTAACCGAAAGATCGATACCCCCGGTTAGAATAACGAAAGTCATCCCAACTGCACTGATCAAGAGGTAGGAACTGTTTCGGAACATGTTGAAGAAGACCTGCGGGTTTCGCATGCCAATAAAGAAATAAGCCCCGATTGCATAAGCTGCTATGGCAAGGAAAGCAGTAGACCAGAGCGGGAGGAATTTTCGGTTGCTATATAGGAATCTGCTGAGAATCTCCTTCATAGCTACACCCCTCTTTTTGGTGAGCCGATCCACGCGACGAATCCCCGGACCTGTCTCGAATACAGCATGATCACAAATATGACAACCAGAGCCTTAATGGCCTGAAGCGCAAAAGCCGGTACACCGATCGCATACATGGATTGGGTGACTGCTTGCATCACCAGAGCACCGATCATGCTGGCCAGCAGGGAGAAACGTCCGCCAGACATGGCCGTGCCGCCGATGACCACGGCCAGAATGGCATCCAGTTCGGTGGTCAAACCGATGTTGTTCGCATCCGACGTCTTGATATTCGAGCTGGCGACCAGCCCGGCGATTCCTGCACATAAACCACAAAACGTGTAGACCAGGAATTTTATTTTCTTTTCATCAATGCCACTGAAAAAGCTGGATTTGAAGTTGATTCCCACCGATTCGATGAACATACCGATGGCCGTTTTGCGTGTCATGATCCATGTTAAGGTGAATACGATGGCTACTATATAAAGTGAAAACGGCAGGATAAACCATCCCTGCCCGAGTAAAGTAAAGAGCTTATAAGTAATCTGAACCCTGAGCCCGTTAGTGACCAGCTGTGCGATCCCGCGGCCGGCGATCATAAGAATCAGGGTCGCAACCATCGGTTGAATTCTCACATATGCGACCAGCATCCCATTCCACATTCCACAAAGAATGGCCACAAGCAGTGCCGAAATAATTACCATCCAGAGCGGCTGAAATGTGAAATTAGGGTCGGTGACAAAGAAGACCTCGTTTTTTAATGCAGATGGATTCATCATTATGCCGGCGACCGAGGCGGCGATTGCCATTACTGCGCCCACTGAAAGATCCACACCACCGGTGGCGATCACCAGAGTCATGCCGATCGCAAGCAGCATGACCGTCGATCCATTTCGGAAGATGTCGATCAGGCTGCCGTGCAGGTTGCCTTCCCTGTTCTCGATCGAGAAGAAACCCGGGATAAATATGAAATCAAAAAGCAGAATAAGCAGCAGAGCGAAGATTGGAAAGAAGAGCCTGCTCTCTGTGATTTTTTTCCATTTAAAGGATTTGAAAGAGTTGTTCATGATTCACTCCCTGCAATGGTGTGGATGATTGTATTCTCATCTACCTCACCGGAAAATTCGGCTACTTTTTCATGCTCACGCAGCACCACCACACGGTGGCTGGTTCGAAGTACTTCTTCCAGCTCGGAGGAGATAAACACACACGCCTTACCATCTTCGGCAAGTGAGAGAACCAGCTTCTGGATCTCAGCCTTGGTACCCACGTCGATTCCACGGGTGGGTTCATCAAGGATCAGCACCAAGGGGTTGGTGGCCAGCCAGCGAGCCAGGATAACTTTTTGCTGGTTGCCGCCGCTAAGGTTTTTTACCAGCTGATCGGCCGAAGGTGTAGCGATATTCAGCAGTTTGATGTATTTGTCCGCGATTTCATACTGTTGTTGCAGGCTCATAAACTTAAACCATCCCTGGCTGGCCTGTGCGGCCAGGATGATATTTTCCCGGACGGAAAGATCATCCACGATCCCGGCTGCTTTTCGATCCTCAGGGCAGAGCGCCACCCCGCGCCGGATCGATCCGAGCGGGGAGTGATCTACAATCACTATACCGTTCAGGGTAATTGAGCCTGTGTCTGCTTTTTCAACCCCGAAAAGGAGGCTGGCTGCTTCGGTTCGTCCGGACCCCAGCAGTCCTGCCAGGCCAACCACTTCCCCAGAATGCAGATCCAAATCGAAAGGGTTGATGACACCGGTCAAGCCGAACCCCCTGGCCTGAAGCAGAGCTTCAGGTTTAATGTGTTTACTGCTTTCCAGTTTTATTTTAGACATCTCATCGAATTCAGCCAGGCTGCGGCCGATCATGTTCGAAATCAATCCCACGCGGGTGATCGAGGCCGTTTCGTAGGTCCCTACCAAATTTCCGTTTCGTAAGACAGTGATCCTGTCCGAAATTTCGAAAACCTGGCCAATAAAATGGGTGATGAAAATAATCCCGACACCATCGTCCTTGAGCTTCCTCATCACCTTGAAAAGCTGCGCCGTTTCATTAACATCCAGGCTGGATGTAGGTTCATCCAGGATGAGAATTTTCGCTGTTGATACATAAAGTGCTCGTGCGATGGCCACCATCTGCTGGATGGCAACTGTAAAGGAACCCAAAGGCTGGGTGACATCGATATCGACCCCCAGCAAGCGCTGCAAAGTGTCCTTGGCCAGAGCATTCATCTTTGCCCAATCAATCCGACCAAACTTATAGGGCTCGTACCCCAGGATGATGTTTTCCGCGACGGTCAAATTTGGGCACAGGTTTATTTCCTGGTAGACCGTGCTGATTCCCAGGGATTGGGCGTGCTGCGGGGATTTCGCCTGGACCTCACGGCCTTCAAGAAAGATTTTGCCCGAATCCGGTCGGTCCACCCCGGTCAGCGCCTTCATTAGGGTGGATTTCCCTGCGCCGTTTTCCCCCACCAGGCAGAGAATCTCGCCTTTTCTGAGCGTCAGGCTTACGTCTTCTAGCGCCTGCACGCCCGGGAAGGCCTTGCTGATACCTTCCATAATGAGTATGTTCTGGTTCGAATCAGACATGCCAGCCTGCCTTTTCAACACACATTTTTTGAAGAAATGGGAAGCGATGCAATAAATCGCTTCCCATTCGATTAATCTACACCGTTATGGTCTGCCATTCTCGAAAGGTTAGCAGATCGGATGCAGTATTCTAGTACTTTCGACCGGCTGCAACTTCCTTCAAGTTCGGGTCAGTCATAAAGAACTGGCTTTCCTGTGAAGGAATCCACTTGGGCAGGGTCTCACCATTGAGGGCTGCGAGGGCGGCTTCGTATACCTGAGGAGCGAGCAGCGGGTTGCACTCGATGGCTCCGTTCAGGGTGCCGTCCAGCATGGCCTGGAAAGCGCCGGAGGTGGCATCCACAGAGAGGACCTTGACATCCTTGGCTGGTACGAGGCCGGCTTCCTTGAGGGCTTCGATTGCGCCGAATGCCATTTCGTCATTCTGGCCGAAGACACCTTGAACATCCTTGCTCTGCTTGAGCCAGGCTTCTGTTACTTCTTTCCCTTCCTTGATGCTCCAGTTGGCAGTCTGGCTGTTGGTGATGGTAATGCCGCATTTCTCTGCTGTTTCGCGGAAACCCTTACCGCGGTCGATGGCAGGGGCAGCACCCACGTTGCCGACCAGCTCCCAAACGTTCTTGTTCGGGCTGTCTTTGAGCAGTTCGCACATAGCCGTGCCTGCTTTGCGTCCTTCTTCCACGAAATCGGCGCCAATGAAGGTGACGTATTTGTCTTCATTTCCATCAATGCGGCGATCTGAAAGAATGACGGGTTTGCCAGCGGCTTGAGCGTCCTTAAGAACCTGGTCCCAACCGGTTACTTCGAGCGGGGACATCACGATCACATCTACTTCGGGATCCTGAATGAATTGCTGGAAGCCGGCAACCTGCTTGGCCAGATCATTCTGGGAATCATAGAACTTGAGGTTAAGACCTAATTGCGCGGCAGTTTCCTTGAAGGATGCGGTGTTGGCAGCTCGCCAGCCGCCTTCAGAGCCTGTTTGCAGGAAACCAACGGTCAGGTCAGGGTATGTCCAGACTTTTTTGGGTTCTGGAGTTGGAGTAGCTGCCGGTGCGCAGGCAGCTAAAAATAAGGAAGCCACTACGACCACAAACAAAATTTTCTTGAACATATCTTCACTCCTTGATTGAAATAGGACGAAATGTTGGCGTTATAATCAGACACACATAGGTTGTCGTCAGCAGAGAAGGCAACCTTGTTCGGGAGCGTACACCTCAGACGCCAATCTAGCGGTGTGCGCTTCCTTCTTGGGTGACATGTAATTATTGTGTCGCTTCACCTCCTTTTCAACCCTTATTTTCCGTCAAGATTTACACATAATTGGATGAGGTGGGAAAAAGAAGATCAAAATTATCGTAAACAGAGCATGTTATCGGTAACAAGCTAATAACAGAGTACAACTCTACGGCATAAAAATCCATGCTATCTTCTTGGAAAGAAGTCGATTTTTTCATTATCTCAACAGTAAATAATTCATCACCCGTTAGAATGATGAATTATTTTAGAAAAGAGTTAAGTTTCTTTCGATGACAACAGATTACGCCTCAATCAGTATTTGCGGGATGGCAACATCTCAATGGCATTCTCCGGGAAGAAAATACTTTCAATGGATGGAACCCACTTGGGAATGGGCTGGCCATTTACAACCTTCAATGCAAGCTCGAAGAACTGCGGACCCAACAAGGGATTGCATTCCACGGTTGCGTTCAATTTTCCGGCGATCATCGCTTCGAACGCCCCCCGGGCTGCATCCACCGAAACGATTTTTATATCTACTCCGGGTTTTAGCCCGTACTCTTCGATGGCCTGAATTGCGCCAAGTGCCATGTCATCATTGTGGGCATAAACGGCTGTGATCTGATTGCCATGTTTCTTCAGGAATTCCGTCATGACCTCCCTGCCCCTCGCACGGGTAAAATCACCGGATTGAGAATCTATGATTCGCATTCCGGGGTAATCGACTAAAATTTCTCGAAAACCCGTGTACCGGTCATTGGCCGGCGCGGAACCGATCGTGCCCACCAATTCTACAATATTCGCCTTCCCGTTTACCAGCTTCGCCATAACCCGAGCCGCATTTCGCCCCTCTTCAAGAAAATCCGAACCCAGATAGGACACGTACAGATCTTCTGGAACAGCCGCGCGCCGGTCCACAAGAATGATGGGGATACCGGCATCCTTGGCTTCTTGAAATACCTCATCCCATCCTGTTTCGACGATGGGCGAGATGCCGATGATATCCACTTTTTGGACAATAAATTTGCGTACTGCCTCAATCTGATTTTCCTGTTTTTGCTGGGCATCTGAGAAAAGCAATTCCACGCCCAACTGGTCGGCTGTCTCCTTTATGGAAATGGTATTCGCTGCCCGCCACTCGCTTTCAGCACCTATTTGTGCATAACCGATGATCAGACCCTCGTATCTTTTCTGGGGTTTGGACTCCAGATCGGAACCGGGTTGCAGGGTGGATGAAAGCGCAGGTTGCTGCGTACAGCTTGCAAGTCCAAGAAGAGATACGAAAAAGGCAGATAATAGAAGTATGCGAGGAGTATTCATCGGTAAGGAACCTTATTCCTGTTTGCTTATCGTTTTGTCTTGCCTGGCTATTTCCATTTTGGCCGGGATCACCAGAGTGACACAGGTGCCGGTGCTGTATTCGCTCTCTATGGAAAGCCCATAGGGTTTTCCATAGTACAACCTGATGCGGTTATTGACATTGCCAATCCCGAAGCCGCTTTCCATTCTAATCTCGCCCGAGTCGTCTTCTAATTCGGCGCGCAGTTGAGCAAGTTTTTGGGGTGTAAACCCAATGCCGTCGTCCTCCACTTCAAGCAGTATTTCATCTGCACCTTTCCGCATGGCACGCACGATGATCATGCCGCCCTGTCTTTTATTCTTGATGCCGTGATACAGGGCATTTTCCACCAACGGCTGGAGAATTAATTTCAGGATTGTGTTCTCGGACACATCCTTATCCACTTCGATCTTGAAATCGAGGATGTCGTGGTAACGCATCTTTTGAATCGTCAGGTAACTTTTGATGCGCTCGACTTCTTCACCAATGGTGATCCAGTCCATGCCTTTGCTGAGGCTGATACGAAAGAAACTCGATAACGAAGTGACGATCTGGACGACCTGATCGGTCTTTTTGGATTCAGCCATCCAGATGATCGTATCGAGGGTGTTATAAAGAAAATGCGGATTGATCTGAGCCTGGAGTGCACGCAGTTCTGCTTTTTTGAGATTTTCTTGTTCCTTTATTTTGGAATCCAACAACTCTTTGATCTTGCCGATCATGATATTGAAACTCATCCCCAGTTCAGTGATCTCATCCACATTGTCGCTGGTCATCAATGTCTGTAGATCGTTCTTGGTGATGGTGGTTGTCACGTCGTGTAATTTCTTAATCGGGGCGTAGATACTCTTGGATAAACTCCAGGCGGCTACAACCGCAAAACCCACCGCGCTAATGACTAGGATGACGGAAAAGATCTGCCAGCGGGTAAAACTTTCCCGCATGACCTGATATTGTCCCTCAGTGCGATTCACTTCATATAATACATAATTTTGGACGGCCTCTTCCATCACTGAAGTGGCGAAGCGGACCTTTTCGAGGATGGCTTCGTTCTCTGCGGCGGTGCTGTTTTGAGCAATCTGACCACCCATCTCATTGACATATTCCCTAAGTGTTCGCAATGTTCGCAGGATCAGATCCAGTTTGACCCTGGCGCGTTGTGAATCAGTGTTTTCCATCATCCAGCGGACTTTGGTATCAACATTATCAATGATCTCGTACTGCTTCCCTTGGGAAAATTCAATCTTCCCCGCAACGACCTTCCACATTTCAGTATCAATATCAGGTTTTACGCTGCCACTGATGCTGTTGGCAGTGGTGATGTTGGTGATGATGGCATCATATTGACGGCTGTAGCGCAACATCTGCATCATCGAGACGAAGTTTGTTGCCCCCATCAACAGGATCACAATGCAAAGCGACACAAGTATCTTGGTGCGAATGGATAGATTGACGCCTGCGATAAAATCGGCAAGTCGTCCCACATGTTTGAGCGGGGACCTGCTTGTCGAGCTTGCCTGTTCACTTATCCTGGCCAGAATTTGCCTAAAACCAGGCGTTATTGTCTTTTGTGCCATGGTGCTCTCCTGCAAGGCAGCTAAATCTGCGAACGAAATTCGCTCGGTGAAAGACCGGTATGTTTCTTGAAGATGGAACTAAAATAATGGGGATCGTTATACCCAACCTGATACGCGATATCTGCCGACCGCATTCCGGTCATGCGCAACAATTCCTTCGCTTTTTTAATGCGAATATCGGTCAAATACTCTTTGAACGTGTAGCCGGTTTCCTGACCGAACACAACACTGAAATGACTGACGCTGAGGTTTACCAGGACACCCAATTCATTGAGGGAAAGATCGTGGTCTGCATAATGCTGTTCAATGTATTCCTTTGCTTGACGGATCAGGTCTATATACTGACCCTTGGGCTGACTATCCCGATAAGCCAGCGCAGCTGATACGATCTTGTACAGCTGTTCCCGCAACTGCGCGATGGTCTTGATATTTGACATGATGATCTCCATCGAATTCAACTCCGGGATCACCTTGTCAACCTCCCCGCCCAACTCGTTGAATAGTTTTGCAATGGCAAGGACCACGTCTGCAAAAATATAATTCTTGATTAAATTCGATCTCAACGCTGTCTCGCCCAACGGCTTGATGCATTCGTTGAAAAACTCGTCGAACCCGTCTTTCGCACCACTACGCAGGTAATTCTCTACCGCCGATTTGTC
>Ga0315290_10001419_pt1 | contig 16429 bp, 13 predicted proteins | sample YL17G12_0_MG_FD_203627 | JGI IMG/M metagenome (GOLD analysis project Ga0315290, IMG submission 203627) | Sediment microbial communities from Yellowstone Lake, YNP, Wyoming, USA - YL17G12_0 | ecosystem: Environmental > Aquatic > Freshwater > Lake > Sediment | place: USA: Wyoming | collected... | reverse complement strand
TCATCCAGAAGCCGTTCCGCGACCAGGACCTGCTCGACCGCATCAACCAGGCGCTGGAAAAGGATGCCGGCAGCCGCCGCATGCTGGCCGAGCGCAACATGATCCGGAAGCGGCTGGAATCGCTGACCCCGCGCGAGAAGGAAGTGCTCGATCTCGTGGTCGCCGGCAAGGCGAACAAGGTGATCGCGGGCGACCTCAACCTGAGCCAGCGCACCGTGGAAATCCACCGCGCACGGGTGATGGAGAAGATGGAAGCGCATTCGCTGGCGCATCTCGTCCGCATGGTGCTCGAAGTCGAGCGGGTCGAAGAGTAATCGCGCCTGTTGCACTGCAGCACGCGTTGAGAACCGCTCGCATTTACGTATAAATCCGCAATTGCCGCGGACGGGGCGGCCATGAAAACTGCGCTGCATGCGACCCGATCACGCAGCGCATTCCGCCCAGCCAGCCCGTCCCCGCCGCTCATCGTGAGCTGCACGGGCTTAGTGGTCGCGCACTCCCCCATGTCACCCGCCATCTCTGCCACGCAGGAGGCACCACCGATCGTCGGCGTCATCGACTCCGACCCGGTCGCGCGCGCGGCATTGAAGACGATGCTGCAACCCGTCGGTGTCGAAGTCATGAGCTTCGACACTGCGGAGTCGTACCTGCTCTCCGGCTCGACACGGAACCTTGCGTGCCTGATCGTCGACCTGCTCCTGCCCGGCATGTCCGGCCTGGAACTGCTGCGCCGACTGCGCAGCAACGGCAACGACGTGCCCGTGATCCTGCTCGCCGACGAATCGGACGTTCCCACCGCGGTCGCGGCGATGCGTGAAGGCGCCACGGACTTCATCGAGAAGCCGTACGTGAACGTCGCCATCCTCAAGCAGGTGCAGAAGCTGATCCGCGGGCAGAGCGGCGGCGGCGTGATACCCGCTTGAGCAGGCGGGCGCCTCGCCCATGAGTTCCCTCGACAGCTGGCACGAGGAAAAGCAGTCCGCGTGGCTCTATCGCGCCCTGGCCTCGTGCGAAGCCGACGCGAAGATCGCGGAACTGTTCCGCGCACTCGCCGCCGCCGCCGACTTCCAGGCCGACAAGTGGCTCACCAGCGCAGGGCAGCCTGCGCCACCCGCATTTGCGCCGTCAGTGCGTGCGCGCATCACCGCCGGGCTCGCGCGCGCGTTCGGCCCTCGACGGGTGCGGCACATGCTTGCCGCGATGAAAGTGCGCGGACTCTCGGTCTACGATTCGCAGCGTTCGCTCGCGGGTCACCTGATGCCCACCTCGGTGTCCGACGTCGGCGCAAGGCACAAGGGCTTCGGCGGCGGCAACCTCCGCGCCGCGGTATTCGGCATCAACGACGGTCTCGTCTCCAACACCAGCCTGATCATGGGCGTCGCGGGGGCGGCGGCAAGCGCGGACTTCGTGCTGACCAGCGGCGTGGCGGGATTGCTCGCAGGCGCGCTCTCCATGGCCGCGGGCGAATACGTGTCGATGCGCTCGCAGCGCGAGATGTTCGAGTACCAGATCGGGCTCGAGCGCGATGAACTGCACGAATACCCGGAAGAAGAAGCGGAAGAGCTCGCGCTGATCTACCAGGCGCGTGGCATGCAACTCGATGAGGCGCGCCGCGTGAGCCGCGAACTGGTGAAGAACGAGGCGAACGCGCTCGATGCGCTCGCGCGCGAAGAGCTGGGGCTCAATCCGGACGATCTCGGCTCGCCTTGGGGCGCAGCGATCTATTCGTTCCTGGCGTTCTCGTTCGGCGCGATCGTCCCGCTGGTGCCATTCCTGTTCGGATTGCCGCTGCAGCGATCGGTCATGATCGCCGCGATCACGGCAGGCATTGCACTGTTCGGGGTTGGCGCCGCGTTGAGCCTGTTCACGGGCCGCAGCGCGATCGTGGGTGGACTGCGCATGGTGCTGATCGGCGGCGGTGCGGGCGTCGCGACGTGGCTCATTGGATCGCTGCTGGGCGCTGCGATCGCCTAGCCCCTTCCCGCCAGCTGCGACAGCAGCCTGCGGCGTTCCTCGACGAGTTCCACGATGATCGCGGCGCCGGTGAGATTCACGCCGAGATCGGTCACCAGCCGCGTCATCGCGAGCACGCGCGGCAGTTCGCGGCGCGGAAATACCCAGGCCGCCGGATTCAGGCCGCCACGGGGATCGAGCGCACCGAGTTCCACCATCTCGACGATCCACTGCTGCTCGATGCGCAGCCGTGCGCAGATCTCATCGACGCGCAGCCAGTCATCGTCGTCCAGGAACTGCGCGAGCAGGATATCGTCCGCGTCATCGCTGCTATTCATGCGGGCGTCCTCCCGCTCGTGGCGAGGTCGGCACGCGGATCGAAAGCGAGTTCGCGCTTCATGCGCGCGAAGAACTCGCGGGCCTGCGGACTGTCGGGCGGCAACGCGATCGACAGCGTGACGTACTGGTCGCCCGGGGTCGGACCAGGCAGGCCACGACCGCGCAGACGCAACCGCTGGCCTGCACGCGCGCCGGTCGGCAGTTTCATGTCTACCGCGCCGCCGAGCGTGGGCACCGAGACCGATTCACCCAGCGCGGCTTCCCACGGCGCCACCGGCAACTGCACCGTCACGTCGCGGCCTTCGACCTTGAACATCGGGTGCGCCCTGAAATTGACTTCGAGGTAGAGGTCGCCGGGCGCACCACCGCCCATGCCGGCGCTGCCCTGCCCCGCGAGCCGGATCTGCTGGCCCTCGACGACGCCCGCAGGGATCGCTACACGCAGCGTGCGCGGCTTTGACGTGACGTGGCCGTCAGGGGTGATCTCGGGCGTGCGCAGTTCGAGCGTGCGCGTGCCGCCGCGGTACGCGTCCTCGAGGTCGATCTCGACGCGCGCGACGTGGTCCTGGCCGGCGGCTGCGAAGCCACGTCCTGCTCCGCCGCGGCCGGCGGGCTCGAAACCGTGTGCGCCACCGAACGGGCTCCGCGCCCCGAACAGCTCGGAAAAAAAGTCGCTGAAATCCGCGCCAGTGCCAGGACCGGCTGCGCGACTGCCGCGCTCGCCGCGCCCCGGCGTGAACTCGAAGCCTTTGCCCCAGTCGGGCGGCGGGCGGAACTCCTGCCCCTGCCGCCAGTCGGCCCCGAGCTGGTCGTAGGCCGCGCGCTTTTCGGGGTCCTTCAGGACCTCGTTCGCCTCCTGCAGCTCCTTGAACCGCGCCTCGGCATCCTTTTCCTTGCTGACGTCCGGATGGAACTTGCGCGCGAGCTTGCGGTACGCGCGTTTGATCTCATCCTGGGTCGCGCCCCGCGGCACACCCATGACTTCGTAGTAATCCTTGAATCGCATGGACGGCGTTGCCTCCGGCGGTCGTGGCCCCGCTGATGTGGAGGCGGGGGCACCTCGATGCAAGGCCCGCGGACCGCGAGTTGCGCTTGCTTCCCTGCCAGTCGGCCCCATAGAGCCAGCCAAAGCCACCGGAGAAGGGACCGACATGACCACTGCCAGTGCCACCCCTGCGGCCACCCAGGTCATCTGCCAGCGTTGCGAGGGGATCGTTCGTATCCCGACGGAACGGATACGGGATCGGCCGCAGTGCCCGCGATGTCACGAAGTGCTGTTCGCGGGGCAACCCGTGACGCTGACGGCCGACAATTTTGACCGTCATGTCAGGCAATCGGGCATCCCGGTGGTCGTCGACTTCTGGGCGCCGTGGTGCGGCCCCTGCCGGTCGATGGCTCCGGCCTTCGAGCGGGTCGCTGCCGAGACCGAGCCCGCGGCCCGGTTCGCCAAGCTCAACACGGACGAGGCCCAGGACATCGGTGCGCGCTACGGCATCCGCAGCATTCCGACCCTGATGGTGTTCAAGGACGGCAAGGAAGTGGCGCGGCAGGCCGGCGCGATGGATGCCGCGACGCTGCGCCGCTGGCTGGCAGCTAACGCAGGGGTTAGGGGATAGGGGCTAGCCGGAATGGCGCACTGCGCGCCGGAAGATTCCTTTTCCTCGGCCAGCCCTCTCCCGTTTTGGCGAGAGAGGGTGGCGACGAGGTCAGACTTTCTTCGTCGAGCAGGTACTGATGCCAAAGGGCAAATAGGCCGGGCAGAAACGGAACGTGCCCGTCAGGATCGGCACGATGCCGATCAGGCCCCAGTAGCGTGCATTGCCTTCCAGCAGGAAGAACAGCGACAGCAGTGCCAGCCCGGCGACGATGCGCAGTGTCCGGTCCATTCCCCCAACGTTCGGCGTCATGATGTGTTCTCCTGGTTTCGTTGACTCGATGCTCCAGGCCGTGCCCTCAGGGCTCGAACCCTGGTGTGCATCCTAGGAGTCTCGCGCGACCCTGTCAGCAACTCAGGTCACCAGGGGCAGGGGCAGGCGCGCTGCCAGTTCATGCGACGGCCGGTTCGAGGACCAGCAACAGGTCCTTGGCGTCCACCTGCTGGCCCGGGCGCGCGATGATTTCGGCGATCACGCCATCGCGTTCTGCGCGCAAGCTCGTTTCCATCTTCATCGCTTCGATCGTCACCAGCACGTCGCCGCGCGCCACGGTGTGACCTGTCAACACGTTGACCGTGGCGATCGTGCCCGGCATCGGCGCGCCAACTTCGTCCGGGTGATCGATCTCGGCCTTGCGGCGCGGCGGGCGCTTCGCAACCTGGCTCCGGTCCTGCACCTTGACCGATCGCGGCTGCCCGTTCAGTTCGAAGAACACGGTGCGCGTGCCGTCGTCGTGGACGTCGCTCGTCGCCACGTAACGGACGATCAGGTGCTTGCCCTTCTCCAGATCGATCGTGATTTCCTCGCCCGTCTCGAGCCCGTAGAAGAACGCACGCGTCGGCAGGACGCTCACGTCGCCGAAATGCGTGCGGTCCGCCATGTAGTCGGCGAACACTTTCGGGTACATCAGCCACGAAGCGACCTCGTGATCCGTGATGGCGCGCGGCATCTTCTCCTGCGCCCGCGCGCGCGCCTGCTCCAAATCGACCGGCGGCAAGTGCTCACCCGGGCGCGAGGTGGACGGCTGCACGCTGCCGAGGATCTTCCGCTGCAGTTCGCGCGGGAAGCCGCCGTACGGCTGCCCGATGTCGCCCCGGAAGAGTGCGACGACGGATTCCGGGAAAGCGACGTCGGTCTGCGGATCGGCGACATCCCCCGCGGTGAGCCCGCTGGTCACCATCATGATCGCCATGTCACCGACGACCTTCGACGACGGCGTGACCTTGACGATGTCGCCGAACATCTCGTTGACCTCGGCGTAAGCGCGCGCCACTTCGTGCCAGCGGGTGTCGTCGATCCCGAGCGAACGGGCCTGTTCGCGCAGGTTGGTGTACTGCCCGCCGGGCATGCCGTGCACGTACACCTCGGAAGCGCCGGAACGCATGTCGCTCTCGAAGGCTGCGTAACCGTGACGCACCTGCTCCCAGTAGTTGGACAGCACGCGCAGGTTGGCGGGGTCGAGTCCTGAAGCACGCGGGCCGTGGCGCAACGCCTCGACGATCGAGCCGAGGTTCGGCTGCGACGTGAGGCCGCTCATGGCGTCGAGCGCGCCGTCCACTGCATCGCAACCCGCGTCGATCGCCGCCAGCACGCTGGCGGCCGCGATGCCGCTGGTGTCGTGCGTGTGGAAATGCACCGGGATGCCGACCTCTTCCTTGAGCGCCTTGACCAGGGTGTGCGCGGCCCGCGGCTGGCACAGGCCCGCCATGTCCTTGATGCCGAGGATATGGGCGCCTGCCCGCTCCAGTTGCTTCGCCATCGCGACGTAGTACTTGAGGTCGTACTTGGTCTGGCGCGGATCGCTGAGATTGCCCGTGTAGCAAATGGCGGCCTCGCAGAGCCTGCCGGACTCGCCGACCGCGTCCATCGCAACACGCATGTTGTCGACCCAGTTCAGCGAATCGAAGACGCGGAACACGTCGACGCCGTTCTTCGCGGCCTGCTGCACGAAATAGCGCACGACGTTGTCGGGGTAGTTCGTGTACCCGACCGCGTTGGCCGATCGCAGCAACATCTGCAGCAGCAGGTTCGGCATCGCCTCGCGGAACGCGATGAGGCGATCCCACGGGCATTCGCGCAGGAAGCGCATGGCGACGTCGAACGTCGCGCCACCCCAGCATTCGACCGAGAACAGGCCGGGTGCGAGCCGTGCGTAAGCCGGCGCAATGGCGACCAGGTCGCGGGTGCGGAACCGCGTCGCGAGCAGCGACTGATGGGCGTCACGGAACGTGGTATCGGTGAACAGCACCTGCGGCTGATCGAGCATCCACTGCGAGAATTTGCCCGCGCCCAGTTCGTCGAGCCGCTGCTTCGTGCCGGGCGGTGGCGTACTGACGGGCAACTTCGGCGGACGCGCGTCCACGATGCGGCCCGGGCGGACCCGGCCGGTCACTTCCGGGTTGCCGTTGACGATCACGTCGGCGACGAAGCGCAGCAACCTCGTCGCACGGTCACGCTTGCGCGGGTACCGGAACAGCTCCGGCGTCTGGTCGATGAACCGGGTCGTGTACGAACCGTCACGGAAGTGCTCGTGCGTGATCAGCTGCTCGAGGAAGCGCAGGTTCGTGCTGACGCCCCGCACCCGGAACTCCTTCAATGCACGATCCATGCGCGCGATCGTCTCCTCGGACGACGGCGCCCAGGCGGTCACCTTCACCAGCAGCGAGTCGTACGAGCGCGTGATGAACGCGCCCGAATACGCCGTGCCGGCATCGAGCCGGATGCCAAAGCCGGCCGGGCTGCGATAGGCCGTGATGCGGCCGTAGTCCGGGATGAAGCTGTTCTCGGGGTCTTCCGTCGTGACCCGGCACTGCATCGCATGGCCGGTGATGTGGATATCCGGCTGCGCAGGCACGCCACTCGCCGGCGTGCCGATTGCGGCACCTTCCGCGATGCGAATCTGCGCCTTGACGATGTCGATGCCGGTGACCACCTCGGTCACCGTGTGCTCGACCTGGATGCGCGGGTTCACCTCGATGAAATAGAACTGGCCGGTGTCTGCGTCCTGGAGGAACTCGACCGTACCCGCATTGATATAGCCGACGGCGCGACCGATGCGCAGCCCGAGCTCGCACAGCCCCAGGCGCTGCGCGTCGTCCAGGAAGACGGACGGTGCGCGCTCGACGACCTTCTGGTTGCGACGCTGCACGGTGCAGTCGCGGTCAAAGAGGTGCACGAGGTTGCCATGCGTGTCGCCGAGGATCTGCACCTCGACGTGACGTGCTCGCCGCACGAGCTTTTCGAGGTAGACCTCATCGTTGCCGAACGCTGCCTTCGCTTCGCGCCGTGCCGTGGCTACCATCTCGATGAGTTGCGAAGCGTCGTCGATCGCGCGCATGCCGCGGCCGCCACCACCCCAGCTGGCCTTGAGCATTACCGGGTAGCCAACCGTCGCGGCCAGCTCGAGCACCTTGGCATCGTCGAGCGGCAACGGCGGCGTTGCCGTCATCACGGGCACACCTGCCGCAGTCGCGAGATCGCGCGCGGTCACCTTGTTGCCGAGGCGCCGCATGATCTCGGGCGTGGGACCGATGAACAGGAGGCCCGCGTGCGCACAAGCTTCGGCGAACGCCGGGTTCTCGGAGAGGAACCCGTAGCCCGGGTGAATGGCATCGGCGCCGCACTCGAGCGCCACCCGCACGATGTCGTCGATGTCGAGGTAGGCCTCGACCGGCCCCTTGCCTTCACCGACCAGGTAGGCCTCGTCCGCCTTCATGCGATGGAGCGAGAAGCGGTCTTCCTGCGAGTAAATCGAGACCGTCTTGATCCCGAGTTCGTGCGCGGCGCGCATCACGCGGATGGAGATTTCGCCGCGGTTGGCGACGAGCAGGGTCTTGATCTTGCTGTGGTGACGCATCGGGTCGGGAAACTCGGTCTGGACGAGCCGGTGGGCGGATGCGTGCCCCGGTTCGTCCAGGCCGCGCGCTGCGTCCAAAATAATACGTGGCGCGGCGCTCTGGTATGTTCGTTTCCTTCGACCGACCTGACGCGAAGGAATGACATGCCAGCGATCGCCGTCCACGGGGGCGCGGGAGACATCCCGCCCGCCGAACTCACGCCCGAACGGGAAGCCGCCTACCGCACTGGATTGGAGCAGGCGCTGCGTGCCGGGCAGCGGATTCTCGAGGCGGGCGGCCCGAGCATCGACGCCGTCGTCGCCGCGGTGCAGGTGCTCGAGGAAAATCCGCTCTTCAACGCCGGCCGCGGTGCCGTGATCGCCGCCAACGGGATCTGCGAACTCGACGCGTCGCTGATGGACGGGCGCGATCTGCGCGCAGGTGCGGTGACAGGCCTGCGCCACGTGAAAAGCCCGATCGGTCTCGCCCGGCTGGTGATGGACAATTCGCCGCACGTGATGCTGTCCGGCCAGGGCGCCGAGGAATTCGCCCTCGAACAGGGGCTCGAACCCGTGGCGAACCGCTATTTCGTCACGGAACGACGGCAGCGTGAGTTGGCGGCCGCTCTCGTTGCGAGTGCCGGCAGTTTCCGTGAATCCCTGATGGGGACCGTCGGCGCCGTGGCGCTCGACGCCGCAGGCGACCTGGCCGCAGCGACGTCCACGGGCGGCATGACCGCCAAGCGTTGGGGAAGGGTCGGCGATTCACCGGTGATCGGCGCAGGCACCTACGCAGCCAACGACTGCTGCGCCGTTTCGGCGACGGGGCACGGCGAATACTTCATCCGCGCAACGGTCGCGCACGAGATCGCATCGCTGGTCCGTTACGCGGGCAAGAGCGTACGTGAAGCCGCGGACATCGTCGTCCACGAGCAGTTGCGGCGGATGGGAGGCGAAGGCGGCGTGATCGCCGTCGGACGCGACGGCACGCTTGCGCTGCCGTTCAACTCGCGCGGCATGCTGCGCGGCTCGATCGATGTGCAGGGCCGGATGACGACCGGAATACTCTGAATTTTCGCCCTCTCCCGTGCAACCGGAGAGTTTCTGCCCCCGCTCCCGCTGCGGCGGGCGCAGGCTGGGACGAGGGCTTCGGGGTCCCGGCGGACCCGGCTCTGCCCGCGCTGCGACGGCACTCTTCGTTCATGCCGAAAAATAGCGGGCGAGATATTCGTCGAAAGAAAGCGTGTCCGACGCTTCGATACGCGCCTGTTGCTCGATCGACTCGGCCGCCTCGGCGGCAAACTCTTCCTGCCTGGACGAGTTCGGCGAGAGCAGGTCCTTGAAGTAGGACTGGTGAACTTTCGACATGCGCAGCGCGAAGTTGAAGAAGGATTCCTCGTTCGTGCGCATCTCGTGCAACGTGCGCGCCGCCGGGGTCAACGCAACATCGCGGATTTTTTCCTCCTGCAACTCGAGTGCAGTGAGGTACGGTCGTTGCGCGTCGCCCTCGTCCAGCAACTCACAGAGGCCGCGCATCGAATCGATGATCTCGGCAGCCCAGTCACTCAACTTGACGTCACGACCGCCGCGCCGCAGCAGCAGACCAGGCCGGCGGCCTTCGCGCGCAACGATTGCGTGGTTGCCGTCGAGTTCATCCTGCTCCGAGTTCTCGATCGAACGGCTGTCGCGCAGAACGCAGAACGCCGCGAACGCTTCCAGGAACCGCAGCTTGTTCTGGTTGACGCCCACCGGGTCGAAGATGCTGGCGTCGAGCGAACGCATTTCGACGTACTGCACACCCGCGCGCTGCAGCGCTTTCGTCGGGCGCTCGCCGGTCTGGGTGACGCGCTTCGGACGGATGAAGCTGTAGTACTCGTTCTCGATCTGCAGGATGTTGGCGTTGAGCTGGGCGTACTCGCCATCGACCTTCACGCCGATCTTTTCGTAATCGGGATTCGGCGTGCTGATCGCGGCCGCCAGGTCGCGCACGTAATGATCAAGGCTGTTGACCGAGACGTTGAGTCCCGCCTGGCTCTTGTTACGGTAGCCGAGGTCGCTCATGCGCAACGAGGTGGCATGCGGCGCATACAGGCTGCCGGGTTCGAGCGGCTCGAGGCCGTCGACCTTGCGCCCTTGCAGGAACGACGGGCAGATCGCCGGCGAATTGCCGAACAGGTACAGCACTATCCAGCCGTGGCGCCGGTAATTGCGCAGCAGCGAGAAGTAGGACTCGGAGCGGAACGCCTGCCCGGAGTCCCTGGGGTGCAGCACGTCGGCCAGCACCGGCCAGAAGTGATCCGGGAACGAGTAGTTGAAGTGCACGCCGGCGATGGCCTGCATCACGCGACCGTAGCGGTGGCCAAGCCCCTGGCGGTACACGGTCTTCATGCGACCGACGTTCGACGGGCCGAACTGCGCGATCGGGATGCTTGCGTCGCCCTTGATGGCGCACGGCATGCTCGTGGCCCAGAGCAGTTCGCCATCGGGCAGGTTCGTGTAGACGAAGCGATGCAGGTCGGCGAGGTACTGCACCAGTTCCCAGGTGTGGGCGAACGGAGGCGTGACCAGTTCGATCAGCGCTTCGGAGTAATCGGTCGTGACGTGCTCGTTGGTGAGCGCCGACCCGAGTGTCCGCGGATGCGGGGCCTTCGAGATCTGCCCCTTCGGCGTCACCCGCAGCGATTCCCGCTCCACGCCCTTGAGCCCACCCTGCAGCACGCCACGCGCGCGGGCGTTGATGACGCCGGCGAGGCGCTTTTCGAAGGCTCGGTCGAGGGACATCGTGGACTCAGCCGCCGTTACGGGGCCCGGTAGGTTAGCAGAACGGCCAGACGGTCCCGGCGACGCGCTGGGCATGACGTTAGACGTCGATCGACGATGGGCGCGAACCCTGTCGTGCCGGTCGCAGGACCATGCGGCGGTCCTGTTGGACGGGCTTCAACTAGCCATATAATTCCATAAATTCAATTACTTATGCGGCGGTAGCAAGCTCGGACTTTGCCTGACCCGCCCGACTTTGCAGCGGCGGGGCTGGCGCACAGCGGCTATGCTTGAGCCGTGCGTAACCTGAGAGTCCTTGTTCTTACGACCGTGCTCGTTGGCATGCTGGGAACTGCACCCGCGCGCGCCGAGGACACCATGCGCTGCGGCAGCAAGCTCATCAGCGTCAGCGACGGCAAGGACAAGGTTCGCGCCCTGTGCGGCGAGCCGTCCAGCGTCAGTTTCCAGGGCGCGATCCGGCGCGCGCCCCGCTACGAGTACGGTTACGGTTACGGCCGCTACGACTACTACGGCCCGGGTGTCATCGACATGCCCGTGGAAGTGTGGACGTACAACTTCGGCAGCAGCAAATTGTTGCGAAAACTGCGCTTCGTCGGCGATGAACTCGACGATATCCGCACGGATGGCTACGGTTACTGATTCGCCGCTCCGCACCGCTAGCGGCGCAGGTTGAGCCAGCGATTGATCCTGCTTTCGAGCACGGACAACGGCAGTGAGCCGCGGCCGATGACTTGCTCGTGGAATTCGCGCAGGTCGAAGCGTTCGCCCAGCCGCTGCTCGGCCCGCTGGCGCAGCTCGAGAATCTTGAGCTGACCGACCTTGTCGGCGAGCGCCTGGCCGGGACAGGCGATGTAGCGATCGACTTCGGCAGCAATGTCCGCTTCGCCGAGCGCCGTGTTCGCGCGCAGGTACTCGCTCGCTCGCTGGCGGCTCCAGCCCTTCGCATGCAGGCCCGTGTCGACGACGAGGGCCGCCGCACGCCACAGCTCCGCGTTCAAAGCGCCGAATTGGCTGTACGGGTCCGCATAGAGCCCCAGCCCGGCTCCGAGCGACTCTGCGTACAGCGCCCACCCCGCGACAAACGCAGCGTCGTCACCGAAGCGACGGAACCGCGGCAGCTCAGGCGTCTCCTGCGCGATCGCGGCCTGGTAGAGGTGACCGGGTACGGCTCCGCCCAGGTACAGTGCGTCCATCGCATGGGACGGGCGCGACGTGAGCTCGCTGGTATTGACGTAAAAAACGCCCGCGCGTCCTGCATTAGGTGGTGAGAACGAGACCCCTGGAGCGGAAGCCGCACGAAAACCCTCGATCGGCCGGATTTCGAAAGTCGACTTCGGCCGGCGCAGGAACAACGAGGGCAGGCGCGCATCGACGCGCTGATGCAGCGCCGCGTAACCCGCGAGCATTGTCTGGGCATTGCCGAACTGGAACCGCGGGTCCGCACGCAGCGCATCGAACACGGTCCGCGGCTCACCCGCGATGCCAAGCGCCCCCTGCAGACCCACGAGACTTGCACGTAACCTCGCCACTTCGCGCAGGCCGAGCTCATGCACGTCCGCCGGCGTCAGGTCCGTCGAGGTGTAGTACCGCACGAGGTACGCGTACCAGAGGTCCCCGCTCGGCAGGTTCGACCACGACACGGTGTCGCGCGCCTTGGGCAGGTAGTCCTGGGCCAGGTAATCGTGCAGACGCCGATAGGCGGGCAATACTTTCGTCCGCAGTTTTTCGTCGTAGGCCTGCAGCAGGCGCCGGCGGTCGGCCACGCTCGGACCGGCCGGGAAGTTCAGCAGCGGCCGCCAGAACACGGTTTGCCGCGGGTCCTCGAGCCGGCCGAACGCCTCGAGCTGCGGCAACGTGCGCTCGACCACGACCTGCGGCAGCACCACGCCCTTGGTGACGCCGGCACGCAGGTTGTTGATGGCCTGGTCCACCCAGACGACGAAGCCATCCATGCGCGCGAGGAAATTGTCGTAATCGCGCGTCGTCCTGAACGGATGCGCGCCCTGGCCTGAACCGAGCTGCGCAAAGACCGTCGGCCAGTTGGCGAACGGGTTGATCGCCAACAGCTCGCTCGGATACCGGTACCCGCCGATGCCGAGCTCACGCTGGCGCTTGAAAGCATCGTACGTGACGAGGTCGTCGCCGGTCAGTTGCTTGCGATCGATCGCCTGCAGCTGCTCGAGCGACTCCTGTTCGATACCGAGCGAATCCGCCATCCAGCTCATGCTGACGTAGTCGCCGAAGCGATCATCGAACCGGTGGTCGCCGAGTTCGCTGGCACGAATGGGGTTCAGCGCGAGGTACTGGTCGAAGTACGTTTCGACGACGCGATACAGCTCGGCTGCTTCAGCGTTGGACGCGCGCAAGGGCGCGGACAGCTCCGAAGGCTTTTCTTCGGCTCGCGGCGGCGGCTCCGGCGCGAAATCGCATGCCGTCAATGCCAGCGTGGCGGCCAGCATTGGCAGCAGTGGCAACGGGAAATGGTATCGCGACATTCGCTGGCGGCTCAGCGGCGAGCCGCGATCCAGCGGTCGACCTTCGCTGCGAGCACATCCATCGGCACGGCGCCATCGCCCAGGACTTCACGGTGGAAGTCGCGGAGGTCGAACTTCGGCCCGAGCGCCTGCTCCGCCTGGTGGCGCAAGCCCTGGATCCGCAAGTCCCCCACCTTGTAGCCGAGCGCCTGACCGGGCCAGGCAATGTAGCGCTCGACTTCGGAGACCACGTCCGACTCGGCCATGGTCGAGTTGTCGAGCATGAACTTGATCGCCTGTTCCCGCGTCCAGCCTTGCGCATGCAGCCCGGTGTCGACGACGAGGCGCATCGCACGCAACTGCTCGTCGTTCAGGCGGCCGTACCACTGGTAAGGGTCGGTGAAGAGGCCGAGTTCCTTGCCGAGCGACTCCGCGTAGAGCGCCCAACCCTCGACGTAGGCCGTGTAATCACCGCCGAAGCGGCGGAATCGCGGCACGCCTGCGAGTTCCTGCTGGATCGACACCTGGAAGTGATGTCCGGGCGACGCTTCGTGCAGCGACAGCGTCTCCATGCCGAACTTCGGCTGCGCCTTCAGGTTGTACGTGTTGACGTAGAACACGCCGGGACGCGCGCCGTCCGCCGAGGGCTGCTGGTAATAAGCGCCCGCGGCGGACTGGGCGCGGAACGCCTCGACCTCGCGCACCTCATAGTCTGCCTGCGGAAACACCGAGAACAGCTGCGGCAACGCGGCGTCGATCTGCGTCTTGAGCGTGCGGTACCCGGCGAGCAGGTCCGAGCCCCGGGTGAAATAGAACTGCGGATCGGTTTCGAGAAACGTGAAGAACGCCTCGAGGTCGCCCTTGAACCCGACCTGCTGCCGCACCTTGTCCATTTCGCCCAGGATGCGCTTCACCTCGCTGAGCCCCAGCGCGTGAATCTCGTCGGGTGTCAGGTTCGTGGTGGTGTGTTCCTGCACGTAGAACGCGTACCACGCCTGCCCGTCGGGCAATGCCGTCCACGCCACGCTGCTGCGGGAGTGCGGCAGGTATTCGTCGCGCACGAAATCACGCAGGCGCTGGTAGGCGGGCAACAGCGTGCGCTCGAGTGTCCTGGTGTACTCGGCAGTGAGTCGCTCACGGTCGGCCGCGGAGAAACTCGCCGGGAACCTGCCGATCGGCGCGTAGTACTGGCTGTCCTGCGCCTGCGGCACCACCATCGCGTCAAGCTGACCGAGCACCTTTTCCATTACGGCACGCGGTTGCACGACACCCTTGGTCACGCCCTCCCGCATGTTGACGACCGCCTGGTCCATCCAGACGGCCAGCCCGTCCAACCGCTGCAGCCAGTGTTCGTAGTCCGCGACCGTCTCGAACGGCTGCGCGTTGGTGCCCGAACCCAGCGCGGGCATCACGGTGAGCAGGCTGCCGGCCTGGTTGAGCGGCAGCAGATGGAACGGAAACCGTTCGCCCCGCGCTTCTCGTTCCCGCTCGTACAGGAAGATGTCGTACGAAATTCGGGCCGAAGGCGCCAGTCCGCTCGGGTCAATTGCGCGGATCGCCGCCAGGTACTTATGGTTCAGCGCGTGCGCGGCGGCCAGGTACTGCGGTCCGATCGAGTTCGGCAACTGGTCGTCGTAACGATGGTCGCCGATGTACGTTGCGAGCAGGGGGTTGGCGCGCAGGTTGTCCTCGAAATAATTCTCGAAGAGCGCATCCAGCTGCTGCCTGGCGTCGGTGGCCACGGCGGCGGTCGTCGCGACGGGAGCGGCGGCTGGCGCGGAAGGCGCCGTGGCGCATCCCTTTAGCGCGAGCGACATGGCGAGCCCGAGCAGCGCGGTGGTGGTGCGAAGCGACATCGTGGAATTCCTGCCCGACGGACGAACCGGGGATTATAGGGTCCTCAGCGTTCGACGATCGCGGTGACGCCCATGCCGCCCGCCGTGCAGATCGAGATGAGGCCGCGACCGCCGCCGCGCTGGTCGATCAACTTGGCGAGCGTCGCGACGATGCGCGCCCCCGTGGCCGCGAACGGATGACCCACGGCAAGGCTGCTGCCATTCACGTTGAGCTTCGCACGATCGATCGAGCCGAGTGGCCGCTCGCGACCCAGCCGGTCGTGGCAGAACTCCGCCGACTCCCACGCCGCCAGCGTGCACAGCACCTGCGCTGCGAACGCTTCGTGAATCTCGTAGAAATCGAAGTCCTGCAGCGTGATTCCAGCGTCGTCCAGCATGCGCGGCACGGCATAGGCCGGCGCCATCAGCAGCCCTTCGTCTTGCAGGAAGTCGACCGCCGCGACCTTGCCGAACGTCAGGTAGGCCTGCACCGGCAGTCCGCGGACGCGGGCCCAGTCTTCGCTTGCCAACAGCACCGCAGCCGCGCCATCCGTCATGGGCGTCGAATTGCCCGCGGTCAGCGTGGCGCTGCCATCGACGGGGAACGCGGGCTTCAGCTTGGCCAGCTTTTCCAGCGAGGTGTCGCGACGGAGGTTGTCGTCGCGCTGCACGCCGTTGAACTCGAACACGAGGTCATCGAAGAAGCCGGCGTCGCAGGCGGCGGCGGCACGCAGATGGCTGGCGAGCGCGAGCTCGTCCTGCGCCTCGCGCCGGATGCCCCAGCGTCGTGCCATCTGCTCGCAACTCTGCCCCATGTTGCGACCCGTGCGCGGCTCGGCGACCGCGGGGAAACTCGGCTGCCAATGCCCCGGACGCAACGAAGCCCAGGGCGCGAGCCGCTGACCCAGCGACCGCCCACGCGCGCTGCGCAGCAGGATCCGGCGCAGGTTCTCGTTGATGCCGATCGGGGCGTCGCTCGCCGTGTCGACGCCTGCCGCAATTGCGCTGTCGATCTGGCCCGCCGCGATCTTCAGGCCGAGCAGGATCGCCGTTTCGAGACTCGTGCCACAGGCACGCTGCAGGTCGAAGGCCGGCGTGTGCGCAGCGAGCGTCGTGCCGAGCACGGATTCACGGGTCAGGTTGAAGTCACGTGCACTCTTCAGCACCGCCCCTGCGCCGACGTCGCCCAGACGCTCGCCAGCAAGACGGTACTTGTCCGTCAGCGCCTGCAACGCCGCCGTCAGCATCTGCTGGTTGCTGCACTCCGCGTAAGCGCCCATCGAGCGCACGAACGGGATCCGGGCGCCGCCGACGATGGCGACGCGGCGCGTGGTGTTTCCGACGAGCATGGAGCGTCCCCGACATTCCCTTGAGACCGTCTAGGGTACCCCTGGACGACCCGATCCTCACTCCGGGTCGCCTCCCTGATATCCTTGATCCCCTTCCCCCCAAGTGAAAATCCTGCCCCGCGAGGCGCGGAACGCACCATGAGCCACCTGCAGCTGCGAGCGACCGACGGCCACGCTTTCTCGTCCTACCTGGCCCGGCCGCAAGGCC
>Ga0315290_10001418_pt1 | contig 16434 bp, 22 predicted proteins | sample YL17G12_0_MG_FD_203627 | JGI IMG/M metagenome (GOLD analysis project Ga0315290, IMG submission 203627) | Sediment microbial communities from Yellowstone Lake, YNP, Wyoming, USA - YL17G12_0 | ecosystem: Environmental > Aquatic > Freshwater > Lake > Sediment | place: USA: Wyoming | collected... | reverse complement strand
CTACGCCCACAACTGTCGCAATCTCGTCCACAGCGGCGACTTCGTCGAGAAGGGCCAGGCGATCGCGCAGGTCGGCGAGACCGGCAACGCCTCGGGCCCCCACCTGCACTTCGAGATCCGGCGCGATCGCCTGCCGCAGGACCCGCTGCTCTATCTCCCCCATTCCGAGAGCGAGAGCCTCGCTCGCCAGCCCTGAAGGGCCCGCCCACGCGCGCCTGCCTCGCTGCGCGCTGCGCCCACGCGGTACGCTCCCCGGGTGGCGCGCGCAGCGACGGCCCCGCGGCGGATCAGCCGGCTCACCGCAGGGCTCGCGGCTTTCCTGCTCGCGAGCTCGCTGCTCTTCGACCTCGCGCTGGCCCTCGCCCCCGGACGGCCGCAGGCGATCACCACGCTCGACTACAGCGCGGGGCTCCTGCGCGGCGTCGCCCTCGACGACTCGTGGCGGCCGATGCGCGCGGCGCTCGCCCACCTCGACGCGCCCGACGCGGCGCCCGTCTACCGCACGCTCTTCCGCGAGCGCGGCATCAAGTTCCAGTACCCACCGACGAGCCTCCTCCCGCTGGCGGCGCTGCGCGCCGCCTTCGGGCCGCGCGCGATCTCCGACGCGGCGCTGAACGCGCTGGCGCGGCTCGGCGTCGTGGCGACTGCGGCCCTCACGGCGCTGCTGCTGCTGCGCACGAGCGCCGAGTCATCGGCAACGGCGAGGGCGGGACCGCTCGATGCCGGCCTGCGCGCCTTCTGTGTCGTGGCCTTGGCACTCGGCTTCCATCCGCTCGTGCGCGGCTTCGCGCTGGGGCAGCTCCAGACCTGGGTGGATCTGCTCTTCACGGCGCTCGTGCTGGCCTGGGCCTGCGGACGCCCGGCACTCGCAGGCGTGCTCGCGGGCCTCGCCTGCGCGCTCAAGCCGACGCTCGGCCTGCTCGGCGTCTGGGGCCTGGTGCGCCGACACGCGCGGTTCACCGCGGCCTTCGCGGCGACGCTCGCGGCCCTCGGCAGCGCGGCCGCACTGCGCTGGGGCCCCGAGCAGGAGCTCGACTATCTGCGCCTGCTCGCGCACGTGGGCGCGCACGGCGAGAGCTTCCAGCCGAACCAGTCCCCGAACGGCCTCGCGAACCGCCTGCTCGGGAACGGCGATCCCTTGGTCTGGAGCCCGTCCGAGCTGGCGCCCTATCACCCACTCGTGCACGGCTTCACGCTCGCGAGCGCGCTCGCCCTGGCCGGCCTCGCGCTCGTCTGGCGCCGGCGCGACGCACAGGCTGCCGAGCTCGAGGATCTCCTCGTCGCGGCCCTCGCGGCGACGCTCGCCGCCCCGATCGCCTGGGAGCACCACTACGGGATCGCGCTCGCGATCTTCGCCGTGGCGCTCCCGCGCGCGCTCGCTACGCCCGGCGTCGGGCGCGGCGGCGTCGCGGCGCTCGCGCTCGCGTATCTCCTGATGGCCCACGACGTCGAGGCGCTCGACGGCCTCGCCGCTGCCGGGCCCGCGAGCCTGCTCGCCTCGTACACACTCGCCGGGGGCCTCGTGCTGCTGGCCCAGCTGCTGCGGCTCCGGCGCGCGCGCCACGCGGCGGCCGCGTGAGCCCGGAGCGCGAGCGCGTCGCCGACGTTGCGCTCTTTGCGCTCGTAGGCCTCGTCGTGCTCTTCCTGCTGGCGCAGCTGCTGGCCTTCGGGTACGGGCGCGACCAGGGCATCTACGCCGTGGTGGCCGACGCGGTGCTGCGCGGCGGCGCGCCGTACCGCGACGCCTGGGACTTCAAGCCGCCCGGCATCCACCTCGTCTTCGCCTTCGCGCGCGCGCTGCTCGGGCGCGATCCGATGGCGATCCGCGCGGTCGAGGCCGCGGCGCTGCTCACGCTCGCGCCCGCCTTCGCCCAGCTCACGCGCCGCGCACTGGGATCCGCCGCGCCGGGCCTGCTCGGCGCGGCGGTCGCGATCCTCGGCTACGTCCCGCTCGAGTTCTGGAACACCGCGCAGCCGGAGGGATTCGCCGCGGTCGCGATGGCCTGGGGCGTCGTCGCCGCCACGCGCGCAGAGCGCGACGCGTCGCTGCGCGCCGCGGCCCTGGCCTGCGGCGCGATGGGGCTCCTCTACGGGGCTGCGGCGCTCGGCAAGCCCACGCTCGCGGGCGGGCTCCCGGTGAGCCTCGCGTTCGCGCTTTCCGCCGCGCCGGACGGCGTCCGACGCGGCGGCTCGCGCGCGTGGGCCCTCGCCGCGGCCGGCGTGGCCGGCGCGGCGGTCGCTCCGGGCTGCGTGCTCCTCTGGCTCCACGCGCGTGGGGCGCTCGGCGACGCCGCCGACGCACTCCTGCGCTTCGCGCCCGGCTACACGGCGCTCGGCCTCGCGGGCCAGACGCCGCTCGGGCTCGCCGCCCGCGCCTTCGCCTTCTGGCTCTCGCCGCTCGCGCCCTTCGGCACCCTGGGCCTCGTCTGGCTCGCGCTCCTCCCGCCGCTGGCGCCCGGCGAGCGCCGGCTCGCGGCCCACCTGCTCTGCGTCACCTCCGTGACGCTTCTCGGTGTGGCGCTCCAGGCGAAGTTCTTCGCCTACCACTTCGCGCCGGCGATCGTGCTCTCGGGCTGCGCCGCGGGCATCGGCTGGTGGAAGCTCTGGCGGCGCGTGCGCGCCCGCCCCGTGGTCCTCGCGGCGACGGCGGCGTTGCTCGCGCTGCTGCCCCTGGCGCAGCTCCCGGGGCTGCCCTCGGTGCTGCCGTTCTGGACGCGCACCCCCGCGCGCCTCGGCGCCTGGCTCGACCGCGCCCACTGGCCCGACGTCGCCGACCGCCTTCACAGCGGCGACGACGTCGATGCGCGCGCGAACCGCGCCGCGGCGGAGTGGCTCGCGCTACACACGCGCCCGGAGGCGCCGATCTTCATCTGGGGCTTCGAGCCCGTGATCTACGACCTCGCGCGGCGGCGCCCCGCGTCGCGCTACATCTACGACGTCCCGCAGCGCAGCCCCTGGGCGGCGGCGGCGCACCGGCGGGTCCTGCTGCGCGAGCTGCGGTCCGCACCGCCGGCGGCGGTGGTGCTGGTGCACGGCGACGCGCTGCCCGCCGTCACGGGGAACGGGCGCGATAGTGCGCAGGCCCTCGAGGCCTTCCCCGCGCTTGCCCGGCTCCTCGCCCGCGGCTACGTCTCCGCCGCCCGCTTCGGCGATCTCGAGATCCTCGTCCCCCGCGGCTAGCAGGCCGACTCGCGAGTCGACCGACGCGCAGCGAGCGCAAGCGAAGCGCGCAGCGAGCGCAAGCGAGCGGAGTCGCATCGGGCCGGCAAGCAAAGTCGCATCGGGCCGGAGAGCGGAGCAAATCGGGCCGGAGATCCGCTACCGTCCGGCCCTCTGCGCGGCCGCGGAGCCGATCTGGAGGAACTCATGCACGCTCGTCCCGTCCGTCCCATCGCCTGTCTCGCACTCGCCGCGCTGCTCGCCGAGCTTGCCGCGTGCTCACTGTCGTACAGCTCGGAGAGCATCTCGAAGTCGGTGAGTAGCCCCTTCAAGTCGAGCTCGGGCTCCTCGTCCGGTGGGAAGGCGGATGCCGCCTACCTCGACGAGGTGCGCAGCTTCGCGGCGGGCTTCGGGTCCTCGGGCGGCGACGCCACGGCGTTCCGGCGCGGGCTCGGGTCGATCGCCGAGCGCCGCGGCATCCACGACTGGGAGGACGACGACGCGACCTGCCGGGCGATCGGCCAGGGGCTGAAGCGCGCGGGGCTCGCCCAGGAGAAGGCGCAGGCGCTGCTCGGGGAGCTCTTCGCCGGGCGCTCGGACCGCGCAGCGCTCGCGATCAAGGGCTTCGACGCCGGCGAGTAGCCGCCCCCGGATGCGGCGCTACCGGCTCGCGTGGGCGGCGTGCGCTCTGCTCGCCTCCTCGACCGCGAGTGCGGCACCGGCCCTCGAGTTCCTGCACGTCGAGGCCAACGAGGGCGGCTCGAGCGGCGGCCACGTGGCGCTGCGCATCGGCGACGCCACCTACCACTTCCAGAACGAGGCGGGTCTCCTGCGTCTCGCGCGCGAGGACTCGCTGCGCTTCGTGCACGACTACGCGCTGCTCGAGAACCGCCCGATCCACGTGCGCCGGATCGACGTCTCGCCGGAGACCGAGCAGCGCGTGCGCGAGCGCTTCGAGGCGCGGCTGGGCGCGCAGCGCAGCCACCTCGATGCGCTCGCGGCGCTGCGCGCGGAGCGCGAGCTGCTCGCGCTGCTGCTGCGGCGCGCGCGCGGGGAGGCGCCGCGAGCGGGGGAGGGGATCCCGATCTCCGGAGCGGGCTACTTCGCGCCCGCCGGGGCCAGCGCGGTGGAGGAGCCCGCCCTCGCGGCGCTGCGGGCGCGCGTCGCGCGGGAGCGCGGCGCGTCCTTCCTGGACGCGCGGGCGAAAGCACTGCGCGCTGCCCTGCGCCGGCTCGAGCCGGAGCCCGACGCCGAGCCCGGGCCGCGCCTCGACGCGGACACCCCGCTGCCCGCGAGCGACGGCTTCGGCGCGCGCGCCGCCGACCTCGCGGCGGGGATCCTGGCACTCGGCGTCCTCGCGGACGCCCGCCCGCTGCGCGGGGACGCGGTGTGGCGCTCCGACGACGCCGCGCTCGCGCTCGATCCGCCCGCGCGCGACACGCTGCGCGCCTTCGGCGACCGGCTCGCCGACTCCCTCGGGCGCCTGCTCGACGCGTCGCGGCCCGACTGGGGCACGGCGCTCCTCGTCGGCATGGCTCGGCTCGCAACCGTCGAGGCCTCGCTGCGCGACGGGCGCCTGCGGGTACTCGACGCCTTTCCCGAGCGCGCGGAGGCGCTCGACGCGGAGCTACTGGCCCGCCGGCCCGAGCTGCTTCCGGAGGTCGTCGGGGAGACGCGCGCGCGCCTGCGGCTCGCGCTCGCGGAGTTCGCCGGGAGCGGGTCCAGCCAGGCGGCGTGGTCCGACCTCGAGGACGTGGCGAACCGCCACCTCGAGCTCGTCCGCGCGCTCGAGGCGCGCTCCGCGATGCGCGTGCAGCGCGCGCGGCTCGTCCCGCTGCGGCCGGCCCCGTTCGCCGAGCTCGCCGTCCCGCCCGACGCGGAGCCGCCGCTCGCGCGCGCGCTCGCCAGCGTCTCCGCGCGCGAGCGGCGGCTCGCCTCCGAGCTGAGTCGCCTCCACGGCTACGAACTATTGACTCATAACTGCGTCTCCGAGCTCTTCGCGACGCTCGCCGCCGCCTTCGACGACGACCCGGAGCTCGCGAGCGCCGCGCTCGGCGGCTTCGTCGACGGCCGGCGCGGCCTCGACTTCATCCCCTTCGTCTCCGCGGCGAGCGTGTCGCAGCGCTATCGCGTCGCGGAGGGCTTCACGATCCCCTCGCTGCGCCAGGCGCGCCTCGTCGCGATGCGCGAGCGCGAGGGCGCGCTGCGCGTGGCGCTGCGCGAGGCGAGTCCGTGGACGGCGCGCTCCGGCGGGCAGGGCGCCCGCGACTCCTTCTTCCTCTTCTTTACCGACGCGAGCGTCTGGCCGCGCCCGCTCTTCGGAGCGCTGAACCTCGCGGCCGGCGCCGGCGAGACGGCGCTGGGCCTCCTGCGCGCGCCCTTCGACCGCGGCCGCACGCTGCTGCACGGCCTCGAGGGCACGCTCATGAGCCTCCCCGAGCTCGCCTTCGTGAACCTGCGCAAAGGCAGCTACGACTGGGTCCCGGAGAGCGCCCGCCGCGAGATCGGCCTCGCGCCCTGAGGACGGGGGCGACGCCCGCGCCTCGCGGGTTCGCTAGCCTCGGCCTCCTTGCCCCCGTAGCTCAGGGGATAGAGCGTCGGTTTCCTAAACCGTGCGTCGTAGGTTCGAGTCCTACCGGGGGCACCAAGGATTTCGAGGAGTTGGCGGCTAAATCAGCGACACGATCCCGCCCGCGTCTCTGCGAGCTTGGAGGCAGCTTGCCAGCGGAGCTACAAGAAAGTAGATTTCTGTTGAGGCACCCATGGAGAAAGAAATCCAGATCTCGGCGCTCGTCTCTGAGGCGACCAAGGAGCTGCTCGAGCGCTACGTCCGTGCGACCGGCGTGAAAAAGGGCCATCTCGTCGAGCAGGCTCTCCGACATCACCTGCAGGCCCTGCAGGAGCTGCCCGCAGATGTGATCGTCCATCCGAAGCTCGTCGTCACACGGAAGTCCGGCGAAGCGATCTTGAAGGAGATCGAAAAGGCGAAGCCGACCAAGGCATTGCGCGCGCTCCTCCGCGATGGAGATTAGGGCGCTCCACGAAGGCGACGACCGGTCGCAGTTTCGCTCGGGCGACCCCGACCTCGATCGGTTCTTCCAGAAGTTCGCGGGTCAGAACCAGTTCAAGCACTACCTGGGCGTCACGTACGTCGCGGTGGAGGCCGCGCGTATCCTCGGATTCGCCACGGTCGCGCCCGGCCACGTCGAGATCGACGGCCTGCCCGCCGCGGTGCGGAAGAAGCTGCCGCGATACCCACTGCCCGTGCTCCGGCTCGCCCGCCTCGCCGTCGATGAAGCGGTACGCGGTCAGGGGCTCGGCGGTCAGCTACTCCGGTTCGTGCTCCAACTCGCTCTCCGGATGGCGAGCGACTTTGGCTGCGTCGGCGTCGCGGTCGACGCCAGGCCGGACGCAGTCGACTTCTACAGGAAGTACGGTTTCATCTCGGTCGACCTGGCCGAGGGACAATCCGATGCTCGCCCTTCGCCGATCCCGATGTTCCTGGCGACCCGGGCGATTCGAATAGCGCTCGACGGAAAAGAGACCTGACCTGGGGCGATCGCCAGGCGCTTCGTCGCCCCACGCAGTCCGTGGCTTCTTCCGTAGCTTCTCCGAGGACCAGCAGGGACACGCTTTGCCAAGCCTTTGCCGCCGAGGATGACCTCTCTGGGCCACCTGGAGCGTCCTCGCGGCGCCGGGACCCGCTTCCTAAACCGTGCGTCGTAGGTTCGGAGTCCTACCGGGGGCACCAGAAGGCACAGCGCGGCGACTCGGCGCGCGAGCGCCTCGGTCACGGGGACAGACCCTGAATCGCAACAGCCCGCCGATGATGCCACCCGGTCGCCAGGCCGATCTCAGCTCCACCCCCCCGTTGCACGAGCAGACGCGACCCCGAGAGCGTCCGGTGCTGGCGACACCCATGTAACGGTCGGTCACGTCCCCGAGCGCTTCGCGCCTACGCGTCGCCCGGATCCCGGTCGGAGTGGCCAAGGCTCTTCGCCGGTGCGATTCGGTCGCGCACGAGCTGCTTCAGCTCCTTCGCCTCCGGAAAGCGGCCGCACGCTCCGTGCGACCACAGGAGAGCCCCGTCCACCCGGACCTCGAACACGCCTCCTGTCCCGGGAACGAGCGCAAGCTCGCCGATCTCGGAATCGAAGGTCGTGAGGAGCTCCTGGGCGAGCCACGCCGCCCGCAGGAGCCAGCGACACTGCATGCAGTAGCGGATCTCGATCCGGCTCTTCATCGCACGTCCCGGGGAAGAGGAGACCACTGGTGAAGGGCCATGATCGCCATGGACTAGCAAGCGCAAGGTTCTGCCGGGGGGTATCAGAATGCGCAGCGGCGGCCGCTCAGCGCGATAGGGCCTCGATCGCGGGATGCAACCTTCGGCGGTGACTGCCGCCAAATGGATGCGGCCCTGGGTTCGAGGCTCCGGCCGCGAGCAACCGGCTCCGCTCGCCCCGAGGCGCGGAACTGGTATGATCCTCGGTGATACCTATCGGGAGGCCGGTCGTGCCCACCACCAAGGTCGCCATCAGCCTGGACGAGGAGGTCCTGGAGCGGGTCGACGAGCTCGTTGGGGAGCGCGTATTCCCCAACCGCAGCCGCGCCATCCAGCAAGCCATCGAGGAAAAGCTCGAGCGCCTCGAGCGCGGCCGACTCTCCCGGGAGTGCGCGAAGCTCGACTCCGACTTCGAGGTAGCGATGGCGGAGGAGGGTCTCTCGGCGGAGTCGGGCGATTGGCCCGAATACTGAGAGGCGACATCCGCTGGGCCGATCTCAGGCCCACCCGGGGCGGCGAGCAGGCAGGGGAGCGTCCGGTGCTGGTGATCAGCCACGACGTCTTCAACGCGCGCTCCGGAACCGTGATCGCCATGGCCCTCACGAGCCAGCCGCAGCGAGCCGGGTTCCCGTTGACCCTCGAGATCGACGCCCGCGGGCTACCGAAGCGTTCGTGGGTGAAGCTCAGCCAGATCCGCACGCTGTCGAAACAGCGGCTCGGCCGGAGGATCGGCAGGGCCTCGCCCGAACACCTCGCGCGCGTGATCGAGGGCCTGAACGAGCTCGTCGCCGAGTGACGACGGGAAGCGAGCCCGGAGTCCTCCCTTCGCGACCCTGCGAGCGTCCAGAAACGTGGCTTCTTCCGTGGCTTCTCCGGGGACCAGCGGGGACACGCTTTGCCCCGCTTTGCCACCCAGGAAGGTCCCTCGGGCCGCCAGGAGCGTCGCCGCGGCCCTTCGACCAGCTTCCTAAACCGTGCGTCGTAGGTTCGAGTCCTGCCGGGGGCACCAGAAGGCGATGCGGGTCGAGGGGTCGGCCTCGGGGCTTCTAGGCTTGGCGATGGTGTAGCTTTAAAGCTATTCTCCTCCCGTGCCGAGCGAGCGGGAGGTTCGGGTCTACTCCCGCTCGGATGGCAGTGAGCCGTTCACCGAATGGCTGAGAGCGCTCCGTGACGCCGCGACGCGCAACCGGATTCGGCAGCGGATCGCTCGCGTTCGTCTCGGCAACTTCGGGGATACCCGCTCGGTCGGCGACGGAGTATTCGAGCTTCGCATCCACCTTGGACCGGGCTACCGCCTGTACTTCGGACGGCCGGGCGATCGAGTCGTGATTCTGCTCTGCGGCGGAGACAAGGGGTCGCAGGCCCGCGACGTCGAGCGAGCGAGGGAATTCTGGCGAGACTACAGGAGCCGGACCGATGGCTAGGCACCGACGCTACGAAGACATTCTGGACGAGGATCTCCAGGATCCCACCGAAGCGGCGGAGTACTTGAACGCCTGCCTCGAGAGCGGGGAGTCCGACGTGTTCCTGCTGGCCCTTCGCGATGTGGCACGCGCACGTGGCGGCGTGGCGAAGCTAGCCGAGGCGACGGCGCTCAATCGCGAGCACCTCTATCGGATCCTCTCCGAGAACGGGAATCCCGAGCTTCGAAGCCTCGAAGCCCTCCTGGATGCGCTGGGCTTCCGTCTGGCCATCACCCTGAAAGAGGCAAGCTAGGCAACCGGGCGATCGGCGCCGAGCCGACAGTGCGGCGCCTCGCGTTCCCGGTGCCGCAGCTTCTTCCGTCGCTTCTTCCAGGACCACCAGGAACACGCTTTGCCAGGCTTTGCCACGCAGGGCGACCTCTCGGGCCACTTGGAGCATCCTCAGGGTCCCCGGGTCCAGCTTCCTAAACCGTGCGTCGTAGGTTCGAGTCCTGCCGGGGGCGCCAGGAGATTCAGCGAGTCGTCTCGGCGAATCGAGCGGCACGAGAGGCGCTTGTGCGCCAATCGTGTGCGGGTGCTGTCCGCCTGATCGCCTCGCGTTCCTTGATCGAGGAACGAAGCAGCAGCCGACTGGGCGGCGACAATGGGCCGCACTGCGCGATCGGAATGGCTGGCGGCGGATCGCGTCGTCGGGCACGATTCCCGGATCGGCGAGATCGACACGCACCCCGGGGTGATCGACGTCGCGCTCGGCTGCCTGGCGTCGGACCACGGGGCCGTTCCCCGCGCACACATGGTCTGGGACGACCGCGCTCACTGGGTCGAGCTCGACGATCGGTTGCCACGCTTCGGCGGGAAGAGCGGTCAGGAGCCGCGGTGAACGCCGGGTCCGACCCAGCTCTGCCAGCGTGGTGATGACAGGCTGCGAGACTTGGAGGCAGTCGAGACGCGGGACAGTGTCCGCGCCTCGCGGAGCCCCGATCAGCGGGCGCGGGTGCGGCGGCGGGCGAAGGGGAGGCTCAACGATTCCGACAGGGACAGCGCTTCGACCCGCGACCCGTCCGGGAGCCCGGTGACCACGGGGCGGTCGGGCTCTCCCGCGTGGAAGGTGTGGGCGAGTCGATCCCAGATCGAGAGTACGGTGCCGAAGTTCGTGTTGAGCTCCCGCCAATCCGCGGCGTGGTGCCCGCGATGGAGCGCCGGTGTCACCAGGAGCCGCTCGACGACGGACTCGATGCGGCGGGGCAAATCGAAATTCCCGTGCTCGAGCAAATTGGCCGCTCCAAAGATCATCTCAAACCCGAGCACACCCTCGGGCGGTACGCCGAGAAAGACGACGGCCGCGAGCCGCACGGGAAGGGCGAGGAGCAGCTCGCCCGGATGGAAGCGAAGAGCGGTCGTGACGTGGAAGCTCGCGTCCCCGTGGTGCACCTGATGGAAGCGCCAGAAGAGCGGAATCTGATGGTTGGCCCGGTGCCACGCATAGGACACGGCGTCCAGCGCGAGAATCCCGATTCCTATGGCCAACCACTTCCCCGCGCCTGCCCAGGCGAGCAGCCCCAGGCCGCGTGAGGCGGCCCACGAGGAAACGATCCAGCCGCACGCGCCGCAGACGGTCGCCATCACCAGGGAATCGATCGCCCAGAGACCCAGGTTCGTGCGCCAGGCGGGCCGGAGGGTCGCGTGAGGCCGCCATCGTTCGAGCGCGAAGGCCAGCGCGAGCGCGAGGCCAGCGGTGAGCGCCCTTGCGGCCTGGTAGACCGCCTCTTCCGATTCGGGCATGTCGATCAAAGCCTCCACCCATCGAAGCGGCCCCACGTCGCCGTCACCGCTCCATCTCCACCGACGCCGGACGGACGACGCGCTTCCGTGCAGACGAAGGGAGAATTGCCGATCGAGTGCTCGGTGGACCGGATTGCGGCAAACCCCGCCTGGGCGAGAAGTCCCTCCGTTTCCTCGATGGAGCGAAGCGTATAGACCGTGGCGGGGAGCGCGGCGAGCGTCTCCGCGTCACGAGGCCGATAGCCGAGCAGCAGGCGCCCACCGGGCCGGAGCGTGCGGCGAATCTCCCGGAGGTCGGCGAGCGGGTCCTTCCAGAAGTAGAGAACGTGGACGGCCAGGGCCGCATCGAATCGAGCGTCCGGGTGGGGAAGGGCGCTGCTCGCGGCGAGCGAGACCTCGGCCCGGCCGGCTTCGATCCGGTGACGCAGGCGTCTCCGTGCGAGTCGGACCATCACCTCCGAGGCGTCGATGCCCGCCAGGAAGCCGCAGGGCGCCTGCGCGATGCGGGCGAGGGTTCGCCCGTGGCCGCAGCCGATCTCGAGGACCGCCTCGCCCGCTTGGACGGCCAGCCGCTCGACGGCGATCCGATTCGCCCGCGCGGTGTCGAAGGCCATCACCCGGGCCACGATCTCGCCGAGAAACCCGCTCGGCTGGCGCGACTGACGAGCGATCCGCTCAGACTTCGGCATCACCCGCTCCCCCATCGCGGACCACGAGGCGAAGACCCGCCCAGTACGTGAGGCAGGCGCCAAGCACCGTGGTGGCGAAGCCGAGCGTCAGCTCGTTGAGACCGGCGATGCAGCTACGCGGGATCACGACGCCGTAGCCGATCAGGACCGTGGGCACGACGAAGCCGGCGAGCGGAGCGAAGTGGCGCAGTTTGAGCCTGCCACGGTCGGAATCTGACGCAGACACGGGTCACTCCTTCACGAGGGCGCGGGTGAGGAAAGCCAGGGTGGTGCGCCTTGCCGAGTCCTCGTCGACGGCCTGCGGCGACGGATCCCAGTGTCGGTGCACGGCCCAGAAGACGAGAGTCTCGAGTACGATCCGCGCTGCAACGGCGCTGTCCTCGAAGCGCCGGAGACGTCCGCGGCGGGCACGGTCGTCGAGGTAGCGGCCGAGGAGTGCGAGCGCGCCCTCCCGGCCAGCGCGGTACCAGAGCTTCGCGAGCTCGGGGTAGTCGGGCGCGCAGCGGTCGAGGAGCTTGATCGCGGTGCGGTGGCGAGCGAGGGAGTCGTAAATCTCGCCCAGGACCGTCTCCAGCTCCGCGCCGACGTCGACGATCCTCGCGCGGGAGAGCGCCGCGGTCAGGGAGGGGAGGGTTCCCTCCTCAGCGAGACGCCTCTGCACCGTCTCGAGCGTCGCCTCGGGCGGCGGTGTGGCGACGGGGAGTGTCTCAGGCAGGTCGATGCGGTCCGAGTGGTCTGCATGTCGGAGCACACAATCGAAGAGGGCTTGCTTGCTCTCGACGTAGGTGTAGACCGATCCCTTGGCCAGGCCCAGGCGGGCGGCCACGTCGGCGACCTGCGTGCGCCGGTACCCCTGCTCCAGGAAGACGGCAGTGGCGGCTTTGACCAGGTCGTGGAAGCGGTCCTTGGGAATGGAACGCGGCATCGGCCAAGATTATAGTTGACCAACCGGGTCAGTCAAGTACGATTCGGACCCCGATGAGCATCCGAACCCGCCGGATCGGGGGCTGGCGCCAGGAGACCGATTGTGTGAGTCTTTGTGTGGGAGTCGACACATGGCGACGAATCTCGATCTCGATCCCGATCTCGTCGAGCGCGCTCTCGCGCTGAGCGGGGAGTCTACGAAGCGGGCCGCTGTGACGTCTGCGCTGCGAGAGTTCATCGCGCGGCGCGAGCAGAGGCGACTGCTCGAGCTCTTTGGACAGCTCGATTGGGACACGGGCTTCGACTACAAGCAGGAGCGCTCGCGCGATTGAGCCTCTTCGTCGACACCAGCGTATGGTCGTTGGCGCTTCGCCGCGACCCACCGGCCGACCTCCTCGAGGTGCGCGCCCTGGCAAGAGCGCTGGCGGACGGTGAACTCGTTGTTACGACGGGACTCGTCTACCAGGAGATTCTCCAAGGGTTCCATGGGCCTCGCGCACAGGAGGCGATCGTCGCCCGGTTCGCCGCGCTTCCGTTCGTCACGCCCGACCGTCACGACCACTTTGAAGCCGCGCAGATTCGCAATCGCGGCCGGCGGCGGGGAATCCAGGTAGGAACCATCGACGCGATCCTCGCCCAGCTCTGCATTCGCCACGAATTGCAGCTGCTCACGACCGACGCCGATTTCGGGCGCATCGCAGATCACGAACCGCTCCGGCGCTGGAGTCCGTAGGCGCGCCGGTAAGGGCAGGCCGAAGTGACTTCGGCGGGGCGCCCTTCTACAACTGGATCGGCAGCGTACTCGATGCTGCTGCGTAGGACCCGGAAGTCGGCTCGCGTGCGCCGCTTCCCATTCACGGTCTACTACGAAATCGAATCCGAGCGCATCGTCGTCTACGCCGTGTGGCAGTTCCGGCGCGACCCAACCGAATTGCAACTGTGGCCGAGGTAGCGTCGAATCCGGAGTCTTCGCACGGGGGGCCAGCGTGGCTTCCTCCGTAGCTTCTCCGAGGACCAGCAGGGACACGCTTTGCCAGGCTTTGCCGCGCACGGTGCGCTCGCGGGCCCCCTGGAGCGTCCTCGCGGCCCGGCGATCCGCTTCCTAAACCGTGCGTCGTAGGTTCGAGTCCTGCCGGGGGCACCAGCGGGCGGAGCGGCAGACGTCGCCCGTTCCGCGCGGGGAGACGGCGACGCCATCGCGTGCGGGGTCGGCTCTCCCGTCAGACGAGGTAGGCGAGGTAGGCGGCGGCGGCCCAGCAGGTCATCCAGGCGACGAGGAAGGCGCGCAGCACCGGGACGCGCAGGAGCGGCTCGGCGCCCGCGGCGAACAGGAGGCCGTAGCAGGGCAGTAGGCCGAGCGCGTAGCTCGCCTTGGCCGTGCTGTAGATCGGAAGCCGGAGGTACAGGTCGGCGATCGCGGCGAGGTAGAGCACCACGCAGCCCGCGGCGAGCCGGAGTGCGCGCCGCTGGGGACCTGGAGGGCCCCAGAGGGCGCGCAGCATCCCGGCGAAGAGCAGCGCCGTCGGCACGAGCGCGAGCCAGGCGCCGGCGAGCATGAAGTCGTCGCGCCACGGCGGGCGCCGACCGAAGCGCACCATCCCGCTCAGGAAGCCGTCGAGCCACAGCGACGAGTACAGGGCGTCCCAGAAGCTCGCCGTTCCCGAGTACACGGGACGCAGCAGCGACTCCCCGAACGATCCGAACTGCTGCCACGTCCTGTAGCCCGGATCCTGCCACCAGCGGATGCCCCGCACGGGATCCCAGCCGCCCACGAACGGCTGCCCAAGCACGAGCCAGTTGCGCGCGTAATACCAGCCCGCGGTGGCCGCCGCGACGAGGAAGACCAGCAGCGTGGAGCCGGCGGCGCGGAGCGGACGCTCGCCTCGGGAGAGGAGGTGCCAGGAGACGACGCCGGCAAGGACCGGAGCGAGCAGGAGCGGCGTCGCCTTGGCGAGCAGCGCGAGCCCCCAGACGAAGCCGAGGGCCATTAGCCAACGCGGGCTCGCCCGACGCAGATTGGTGACGAGCGCGAGGCAACCGAGGAGCGTGAGCGCGGTCAGACACGCGGCCAGCGGCTCGTTGCCCAGCACCTGACAGAGGTAGATCCCCATCGGGGTGAGCCCCGCCGCGAGCGTGGCCAGCGCCTGTAGGTCGTCGCGGTCCGGGAAGGCGAGCCGCGCGCAGCGCCACGAGATCTCGATCAGCAGCAGGCCGCAGGCGAGCGGGAGGATGCGCATCGCCATCACGGCGCCGTCGGGACCGAGACCGGCGAAGACCAGCAGCAGCGGCGCGCTCAGCAGGTAGTAGAGCGGCGGCTGGAACATCTGCCAGCCCTCGGTGGCGAGCGGGAGCCTGTGCTCCAGCGCCACGGCCGCGATGTACTCGATGTGCCCGCTGACGTCGAATCCCACCTCGGTCGGGATCGCGAAGAAATTGTTGGCGCCGAGGACACACCAGAGGACGAGCAGCAGCGTTCGGAGCTCGCGGCTCGTCGGCCCGCGGCGCGCGCCGGGCCTGCGGCCGGCGTGCAGCGCCCAGGCGAAGACGGCCGCGAAAAGCGGTCCCAACCATGGTGCGACGCTCGCGAGCGCGCGCGGAACGCTGGGGAAGCGGCGCTGGAGGGCGGGGCGGGCCGGCTGCGACGCGAGGCGCGCCGGGGCCCAGGTCTCGCCGTCGGCCGATGCCTCCCAGCCGGGGCCCGAGCGCACGTCGACCGCCTCGCCGTGGACGAGGACGGCGGCGGGCGCGCTCTCGTTGTGCGCGACGAGCACGAGCTCGTGGGTCCCCGCCGCGAGATCCGCGGGCAGCGCGATGCGTCGCGGCACCTTCCACCCGGTGAGGGCGCGCTCTCCGTCGTCGGGGAGTCGCCGGCCGTCGAGCCACAGCTCGCACCGCCGGAAGGCCCGCAGCGTGAGCGCGCGCTCGCCGCCGGAGCCCTGCACGCGGAACCGTGTGCGGAAGGAAGCCGTGGTCGCGGCTGCCTCCTGCGCGCGCAGCTGGAACGGGGCATCGGCCACGAGCCACTCGGCGCCGGCCTCGGCGTGCAGCAGGGGCACCTCCGGGTCGCGGTCCAGCCAGAGGATGCGCGCCCCGACGAGCGCCGCGACGGCGGCGAGCACGAGCGCCCCGCGCGCGACCCGCGCCGCCTCGGTCATCCGGCGGCGCCTCCGCGCGCGGCCCAGCGGATCGGCGCGCGGATCGCGAGGACGGTCTTCAGCGCGCGGCGCCCAGCCGCTTCAGGTGGAGCTCGCGCAGCGCCGCGGCCATCGACCACGTCGCGATGCCGAGCGGCCGGGGAGGCGCGTCGCCCGGCGCGGCGGACGCCGGGCTCTCGAGCGGAAGGTCGACGACGGGCGCGCCGTCGAGCGTCGCCTGGATGCGATCCGGCAGGACGCGCAGCTGCACCGCGTGCCAGCGTTCCGCCTCGAGCGCGACGCGCTTGATTCCGCCGCGCTCGACGGCAGCGGCCCCGTCGTCCCGACACTGCACGCCGACCCAGTCGCCGAGCACGAGCGTGCAGGCGCGCTCGCCGATGGGGAAGATCACGAAGCAATAGGCGTCGCCGCCGCCCTGGCCGCGCTGGAGCTCGAAGCGCAGCTCGTAGTTCGTCGCCACCGCGGGACCGCCCCAACGGATCTCGGTTCCCGGGTTCCCCCAGTCGAGCCGGATCGCGCCGTCGGCGACGCGGACGCCGCCCTGGGTGCCGAGATTCGCGGCCTTCCAGAGCCCGAGCGTCGTCCCATCGAAGAGCGAGATCTCCTGGCCGGGCTCGAGCTCCGGCGGCGGCGCGGCGGCGGCGGAGGCCGCGGCCGCCGCGGCGGTGGCGGCTTCCGCCTGGCGCGCCTGGGCCTGCTGCTGCGCCGACGGGCCGCTCTGGCAGCCGGAGAGCCAGGCAGCCGCCACGAGCAGCGAACAGACCGGAAGCGCGACCCGTTTCACGCGATCGACCCTACCACAACCCGCTGCCCGCAGGCCCCGGGATCCCGCGCGGGCCGGCGGCCGACGCCCCCTCGCCCGCGGAGCTCCGCCGCCTCTAGCGCGGCTCGTCGGCGAGGGCGGAGAGGCGGCGCACGAGGTCGTCGCGCGTGATGAGCCCGGAGTCGACGATCAGCTGCATCACCAGCTTCACCATGTTGTCGAGCTCCTGCAGGCGCCGGCGATCGAGCGCCGCGCG
>Ga0315290_10001417_pt1 | contig 16435 bp, 13 predicted proteins | sample YL17G12_0_MG_FD_203627 | JGI IMG/M metagenome (GOLD analysis project Ga0315290, IMG submission 203627) | Sediment microbial communities from Yellowstone Lake, YNP, Wyoming, USA - YL17G12_0 | ecosystem: Environmental > Aquatic > Freshwater > Lake > Sediment | place: USA: Wyoming | collected... | reverse complement strand
AGGTTCAGCCGGCCGGCGCTGACGCGGCCGTTCTCCGGCAACAGGCGCAACATGGCCAGCGCCGTCATGCTCTTGCCGCAGCCCGATTCGCCGACGAGCGCAAACGTTTCACCGCGCCGAATGCTCAAGGACAAGCCGTCGATGGCCTTGACCAGGCCGGCGTCGACGTCGAGCGCCACCTTGAGATCGTCGATCTGCAGCAGGCCTTTCATGCCGCACTGCTCTTGCTGCTCTTGCGATAGCGCGGCCGAAAGCTGCGCGTGTGCGGGTCGAAAGCGTCGCGCACGCCGTCGGCAAAAAGGTTGACCGCAAGGACGAGTGCGACCATGAAAGCAAAGGCGGCGGCGAAACTCCACCAGACGACCGGGTCGCGGCTCATTTCACTGCGCGCGAGGTTGATCATGCCGCCGAAGCTGTTCATCGACGGGTCGACACCGACACCCACGTAGGTGAGCACCGCCTCGAAGAGAATCAGGTCCGAGAAGTTCAGGACCATCGTGATGAGCACCAGGTGCATGACGTTGGGCGCGATGTGGCGAGCCATGATGCGCACCTGGCTCACACCGAATGCATGCGCCGCCTGCACGAACTCGAGTTCGCGCAGCTTGAGCGTCTCGCCGCGAACCAGCCGGCACAGCGTGGCCCACCCGGTCACGCCGAGAATCACGCACAGCAGGAAGACCTTGATGTCGGAACGCTCGGCGCCCGTCTCGAACAGCTCCGGGTTCTTGTCGAGAAAGACCTGCATCATGAGCACGCAGGCGGCGATCAACAGCACGTTGGGCACCGAAGAGAGCGTGGTGTAGAGGTACTGGATGACCTCGTCGACCCAGCCCCTCAGGTAGCCTGCCAGGATGCCCAGCACCACCGCAAACGGCAGCGTGGCTACGGTCGCCAAGGTGCCGATCACAAACGCGGTGCGCACGCTTTTCAGCGCCTGGTAGAACACATCATTGCCGGTGCGATCGGTGCCGAACACGTGGTACTGACCCATCAGCGCGATGACCGGGCCGCCCAGGAGGCAGATCACGCCGAAAGTGATCAACCCGGCGCGCAGCGGCATGTGGCTCCGGTCGGCGGCGATGTCCTTGACGGCCGCGGCAACGCCGCCGTGATCCGCGCGCACGCGCCAGGCTGTCAGCCACAGCGCCAACACGGCCACCACGAGCCCCGCGAGCGCGCCCAGAAAGGTTCGCAACGCCACATCGCCGACCCATTGCTCGTGTGGATCGCCCAGGTGCGAGCCGGCGAACTTCAAGCGCGGGTAGTCGCGCACGGGTGCGCCATCGCGCTCGAACACTTCCTTGTTGAAGCCGATCGCCGCCAGCGGTTCCGAATAGCCGCTCTCGCGCATCTGCACCTGGCGCGACAGCAGCGCATCGAGCAGTGATTCGGTGCTGGTCGCGTAGAAAGTCTGCACGCCGCCCGCGGTGCCGGCCGCCGCCGGCAACGCGCGCCGGAAATGCACGCTGTCGATCAGCGTCACGCCCGCAAACAGCGCCAGCACGATGCCGGCGCACAACGCAGCGGGGTCGCGTGCCACCTTGGCCCAATTGGCGCGCAGGTGCGGATTGACCTTGATGCGCCAGCCGTACCAGGCCAGGGCCAGCAACATGGCGTACAGCACGACATCGGTCCAGAGGAAAACAAGCTTCGGCATGGCTGCTTTCAGACTCTCAGCTCAGGCGCACGCGCGGGTCGGCCCAGGTGTAGGCGACGTCGATCAGCAAATAGCTCGCGATGTACAGCACCGCACCCAGAAACACCATCGATCGCACGATGGCGAAGTCCTGCCCGGTGATGGCTTCGATGACGAACGCCCCCAGCCCGGGAATACCGAAAAAGCTCTCGAACACGAGGCTTCCCAGGAACACGTAAGGCAGATAAGACCCGGCACTGGTGATGATGGGAATCAGCGCGTTCTTCAGCACATGGCGGAACAGCACCACCGACTCGGCCAAGCCCTTGGCGCGCGCGGTGCGCACGTAGTCTTTCCCGATCTCCTCGAGGAACATCGCGCGGTACAGCCGCGCTTCACTGCCCAGCCGTGCCAGCAACGACAGCATGATGGGCAGGATCAGGAACTTCACCGCATCGAGCCCCCCGGCGTAGCCTGAAATCGGCACGAGGTGCAGGATGCGCGAAAAGAACAGCTGACCGACGATGATGTAGAACAGACTCGAGATCGACAGCATCACCACGCACAGCACGACGCCCCAGAAGTCGATGCGTGAGTGCCTGAAGAACACGAGCAACAGAGCAAATGCAGTACTCGCCAGCACTTGCAGCAGGAACAGCGGCACGGCGAGTTGCAGGCTCACCCACATGCGGGTCTTGATCTCGTGGCCGATGTCCACCGCATTGCGCGCGTCCGAACGGCCGAAGTTCAGTGCGAACAGCGACACCGAGCGCTGCCAGACCACGGTGTGCGTCAACTGCGCAGTGCCCTGCTCTTTTCCATTCCAGTAAATCGGCTTGTCGTAACCGCGTTCGGCCTTCCACTTCTCGATCTGGTCCTGCGTCACGCGCTTGCCGCCGATGTTCAAGCGCGCCATGTCGTCCGGCGTGTTCACGGTGAAGAACAGGACGAAGGTGAACAGGTTGACGCCGATCAGCACCAACACCCCGTAGCCCAGACGCCGCATGAAGTAGTTCAGCATCGGGCGTCTCAGGTGGCTGCCGCAGGCACCGGCGCGACGCCGGTGGCGGTGGCCTGCTGGCGCAGGCGGTAGCTGCGCCGCCCAACCGCTGCCAGACCGAGGGCAGCGGCGAGCAGCAGCAACATGGGCCACCAGGTCGGTCGGTTCCACTGCGCCTGCCTGGCCACGCGTTCCTTTGCGTCGATACGGTAGTACTTGGCCAGGTCGCGGATCATGATGCTGGGCTTGCCGTTGTGCGTCCACGGCTGGAACGCCAGGCCGACATAGGGCCAATAACCCCAGGCCCAGGGTGCATCTTCACGCACCAGCGCCACCATCTGATCCACGACCTTCTGCTTTTGTGGGCCGTCTTCCAGGGTTTGCATCTCGCGGTACAGACGGTCGTACTCCGGGTTGCTGTAGTTCGCCGCGTTCTCGCCCTGGTGCGGAAACTTGGCATTCGGTCCGTACAGGAGGAACAGGAAGTTTTCCGCGTCAGGATAGTCGCCGAGCCAGCCCCACCAGAAAATCTGCTGTTTGCCCTTGAGCACCTTGTCCTGGAACTGGTTGTAGTCGGTGGCGCGGATTTCCAGCTGCACGCCGAGCTTGGCGAACTGCTTGACCATCCAGTCGAGCTCGGACTTGATCTCCGGCGTGGGCGTGCGCTGGTAGTCGTAGTTCAACACCAGCGGCTTGCCCGTCTTTGCCTCGCGGCCATCGGGATAGCCGGCTTCAGCGAGGAGCTTTTTCGCCTCTGCCACGGAGCGACGAAGCGGCTGCCCGTTGACCAACTCGTGGGTGATCTTGTTGTAGCCCTCGGGCTTGCCTTCACGCGAGCCGAAGACACCGGGAGGCACCGGCCCATGTGCAGCCACGCCGCCCTTGTTGCGAAATATGCGGCCGTAGCCCTCTTCCCAGTCGATGGCGATTGAAAGGGCCTGGCGCAGCTTGCGGTTCTTGAGCTGCTGCTCGGGCGTATCGCCCTTGCCGATCACCGGGTCCAGCCAATTGAAGCCGAGGTACCAGTTGTTGATGTCGGTGGTGAGGGGAAATCGGAAGCCGCGCTCCTCGAACAGCCGCCGCACCGCGTCGGAGTCTTCCATGTCGGTGTTGAACTCGACGCCCCACTCGGGCCGCTCGATCTCGGGGATGTCGAGGTAGCCTTGCTTGAACATCTCCTTGCGCGGCACCTTCTCCTTGATGATGGACGAGACAAAGGTGTCGACGAACGGCATGGCCTTGCCGCAGTCGTCCAGCAGCCCGGCCTCTTTGTCGCCAGGCATGCCCTCGCAGGGATAGGTCTCGCCATGAAAGTTGGGGTTTCGCGCCATCACATGGCGCCGGTCCTGCACGAATTCGGTCATCATGAAAGGGCCGGTGCCGACCGGCCAGCGAATCAGCGACAGGCCATTCGCGTTCATTCCGGGTTGGGAGTAGAACGCGTCAGCCTCCCACGGCACCGGCGACGTAAAGGTCAGCGACAGCCAGTACTTCCACTGCGGGTACTTGCCCTTGATGCGCATGCGTAGCGTGTGCCTGTCCAGCGCCTGCGCACCTGCCAGTGGCCAATTGCGAAAATCGAGGAAGGGCTTGTCCGGGCTCGATTCGGGGGTGCCGGCGAGCAGCTTCCGATCTTCCGCCTTGATCAGTTCGCCGTACTCTTTCAGTCCGATCATGTACTCCGAGAAAGTGGCGAAGATCGAGGTTTCGATGCGCGTCGTGGCGTGGCGCTTGAAAGCGTAGACATAGTCTTCGGCCACCAGCTCACGCGTCCCTTGTTTTTCAAAGTCCCACGGCGAACGCTTGTCGCCCAATTGCGAAGGCGTCAGGTGGTGATACAGGTACTCGCCCTTGTCGTTCTTGGCAAAGGCGGGGTGCGGAGCGTACCGAATGCCCTTCTTGATGCGCACGTCGTACACGCTTTCGGCGATCTGATCCGGCGCCGCATCGTCGGCCAGGCGTTCGCCCTTCTTGTCGAGGTAGTACGGCTTGACGACTTCTTCCGCCGTCTTCGGCGTCAAGACGTAGGGACGCTTCAGGTAGTGGTACGCATACAGCGGCTCGTAGGCCGAGTAGGTGTATGGCGTTTCCGGATTGCTGTACGACGCCGTGGGATCGAGGTAACGCGGCGAGCGTTCGTCGAACGAATTGAACAACGTATTCGTCGCAGCGGCACCGTCGGGATATGGGCTGTTGTTGCACCCGCAGACTGCAGCAAGCAGCGAAACAAGCCCCGCAAGAAGCGCCCGACGCTTCGATGTCGACTCACTTTGCATGGGAATCCAACCCTTTTACGAGCGAAGGTGAACCAGAACCGGACCCACTTTCAAATGCTCCCTTGCCCGGGCCCCGTTCGCCGCAAGACCTGTGGGTGGGCATCGACCATGATACGGTCCGCCGACCGACTCGATGCCGAGGGTTTCACCGATGGCCGCGCGCAAGCAGCCGGGTTCGCCTTGTACTGCGACCCAGATGTTTCGGGACAAAATGAAAGTGATGGATTCGGCCCGAAGGCTAGGCGCAAACCGCAGCGATACCCCGTGGTATCGCGAGGCCGAGCCCGGACGAGCGCAGTCCCTGCGGACTGCGCCCGCCAGGCGAGGGGCTGGGCCTCAGGCCCAGCGCGGCCTGCAAGGCTTGCAACGACGCCATCGGGTCGAAGACGTGCTTTCATGTCTCGAAATATCTGGGTCGCAGTACTAGGAGGCCCGGGCCCGGGATTCCAGCAACGCCGCGTGCTCGCTCTCGAGCATTGCCATCACGATCAGCGAGTCGAAGCCGGACTCGGTGCGCACCGATTCGCGCAGGCGCCCTTCTTCGACGAAGCCTTCACTGAGATAGAGCGTTTGCGCGCGCAGGTTGAGCGCTTTCACGTCAAGCCAGAAGCGGTGCGCGCCCAAGTCGTGGAACGCCATTTGCGCCAGCAACCGCAGGCACGCGCGGCCTGCGCCTTGACCCTGGCGCGCTGGCGACAACACCATGCGCTTGAGCTCGATCGAGCGCTGCGGATTGCGGCAGCCCTGCAGGATCACGAAACCTGCGGCTGAGTACTCCGCACCGGTCTCGACGATGAAGTGGCGGAAGTCCGGAAAGCGCACCGCGCCCTCGTGCTGGGTTCGATCCCAGGGCGTGATGTACGGCCGGTTCATGCCGTCGCGCTCCACCGAGATCACGAAATCGAGGTCCGACAACATGGTCGGGCGCAAGCGAACACGGATCGCACTGCCACCGCTCAAATGTCGACCTCCACGTCGTCGCCATGCAACTCCATGAGTTCGCGGCGCGACTGCGCTTCACCCTTGCCCATCAGCTTGGCGAGCGAATCGCCGGTGGCCGCGAACCCGAGCCTGGCGAACTCGATCTGCAGCAGACGCCGCGTTTCGGGGTTGAGCGTGGTGTCCCACAGCTGCTCGGCGTTCATTTCGCCCAGGCCCTTGAAGCGGCTGATGCTCCACGAGTCCTCGCGTGCGCCTTCCTTGCGCAGCTTGTCCAGCGTCGCACCGAGTTCGCCTTCGTCCAGGGCATAGATCTTCGCTGCCGGGCGTCTGCCGCGCGCCGGCGCGTCGATCCGAAACAGCGGCGGCTTGGCAACGAAGATGCGCCCGGCTTCGATCAGCTTGGGGAAGTGGCGGAAGAACAGCGTCAGCAACAGCACCTGGATGTGCGAGCCGTCGACGTCGGCGTCGCTCAAGATGCAGATCTTGCCGTACCGCAACCGCGACAGATCGGCAGCGTCGCTCGCGCCATGCGGATCGACGCCGATCGCCACCGCGATGTCGTGAATCTCGTTGTTCGCGAACAGACGGTCGCGCTCCACTTCCCAGGCGTTGAGCACCTTGCCGCGCAGCGGCAGGATCGCCTGCGTTTCCTTGTCCCGGCCGAGTTTGGCGCTGCCGCCCGCCGAATCGCCTTCGACCAGAAAGATCTCGTTCAGCAGCAGGTCGCGGCTTTCGCAATCGGTCAGCTTTCCCGGCAGCACGGCCACACCCGAGCCCTTGCGCTTTTCCACCTTGAGCGACGCGCGCTGGCGCGTTTGTGCCTGCTTGATCACGAGCTCGGCGAGTCTGCGCGCCAGCTCCACATGTTGGTTCAGCCACAACTCGAGCAGCGGTTTGACGCACGCCGAGACCAGCCGCAACGCGTCGCGGCTGTTCAGCCGCTCCTTGATCTGCCCCTGGAACTGCGGGTCCAGCACTTTCGCCGACAGCACGAAACTCGCGCGCGCGAACACATCTTCCGACATCAGCTTCACGCCTTTGGGCTGCAGGCTGTGCATGTCGATGAAGCCTTTGACGGCCTGGAACAGGCCATCTTTCAATCCGGATTCGTGGGTGCCGCCGGCGACCGTGGGGATCAGATTGACATAGCTCTCGCGCACTGTCGCGCCGTCTTCCGTGAAGCCGACGCACCAGCTCGCGCCCTCACCTTCACAGAAATTCTCGGTCTCACCGGCGTCAGCGAAGTGTTCGCCCTCGAACAGTGGAATCACGGGGTCCGCGACCAGGCTTTGCATCAGGTAGTCGCGCAGGCCACCCTGGTAGAGCCAGGACTGCGGCTCACCGCCCTTCTCCACGCTCAACGTCACCGTCACGCCGGGCATCAGCACCGCCTTGCTGCGCAGCAAGTGCATCAGATCGGCGCGCGGCAACTCGGCGCTTTCAAAATACTTCGGATCGGGCCAGACGCGCACGCGCGTGCCGCACTTCTTGTCGGCGCCGGTGGCTTTGCGCGCCTTCAACGCCTCGACCACGGCGCCGCCAGCAAACGCGATCGTCGACACCTGGTTGTCACGCCACACCGTGACTTCGAGACGTTTGGACAGCGCGTTCGTCACGCTCACGCCCACGCCGTGCAGTCCGCCCGAAAAACTGTAGGCGTTGCCGGCGCCTTTGTCGAACTTGCCGCCGGCGTGCAGCCGCGTGAACACGATCTCAAGGACGCTGACCTTCTCTTGCGGGTGCAGGCCGATGGGTATGCCACGGCCGTCGTCGTCCACCGACACCGAGCCATCGGCATGCAAGGTCACGTCGATGCGCCGTCCATGCTCGGCAAGGGCTTCGTCGGCAGCGTTGTCGATCACCTCCTGCACGATGTGCAACGGATTGTCGGTGCGCGTGTACATGCCGGGTCGCTGCTTGACGGGTTCAAGCCCCTTGAGAACACGAATCGAGGCTTCGGTGTAGTTGTTGTTCGCAGGTTTGCTCGCAGGTTTGTTCGCCATGGGCGCGCATTCTAGGCAGGGCTCATCGCCGGCCGCGCGCATCGGCGCAACTGCGCAGCGCGGCAGCGACTTGGTGAGACAAGCTTCACGCAAGCGGCATCTGCGACTCGAGAAACGGCCGGATCGCAGAGTACGCTCGCGCGTTCCATCGCTTTCAAGGACAAGCCATGCGCCATCGACCCTCGACTCTTCGAATCCTCGTGCTCGCGATTGGCCTGGCGGGCGCCGCGGGCGCGAATGCCACCGACTTCAACAATTTGCAAACGCTGACCCAGGCCGAGTTCCGCGGCTTGTCGGAAGACCTGGGAGCGGCGCTATCGTTCAAGCCGCTGATTCCCGCTGAACCGATGGGGATTACGGGCTTTGACATCGGCATCGCGGTCACTGGCACCAAGCTGCAAAACCTCGCTGCGTTCCAGAAGGCCACGGCCAGCGGCACGGTGCCAGCCACCTTGACCGTGCCGACCTTGCGCGCGCACAAGGGTCTGCCGTTGGATTTCGACATCGGCGTGTCGTTTGGGTCCGTGCCGTCGAGCAACATGCGTGTCATGGGCGGTGAACTGCGCTGGGCCATGCTTGCGGGCAGCACGGTAAGCCCGGCGGTCGCGCTGCGCGCAAGCTTCTCAAGCCTGAGCGGCGTGGATCAGCTCAGCTTCAACACCACGGGGCTGGACATTTCGATCTCCAAGGGTTTTGTCATGCTCACGCCCTACGCGGGCGTGGGTACGGTGCGCGTGAAGAGCGATGCGCAAGGCAGTGCAACGCAGACGACCGAATCATTCAGCCAGAGCAAGGTGTTCGCGGGCTTGAATCTGAACCTGGGCCTTGTCAACCTCGCCTTTGAAGGCGACAAGACCGGCGAGGCCACCAGCTACGGCATGAAGTTCGGCTTGCGGTTCTGAGCGCCCGCAGGCCGCCACATTGGCGCGGCCGCTGCAAGGGCGACGAAGGGGGCCGCTTCGTGGCCCTTGGGATGAAGCGACCTTGGGGCGGCGCAGCATTTGCTTGAGGGTGTCAGGCGCGAATATCCCCTTCGGCTCTGCGCCCACCGCACCGCGCCGCGATACGCCAGCATTGATTCCGCTACAGTGAGTCGATGCCCGCTTCCTCCGTCGCCCCGACCCGAGCCCCGCTTTCGATGACCCAGGTGCTGCTGTGCAGCGCCATGATCGTCACGGTTTCGATGGGCATTCGCCACGGCTTCGGTCTGTGGCTGCAGCCGATCACGATGGAGCGTGGCTGGACGCGCGAAACCTTCGCCTTCGCCATCGCCGTGCAAAACCTGGCCTGGGGCATTGCCGGGCCGTTTGCCGGTGCGCTGGCCGATCGTTTCGGTGCCTACCGAGTCTTGATCGTCGGCGCCTTGCTCTACGCGCTGGGCCTGCTGTGGATGGGCCTGGCGACCTCGGGGCTGGCATTCACGGGCAGCGCCGGCGTGGTGCTGGGCCTGGCGCAATCGGGAACCACCTACGCCGTCGTCTATGGCGTCATCGGGCGCAACGTGGCTCCCGAAAAACGCAGTTGGGCGATGGGTATCACGGCAGCCGCAGGCTCGTTCGGCCAGTTCCTGATGGTGCCGGTGGAGAACTGGCTCATCGGCGGTTTCGGCTGGCAGACTGCGCTGTTCGCACTGGCCTGCCTGGCGCTGGCGATCATGCCGCTGGCGTTCGGCCTGAAAGAGCCAGCGCAGGCAGCGGCACACTCCAGCCAACAGAGCATCGGCGCCGCGGTTCGCGAAGCCTTCGGCAACCCCAGCTTCCAGTTGCTGACGGCGGGCTACTTTGTCTGTGGCTTCCAGGTCGTGTTCATCGGCGTGCACATGCCGAGCTACCTCAAGGACAACGGCCTCACACCCGATGTGGCAACGACGGCGCTGGCGCTGATCGGCCTGTTCAACGTGTTCGGCACGTATGCAGCAGGCGTTCTTGGCGGAAGGTTCCCGAAGCGCTACATCCTTTCGCTGATCTATGGTCTTCGCGGCCTGGCCATCCTCGCCTTCGTCAGCGCGCCGCTCACGCCATGGAGCGTGTACATCTTCTCCGCCGTGATGGGGCTGCTCTGGCTGTCGACGATTCCGCCGACGAATGCACTGGTGGCGCAGATCTTCGGCGTCAAGTACCTCGGCATGCTCAGCGGCTTCGTCTTCGTCAGCCACCAGGTCGGCAGTTTCATGGGCGCATGGCTGGGCGGCAAGTTGTACGACAGCACCGGCAGCTACGACGTGGTGTGGTGGATCGCGATCGCCTTGGGCGTGTTCGGTGCGGTGATCAACTACCCGATCCGCGAACACGCGATCGTGCGCCCGGCCCCTGCCTGACGGTGCCCCCGTGAAACCGCGCCGCATCGCCATCTGGGCCGCAGCGTCAGGTCTGCTGGTGCTGGTGTTTCTCGCCTATCTGCGGCCCGACGTTGCGATGACCCTCGCGCAGCAGTTGTGGGCTTGTTTTTGATCGTCGCAACCCGTGTCGACCCAGGCTGACTTGCCGGTCTCTCCCTGGGTGCGACGCTGGTCGCATCTCGTGATCCCTGGAGCGCGAGTCCTCGACGTGGCATGCGGCAGCGGGCGCCACGTTCGCTGGTTCGCGCAACGCGGCTGCCAAGTGACGGCGGTCGACCGCGACGCGGTTGCGCTCGAGGCGCTGCGCACGGTCGCTGAAATCATCGTCGCCGACATCGAAGGCGCGCCCTGGCCGCTGCCCGCGCGCAGCTTCGACGCCGTGGTCGTCACCAACTACCTGTGGCGCGCGCTCTTGCCCACAGTCGTGGCTTGCCTTGCACCCAACGCTGTGCTGATCTACGAAACCTTTGCACTCGGCCAGGAGTCGGTGGGCAAACCTTCGAACCCGGAATTCCTGCTGCGCCCCGGCGAATTATTGCTGGCGGCGCAAGGCCTGCGCATCGTGGCCTACGAGGAAGGGTTCCTCGCCGCGCCGCAGCGCCATGTGCAGCGCATCGTCGCCGTGCGCGCGCTCGGCGACGATGCGCAATTGACGCGCTACCCGCTCGAAAGCCAGGCGCCCTGAATCGCGCCGTAAAATCGCGCGATTCACGAGGAACGCCCATGAAACCCATACTCGGCAGCATTGTCGCGATGGTCACGCCGATGCAAGCTGACGGCAGCGTCGACTACCCGGCGCTGCGTCGCCTCATCGACTGGCACATTGCCGAAGGAACCGACTGCATCGGCGTTGTCGGTACCACCGGCGAATCGCCCACCGTCACGGTGGACGAACATTGCGAGATCATTCGCATCAGCGTCGAACACGCCAAGGGCCGCATTCCCATCATGGCCGGCACCGGTGCGAACTCGACCGCCGAGGCGATCGAACTCTCGCGCTTCGCGCGCAAGGTCGGTGCCGATTGTTCGCTGTCGGTCGTGCCCTACTACAACCGGCCGTCGCAGGAAGGCATCTACCAGCACTTCAAGGCAGTGGCCGAAGCGGTGGACATTCCGATGCTGCTCTACAACGTGCCGGGCCGCACGGTGGCGGACATGCAGCCCGAGACCACGCTGCGCCTGGCTCAAGTCCCGGGAATCGTCGGCATCAAGGAGGCCAGCGGCAACATCGAACGAGCCTGCGCCCTGATCAAAGGCGCGCCGAAGGGCTTCTCGGTCTATTCCGGCGACGACGGCACCGCGGTCGCGCTCATGTTGCTCGGCGGGCAGGGCAACGTCAGCGTCACAGCGAACGTCGCGCCGAGCGCGATGCATGCGCTGTGCATGGCGGCGATTGAAGGGCGGGTGCGCGAGGCCTCGGCCTTGCAATTCAAACTGCTGGGTTTACACAAACATTTGTTCGTCGAACCGAGCCCGGCGCCGACGAAATGGGCCATGGCACGCCTGGGTTTGTGTGGCGCCGCCTTGCGCCTGCCGATCACGCCCCTGTCTGCAGCGGGGCAGGCGCTTGTCGAAGCCGCGATGCGCGAGGCGGAACTGCTCTGAGCGCCGCCGTTTGTGGGCCTGCCCCTGTCTGCGGTCTGCCTTGCCCCTGCACCCTCGCCATGCCAGCCCGGCATGGCCCGAACATCTTGTGGAGACCGTTCCCGTGAGCCTTTCTGTTCTATTGCGCACACCCGCAATCGCAGGAGTCGCCTGCATGCTGGCAATGATCGGCTGTTCCTCGGTGGAAAATGTGGCCACTGGAGACCGCGTCGACTACCGCAGCGCGCCGGAGAAGGCGAAGCCGCTGGATGTGCCACCCGACTTGACGCAACTCGCGCGCGACTCGCGCTACCAGCCGCAGGCCGGTGCCGTCAGTGCCGCTGCATTCCAGGCCGGAACCAGCACGAGCCGCAGCACCGCGGCAACGCCCACGGTCGCACCCCTGGCGCTGGGCAAGGTCCGGATCGAGCGAGACGGCCATCAGCGTTGGCTCAGCACGCCGCTGCGCGCAGAGCAGCTCTGGCCTCAAATGCAGGCGTTCTGGAAGGAAAACGGCATGACGCTGATCGTTGACCAGCCCTTGGTCGGCTTGATGGAAACCGACTGGGTGGAGAACCGGGCCAAACTGCCCGAAGACTGGTTGCGCCGCATGATGGGGCGCGTGGTCGATTCGCTGTACTCCACGGGCGAGCGCGACAAGTACCTGACCCGTGTCGAGAGCAGCGCCAACGGCTCGAATGTGTTCATCGCGCATCGCGGCCTGATCGAGGTACTTGGCAGCGAATCGCAGGGCCTGTCGACGCTGTGGAAGCGCCGCCCGAACGACCCCGAGCTCGAAGCCGCAATGCTCGCACGCCTGATGGTGAAGCTGGGCCTGCCCGACGACCAGGCCAAGGCGGCGGTCGCCGCGCCGGTGCCCGTTGTCGCAGTGCGGGCCCGCGTCGTTGAAGGCAAACCGGCGGCGACGCTGCACGTCGACGACAACTTCGACCGCGCCTGGCGCCGCGTCGGGCTGACGCTGGACCGCAGCGGCTTCACCGTCGAAGACCGCGACCGCGCCCAGGGCCTGTACTTCGTGCGCTACATCGACCCGGCGCTTGCCGGCCAAGAAGAGCCAGGCTTCTTTACCAAGCTGTTCAGTAGCGAAAAGGGCGATACCGGCCCGAAGAAGTTCCGCTTGTCGGTCAAGGCCGAAGGTTCCGGCAGCACGGTCTCAGTCTTGAACTCGTCGGGTCAGCCGGAAAACGGCGACGCCGGCAAGCGCATCATTTCGCTGCTGGTGGAAGACCTGAAGTAAGGCGTTGTCATGCACCGACGAAGCGGCATGACCTGGCGCTGAATCGGCGACGCGTCGCATGCGTTTTTGCAGCCTGGGCAGCGGCAGCAGCGGCAACGCGGCGCTGATCGAAGCCGGCAACGGCACCACGCGCACGCGCGTTCTCGTGGACTGCGGCTTTTCGCTGCGCGAGCTGGGGTCGCGCCTGGGCCGGGCCGGCGTCGAGGTGCACCAGATCGACGCTGTCTTCGTGACCCACGAACATGGCGACCATGTCGGCTGCGCCATCGCCCTGGCGCAGCGCCACGAGGTGCCGCTGTGGATGAGCCATGGCACCTGGCGCGCGATCGGCGAACCGCACTTGCCGGGCCAGCTGCACTTCGCGTGCGACGGCGAGGCAATCGCCGTGGGCGACCTCGAATTGCGCCCCTTCACCGTGCCGCACGACGCCGCCGAGCCGCTGCAGCTGCGCTGTAGCGACGGCCGATCGCACCTGGGCGTTCTGACCGACACCGGCTCGATCACACCGCATCTGCTGCATTGCCTGGACAAATGCGACGCCTTGCTGCTCGAATGCAACCATGACAGCGCGATGCTCGCAGAATCGAACTACCCGCCTTCGCTGAAGGCGCGTATCGGCGGCCGCCTCGGGCATCTTGCGAATGACACTGCCGCGCAAATCCTTGCCGCCCTGCAGCCTGCCGGCCTGCGCCACATCGTCGCCGCGCATTTGAGCGAGCGCAACAACCGGCCGGCGTTGGCGCGCCAGGCACTCGCGCATGCCTGTGGCGCCAGTCTGAACGACATCGTGGTGGCAGACCCCGTCACCGGTTTCGATTGGTTGAGTCTGGTCTGACGCAGCAAGAGCCCGTGAAAAGGCCGCCCGCGGGCGGCTTGTCCAGAAACGCGGAATCGGCTTACTTCTTGACAGCCTCGCTCGCCATTGGCGCAGCGCCGCTGGCGGCCGCCGCGGCATCGGTAGCAGCACCCGAGGCCATGGTCATGACCGCCGATGCGGCAGACGCAGCAGGTTCCACAGCCGAGGCCACGGCGGCAGGCGCCTTCGCTGCAGGAGCAGGCCATACGGCTTCTTCTTTCTTGCCGCAAGCGGCCAATACAAGGGCCGCGACCAGGGAAGCCACGAGTACAGACGTCTTCATTGCTATCCTCAATCCAAACTTCGAAGGGTGGCGGTTGGCGCAAGGTGCGCACAATCGGTGCCGCGCCCAGGGTCATGCGGAAAGTCAGCGACTCCGCAAGACAGCTGGCGACTATAGCGGGAAGGGGTGCGTCGACCCCTACAAACCGAGATTCGTCGCCGGGAACGCTTCTTCCGAGCGCTGCAACAGCGCGTCGAAGGATTCGCGCGCGAGCACCGCGTCGCCCGCATTGCGCGAAACGCTGCCACGGTAATTCACGGCGTCGACCAGCTTGAGCGTCAGAACGCCGGGCATCAACAGCAACGTCGGCATCTGGCCCGCTTCGAGTTCGTTGTTCGAACGGCAATCGACCACGTGCGACCAGGTGCGCCGCCACGCCACCCAGCGTGGGTGGAGCCGCGCGATCTGTTCGAAGCTGCGCGCCAGCACAGTGATCTTGCGCTGCGCCGTGGCCCATTGCGCCAGGTGTTCGACCAGTTCGGGCTCGTTCAGCGGCCAATCGGCAAAGTGGTCGTCGCACATCAGGATTTCGCGGCAGCCGATCGTGGCCGCTTCGGCAAATGCGTCGCGCAAGGCATCGTGGTACTGGCCACGTGTCGTGATCGGCAGGTAGTCTGGTGGCTGCATCTGGCTTTACTCCCTGTTCAAGACCGGTCCGTGTTCAACCAGCCGCAGCGCACCCATTCGAGCAGCAGCGCGCAGGCCTGCACGCTGAATCTTGCCACGTCGCCGGGCCCCAGGCGCTGTCGATCTGCCAGACGCCGCAGCAGCGTCGCGTCAACGCCAGAGGCTCGGAAGGACTCGCCATTGATGAAGACATGGTGTGCGTCGTACAGCATGCGGCTGCGCCGATCGAGCCCCACCGCGTGAACACGCTTCAAGGCCGGGCCACGCTCGAACACCACATTTTCCTTCGGCTCGCTCAGCAGTTCGCCCAGCACGCAACCCAGGTGCCGCGCATCGGAGCACTCGCGACGCAAGGCGGCGGCCGCAAACTCGCGCAGGCGGGGTGGAATCCGCCCCGGCGCGGCGGTCGCGCCCTGGTCCCGGTCGCGATAGCGCGCGCCCTCGGGCGATGCCGGCTCGTTGCTCTCGGCATCGAGCCAGCGTTGCAACAGCCCGCTCGTGAGCTCGTGCTCGCCCGGCGCGCGAAAGCCGATCGACGCCGTCATGCATTCGCCGCGCGCCGTGCCCTCGTGCGCCCACAGCGGCGGCAGGTACAGCATGTCGCCAGGCTCGAGCACGCAGCTTCGCTCGGCGCGGAAGTTGGTGAGAATCTTGAGCGGCGCGTCCGCCTCGAATTTCGGGTTCTGGATGCGCCCGATACGCCATTTGCGCGTTCCGTGAACCTGCAGCAGGAACACATCGTACGAGTCGAGGTGCGGCCCGACCCCGCCGCCGTCGGTGGCGTAAGACAACATCAAGTCGTCCAGGCGCGCGTCGGGAACGAAGCGAAACCGCGCCAGCAAGTCGTGCGCTGCCGCCACGTGCAGATCCAGCCCCTGCACGAGCAAGGTCCAGTTCGAGCGCGCAACGCTGGGAATCGCGCGCCGCTTGAAGGGCCCGCGGCGCAGCGTCCAGCCCGATTCATCGTGCACCACGAGGCGTGACTCGACCCCTTCACGCCCCGCCAGGGCGAACAGCTCGGCGCGCCCCAGGGGCGGCTCGATTCCAGGCAGCGCCCGGCGCATCAGCAACGGCTTCTTTTGCCAATGGCGTTGCATGAAATCGCGGGGTGAAAGCTCGCCCAGCAAGGGCGTCGGCAGGTCGATTCTCATGCGTGCATTGTGCGATCATGGCTGGATGCTGATCCATCCCCCCTGCGTCGTCAGCCTGGTGTGGCGCGTCGAAGACGCGCAAGGCAACATCATCGACGAGTTGACCGATCCGGTCGAGTTCTTTGTCGGCGGCGATGACCTGTTCGCGAAGGTCGAACAAGCCCTGATCGGCCAGGAGAGAGGCTTTGCGACGCGCCTGCAACTCGAACCACAACATGCCTTCGGCGAGTACGACGCCACCTTGGTGTTTTTCGAAGAGCGCGCGCTGCTGCTCGAGCCGATCGAGGTCGGCATGCAGTTCGACGGCCCACCTCCGGGCGCAGTGACCCAAGGTTTGCCTCCCGACATGATCTACACCGTGACCGAGGTCTACCCGCAGCATGTGGTGCTCGACGGCAACCACCCCCTGGCTGGAATGACGCTGCGTCTCGAATTCACAGTGCAAGACGTGCGCGAGGCGAGCGACGCGGAAATTGAA
>Ga0315290_10001415_pt1 | contig 16445 bp, 6 predicted proteins | sample YL17G12_0_MG_FD_203627 | JGI IMG/M metagenome (GOLD analysis project Ga0315290, IMG submission 203627) | Sediment microbial communities from Yellowstone Lake, YNP, Wyoming, USA - YL17G12_0 | ecosystem: Environmental > Aquatic > Freshwater > Lake > Sediment | place: USA: Wyoming | collected... | reverse complement strand
TTCCCGTCGTCGCACGGGCTGGTGTTGTTGGTGAAGACGCAACCCGTGGCCGGGTCGCAGGTGTCGGTCGTGCAGACGTTGTTGTCGTTGCAGACGGGCGGCGGGCCGCCGCTGCAGGTGCCACCGCCGCACGTGTCGTTGGTGGTGCAGGCGTTGCCGTCGTTGCACGGGCTGGTGTTGTTCGTGTGGACGCAACCCGTCGCCGGATCGCAGGAATCATCCGTGCAGGGGTTGTTGTCGTTGCAGTCCAGAGCCGCGCCGCCCGTGCAAACCGCCGCACAGCCGTCCGAGATCGCGATCGAGTCGATGTTCTGGCCCGCGGCCCCGACGCTCGTGTCCGTGCCGACGCGCCAGCGCAGCTGGATCGTCTGTCCCGCGGCGGCCGCGGGGAGATTGACCACGGTGGTCAGGTAGGCCGGGTAGCCGGTCGAGGCAAGGCACCAAGCCGAACGGCCGGCAAGCGGGTTGGTGAACGAGGACGACACGATGGCGGTGTAACCGCCGCTGACGAAACTGCCGCCCGCGGTCACGATGTCCGTGAACGAGCCGGCCCCGATCTTGATTTCGAGAACGCCGCCGTCGAAGCAGGTCGTGGTGCCCTCGAAGGTCCACCGGTTCCGGAACGTCAGCGTCGCGGTGGAGGAGAGGATCGAGATCGGCGGGCTGACGAGGACCTCGTCGGCGACCGCCGTCCCGTCGAACCCGAAGGCCGAGTTCGGCGGCGTGTCACTGCTCGTGCTCTGGGTCACCCACAGCGTCAAGCCGGTCGTCGTCGACGACCATCCCGCCGGAAGTGCCGGGGCAAACACGCCGTCGAAGTTCTCGGTCGAGCCGCACGCCGAAGTGGCCGCGCAGGTGTCGTTCGTGGTGCAGGTGTTGCCGTCGTCGCACGCATTCGTGTTGTTCGCGTAGACGCACTGGCCGGTCGCCGGGTTGCACGCATCGTTCGTGCAGACGTTCCCGTCGTTGCAGACGACCGGGGTCCCGGCGCAGGACCCGCCGGAGCAGACGTCGCCGACCGTGCACGCGAAGCCGTCGTTGCACGAAGCCTGGTTGTTCGTGTAGACGCAGCCCGTCGCCGGATCGCAGGAATCGTCCGTGCAGACGTTGTTGTCGTTGCAGTTGACCGCGCAGTTGGACATCTGGCAGGTGGTCGTCGTGATCTCGAGCGCCCACGACGTCAGCGTGCCGCCGTCCAGGCTCGCGTCGTCCGAGATCGTCATCGTCCAGACGCCGTTCGGGTTCTCGCCATTGAACGCCGCCAAGGCTTCCTCGGGGGTCAACGTGGGCTTGACCACGAGGTTCGTATACGCCGTGTCGGTCACCATGAACGACGCCGCGAGCGGCACCAAGTAGGGCACCTGGTTGCCGGGATCGGCCTTGTCGTCCCACAGCGTCCCATAGAACACGTTGTCGTTGCCGCCTGCATTGTCCGTCGTCAGCGTCACGACCGTCCCCGCGGGCGACTTGATCGTGATGTCCAGATCCGAGCTGAACGTGTGGAGGATGAAGTCCGTCAGCCGTACACGGCCGATCTGCGTCCCGGCCCCGGACACCGTCAGAGCCGAGGTCACGGTGGCGACCGTCGTGGGGATCACCTTCGGCACGTCGAGGCTCGGGTAGGCCACGGTCGTCGAAGCCGGCGGCGCCGCCAAGGTGGTCAACGCCATCGACCAGTTCGCCAGGTTGCCGCCGTCGCCGGTCGTCAGGTCCGCGATCGTCAGCGTCCACGGGCCGTTCGGATCCTCACCGATGAACGCTCCGAGCGGTTCTTCCGGAGTCAGCGTCGCCCTCGGCACCAGGTTCGTGAAGACCGTGTCCGTCACGATGTTCAACGCATTGGTGTAAGGCACCTGGCTATCCGGATCCGCGCTGTCGTTCCAGATCGTCCCGTTGAACAGGTTGTCGTTGGTGCCGCCGTTCTGCGACGACAACGTCACGATGGTCCCGTGCGGCGACTTGATCGAGATCTGGAGCTGGCCGGTCGAGGTGTGCGTGATGAACGTCTTGACGTCGAGGTCGTAGAGGTAAGAGCCGGCCCCGGACACGGTCAACGTGGAGGTCACGGTGTTCGCGCCCGTCGCCGAGATCGCCTTCGGAACGTCGGTGCTGTCGTAAGTGGTCAGTGCGCCCTGGCAGGCGCCGGAAGCGACCGTGCAGCCGCAAACGCCGTTCGAGCAGATGTCGTTCGTGCAGGCGTTCCCGTCGTCGCACGGCCCGGTGTTGTTCGTGTACACGCAGCCCGTCGCCGGGTCGCACGAGTCGTCAGTGCAGACGTTCCCGTCGTTGCAGACGGTCGGGCCTCCCGCCTGGCAGCTTCCGCCGCCGCAGGTGTCGCCCGTGGTGCAGGGGTTGCCGTCGTTGCACGGGGCGCTGTTCGGGTTGTAGACGCAGCCCGTCGGCGGGATGCAGGTGTCGTCCGTGCAGCCGTTCCCGTCGTTGCAGACCGTCGGACCTCCCGCCTGGCAGCTTCCGCCGCCGCAGGTATCGCCAGAGGTGCAGGCGTTCCCGTCGTCGCACGGGTTGACGTTGTCGGTGGCGACGCAGCCCGTCGCCGGGTTGCAGGAATCGTCCGTGCAGACATTGCCGTCGTTGCAAACGATCGCGGTCCCGTTGCAGGTGCCGCCGCCGCAGACGTCGCCCGTCGTGCAGACGCTGCCGTCGTCGCAGGCGTTGGTGTTGTCCGTGTGAGCGCAACCCGTGGCCGGGGCGCACGAATCGTCCGTGCACGGGTTGTTGTCGTTGCAATCGACCGGCGTCGACTGGTTGCACTGGTTGACCGAGTCGGTAACCAGGATCGTGTCGATGTTCTGACCCGCCGCGCCGGTGCTGCTGTCCGACCCGACGTGCCACCTGAGGACGATGGTCTGGCCCGCGGCACTCGCCGGCAGGTTGACTCTCGTCGTGAGGTAGCTCGGGTACCCCGTGGACGCTAAGCACCAAGCCGGCCGGCTTGCCAAGGGATTGCTGAAGCCGATCGAAACGGTGCCGGTGTAACCGCCGCTCGTAAAGCTGCCGCCCGCGGTCACGATGTCCGTGAATGCGCCGGCGCCGATCTTGATGTCGAGAGCGCCGCCGTCGAAGCAGCTCGTGGTGCCCTCGAAGGTCCAACGATTCCTGAACGACAGCTTGGCGACCGCCGAGCCGATGGCGATCGGTGGGCTGACGAGCACCTCATCGGAAACCGTGGCGCCGTCGAACCCGAAGGCGGAGTTCGGCGCCGAATCGGAGCTCGTGTTGACCGTGGTCCACGCGAGGCCGGTCCCGGTGGCTGTGCTCGTCCATCCGAGCGGCAGGGCGGGAGGCGACACCCCGTCCCACGCCTCGCCGAACACGTCGACCGGGTTGGGTCCGCAGGAGTCGCCCGTGGTGCAGGCGTTGCCGTCATCGCACGTGTTCGTGTTGTTGGCGTGCGTGCACGCCCCGGTTGCGGGTACGCAGGCGTCCGTCGTGCAGACGTTGGCGTCGTCGCAGTTGACGGGGTTCGTCCCGACGCAGGTTCCGTCGACGCACGAGTCGGTCTGCGTGCACGAGTTACTGTCGCTGCACGTGTTGGCGTTGTTCGGCGTGTAGACGCAGCCGGTCGTCGGCGACTGGCACGCGTCGTCCGTGCAGGAGTTGTTGTCGTTGCAGACGACCGCGACGTGATCGCACAGCCCGGTCCCGGGGTTGCAGGAGTCGGTCGTGCAGACGTCGCCGTCGTCGCAGTTCGGCGGATTCCCGCCGATGCAAAGGCCGCCGGTGCAGGTGTCGCCCGTCGTGCACGCGTTGCTGTCATCGCACGCGACGGTGTTGTTCGTGTGCGTGCACTGCGAATTGACGCACGCGTCGTCGGTGCAGACGTTGCCGTCGTTGCAATCCGCGTCCGAGCCGCAGACCGCCGTGATGCTCACGCACCAGCCGCCTCCGATGGTGCCGCTATCGCCGCCGGCATCGTCGGTAACATAGAGACTCCAGGTGCCGTTGGGGTTCGTCCCGTTGTAGACCGAATTGAAGGTCGCGGTCCCCGCCGTGGCCGGGTTCTGGTACGGGGCCGCCGGGGCCGGCGCGGGGAAGGTATCCGTCGTCGAATCGTAGTTGGTCGGCTTGAATGAGCCCGACACGGGCGTTCCGGAAGACGGGATCAGAGCCGCCGCAGCGTCCGTGAGCGTGTAATTGATGTTCACCCAGTCCGTGCCGCCGATCACGTCCGACAGCATGACGAACTTCTGGCCCGCGGGCCCCACCAGCAGCATGTCCACGTCGTTCGGGAACGTGTGGTTGAGACCGTTCAGAGCCACCTGCGTCGAGCAGATGTAGGACGGCATACCCGTGAGCGTGATGCTCGACGGGTACGGCGTCGCCAGCGTCGGAGGCGTGATGTCATTGATGACGATCGACCCCGAGTTGCAGAACTGGACCGCGGCGGGAAGCGGCGCCGAGCCCGGCACGCAAACACCGCCGGAACAAGAGTCACCGATCGTGCAGGGGTTGCTGTCGGTGCACGGGTCGGCGTTGTTCGTGCCGCATAACCCGCCGCTGCACGTGGTCCCCGTCGTGCACGGGTTGTTGTCCTCGCACGTCCCTGTGTTGTGCGGGTAGCAGGCCCCGTTCGAGCAGACGTTGTCGGTGCAGTCGTTGTTGTCGCTGGGGCAGGATGCCGTGTTGTTGGCATGATTGCAGGCGCCAGCCACGCACGTGTCGTCCGTGCAGATGTTGCCGTCACTGCAGTCGCTGTCGCTCCCGCAGCCGGGCACGCCATCGAACTCATCCGCGCCGATGTCCGGCGCGGAGGCGCCGCCGTTGGTCGACCCCGCAGGTCCGGGCCGTATCTGATTGTCGTAGTCGATCGTCAACCCGGCGATCGGGGTTCCGTGGGATTCAATGGGAGTCGGGGTCACGCCGAAGTTGAGATGCAGGTCGCACGGGCCGACGAAGGGCACCGCGACGCCCGTCAAGCTGGATCCATCGCCTCCCGAGGAGGTCTGCCACTGGCCGAAGGTCTGGTCCAGCGCCAACCCCCAGATGCCGACGGTGGTCGCGACGGGGCTGTTCAGGACGTTGTTGTTCGACGCACCCGCCCAGCCCGTCGCCGGCACCGTGTTCACGTTGCCGATGGCGTAGTGCTTGCCCGTGCCGCCCGTCCGTGCGTTGTTGAAGATGTTATTGAGAACGCTGACGGGTGTCGTGATTGCCGCCGCGGCGGTGTTGTCGCCGCGCAGGAATCCATAGGTCGGCAGCGCGCCGCCCCCGGCCGTGCCCGTGATATTGACCGAGTTGTAATAAATCCTCACGCCGGCGGTGACGAAGTTGTTCATGATCCCGACGAACTGCGTGTTGGTGCTCTGAGAATCCCCCAACGAAACCATGTTGTTGGAAACCGTCACACCCGATCCTAAAGCGGCCTGGACCAGGATGCCGACGCCCATCGGGGGCGCGGTCGCCGTAACGCCCGTGGAAGCATTCCTGATATCGCAGACCTTGTTCCTGGTAATCGTTCCATTCGAGGAATTCGTGTACCCGATGCCTTGCGGGACGGTTGCAACGGCGCCCGAGTTCGTGGCGCTGATCGCGGAGACGGTGTTCTGGTCGATGCCGGCGCCAAAGGGAGACGTCCCGGCGTGGAGGATTCCTACGACCCCGCCGAACGTCGTGGCGTTCGCATTCGCCCCGGTGATGTCATGGACGTTGTTCAACGAGATCGTGGCGTTTCCGGCGCCGGCGCCCGTCGTCACGGTGCTGTTTTGAACTTGAACGGCTCTGATCACGTGCGCCGTCCCCGTGCCGAAGTTGGTGACGTTCGCAACCGTGTTGCCGGAAATCGTGTTGGGCGTCGTCACGGCGACGAAGATGCCGATGATCTGCTGTCCCGTGGCGCTCGTGCCCGCGGTGGTCGTCTGGATGCTGTTCGCCGTCGAGGTGCTGCCGATCAGGTTGCCTGAGAAGGTCAGCGCACCCCCGGTGACCTGCACCACGTTGATGTTCGGATTGATCGTCCCACCCGTACCGATCGCTGTCAGCGATCCGACGGTGTTGCCCGAGACCACGAGAGTTCCGGCCGCCGAGCCCTGCAGGTTGATGCCGACGAGGAACGCGCCGCTGGTGGTGACGTCGGTGACGGCGAGCGACCCGTTCCCGGTCCCGCTGCCCACCGTATTTCCGGTGATGTTGACGCTGCCGGCCGTCACGACGATGCCGTTCAAGGAGCCCGTGGTCGTTTGCAGGCTGATGCCGGCGACGGTATTCCCCGTGATGCTGTTCTGGCCGTCGCCCACTTGCAGCTGGATTGCTATGAGGGTGGTGGCGACCGTCCCGGTCATCGTGTAGGTGCCGGTCCCGGCGGAGGTGGCGAATCCGACGGTGTTTCCGGAGATGGTGTGGCCGTTGCCGCCGCTGACCAGGATCCCGCGATGCGTGGCGGCCGTCGTGTAGGTACGGGACGCGGTCTGGAACAGCCGGTTGTTCGAGATCGTCCAACCGGTGTTGCTCAGGTTGGTGTTGGTGGTCACCAAGATCCCGTTCGTGGCGAGGGTCGCACTGAAGAAGTTGAAGATGTTGCTGTTCGAGATGGTGTTCCCGGTGTTGAGAAACGCTGTGCCCGCGGTCCCGATCGACGTGATGCCGTTGACGGGGTTCGTCGCGCCGTCCCTCACGTCGCAGCTGTCGATCGTGTTGTTGTTGTTGCCGGTCACGCCGGTCGAGGTGCTGAAGAGCACGACGCCGCCCGCGGTCGCGGTGTTGACACCCTGGATCGTGCAGAACTGGATCGTGTTGCGCGAGGCGCCGTTGATGAGCCGCAGGGCGACACCCGCGGTTGCGGTATTGGCGATGGTCAGCTGCGATGCGCCAGCGCCGCCTGCCCGGCCGTTGATCGTGACGTTGGTCCCCGTGTTGAGGTCGAGCGTGGCCGTCGTATTGGCGCTCGTGATGCTCAGAGCCGTCGCGTCCGCTGCGGGACGGATCTCGATCGTGTTCGACGGCGAGCCGAGCGTGTTGATCACGAGCGGGAAGGTCTCGACGGTGCTCACGTACGTCGACTGCAGCTCCAGGATCACGTTGCCCGCGAGGCCGTTGGTATTGATGGAGGCCACGGCAGCGGCGATGGTGGTGAAGGTCCCTGTCGGTCCGACCGGGATCGTGCCGCTGACGGTTCCCGTAGTCGTCGCCTGGCTGCCGGACGAAGCGGCACTCTGCCCGCCTTCCGTCACGGCGACCACTGTCCAGGACCAGATCGTGTTCGATGCCAGCGCGGTCGCCACGTAGGTCGTGGCATTGGCGGCTGTCTGCGCGATGAAGTCGTAGTTGACGCCGTCCACCGAGCGGTAGATCGCATAGCCGAACTCGTTCGAGTTGGTGTCCGCCCAGTTGAGCGTCATCGTGTTCAGGCCGACGGCCGTGAACGACAGGGCGCCGGGGGCCGCGGTCGGTGTGTTGGGAGTGAAGGTATAGGCGGTGCCGCTCGGGATGGCGTCCGTCTGAGCGTTGTTCGCGGTCACGTAGCTGACGGTGTTCGTGAGCGTCGTCACGCTCGCGATCGAGCTCGCCGACGTGCCGAGGCCAACCGAGTATCCGCCATTGGCCGAATTCGTCGCGATGCCGGAGCCGTAGACGAACTCGATCGCGCCCGTCGATTCGAAGAGCCAGGCCTGGAATGTTCCCGCACCCGCCGTTGCCGCCGCGACGCGCGGGATCTGCTCGTTGTTCCACTCGACCACCAGCTTCCGGTTGGGAGCGGAGCCGACCACCTTGTAGTGGACTTTTCCGTTGTTGGCGACCCAGAGGTCGTCCCAGTACGGGGTGATCTGCGGCTGATTGGTGGTGGTGGCGAGGCCGTTGCTAAACGCCGTCGAGACGGCCGCGACGCCGAGCCTCATCAATCCATTGGCGTTGACGGAGAACAGGGTCTGCCGCACGCCGTCATACCAGAACTCGAAGCCGATGGGAGTGACCGCCGAGGCGAAGTCGTCGGAATCCGCCCCGACGAGGAGTGTCGTGCCGCTCGACATGTTCTCGAGCGCCACGCCGGTTGCGGCCGTGAACGCATAGGTTGTCGCGCTGACGAGCTCCGACGAGGGGGGCGCGGGCTTCTCGGCCTCTTCAACCTTCTCAACTTCCTTCAGCTTCGTCGTCGCCGGCTCGGAATCGGCTGCAGCATCGAGCATGAACACAGGCTCGTCGCCCGTCAGGACCTTCCCATCTTCGACGGCGGTTGTGTCGACGACCCGATCCGACGTCCAGGTCGCTGGCGCGAGGCTCACCGGCGCGGAGGTAAGCATCGCCTTGGCTCCCGAGCCGCGCGCCTGAAGGGCGCGAACGGGCGCACTGGCTCGAGCGGATAAAGGCGCACCTGGCGCGTTCACCGCGCTCACGACCGCCGCCCTGGCGGTATCAGCCTCGCGGAGGGTCTTCATTGCAGCAGGATCGGGGGCTGCTGCGCGGCTGATGAAGCCGAGCGCGCCCACCAGAACGAAAGCGGCGAGGCTAAGGAAGATCGCCTTGCCCGTCATTTCCCGGCGTGATGAGACGGCCTTCGACGTGCGACACGCACCTTTACGCATTTCCCGCTCCTTAAAAAATTTTCGATCCCCCAACGCTGCCCACCCATCGATTCCAGGGCGCACACGCACCCGTGGAAACTGTTGTACGCTCCTACGTCGATACGTGAACCGCGTCAAGGAGAAGTGCGCGCGCTGACGAAGCTCATTCACTCTGGACTGAAGCGAGCTCATGGAAATAGAAGCTCTTGCGAATTAAGGACGAACTCGCCGCGCCAGAAAAATGACCGCCGCAATGACGACGACGGTGCCGGCGAGTGAGGCCGGAGCGGGGGAAGTCCCGAACAGAAGCCAGCCGAACAGCAGCCCGAACACGGGGCCGGTCATGGTGACGGCGGTCGCGCGCGCGGCGCCTGCCCGGGCCAGCCCCTCGGTGAGCGTGACCTGCCCGAGAAGTGCCGTGGCGTAGATCAAGAGGTGGCCGGCGACCTCGAGGCCGCTCCGCGGGATCGCGGCTCGGCCGGCGTGCACCGTCGCAATTAGAGACAGCGGGATCGTCGCGAGCGGGAACCAGACGAGAATGGTCAGTGTGTGCTCGGTTTTCGAGAGCTTGCGCACCGCCATGTAGGCGAGCCCCGAGAGCATCGACCCCGAAAGGCCGATGAGCGCGGGGCCGCGCAGATGTCCGGCGGGGCCGACGATCAGCGCCACCCCGCACAGCGCGGCCAGCACGAGCGGCCAGTGCCAGCGCCCGGTCGCCTCGCGGAGGAAAAACGGGGCAATTGCGGCCACGAAAATGGGGTGGCTGTACTGAAGGAGCACCGCGTCGCCCAGCGGGAGGTGCTGCACCGACCAGAAATAGCAAGACAGGGCGCCGTAGCCCAACAGCCCGCGCAGCAGGAGCACCGGCGGGTTGTGCCCCAGGATCGGGACCCCCTGCTGGCGGGCGAGGGTCACGAAGGTCGCCGTCATCAAGATGCCCCGCGAGAGGACGACCGCCTGCATCGGAGTGGTCGGGAGCAGCTTCTTGGCGATCGCGGCCATCAGGGCGAAGCAGGCCGCGGAGGCGATCATCAAGATCAGGCCGAAACGATCGCCAGGCCGGCGCGATTCCTCCTGGACGGCGGACCGCACGTCCGCCAGGCCGGTGAGCAGGAGCGATTTCGTGTTGCCGAGCAGTCTCAACGCCGGCCCCTCGGTGAAGCTAGGATCGTAGCGTCAGCCGCAAGTCCGATTGATCCGGTCCCCAATCCCGGTGTAGCGTGCGCCCCATGTCAACCTTGAAAAAGATAGTCCTCGCCCTCGTCGGGCTCGTCGTTTTGCTCGCCGGAATCGGCCTGCTGCTCCCGCGCCAGGTGCACGTCGAGCGTTCGACCGTCATCAACGCGCCGCGCGCGACCGTGTTCGCGCTCGTCGACGGCTTCAAGCAGTTCAATAAGTGGTCGCCGTGGGCGGGTCTCGATCCCAACGCCAAGTACGCCGTCGAAGGCCCCGACTTCGGCGTGGGAGCGAGGCAGAGCTGGGTCGGCAACCCGAAGACCGTCGGGTCGGGAAGCCAGGAGATCATCGAGACCGAGCCGCTGAAGCGCGTGAAGTCACGCCTCGAATTCGGCGATAACCCTCCCGCCACCGCGGAGTTCACGTTGGCGCCCGAGGGCAGCGGCACCCACGTCACGTGGAGCTTCGACTCCGACATGGGTCCCAGGCCGATCGGCCGTTACTTCGGGCTGATGATGGACCGTTGGATAGGCCCCGACTACGAGAAGGGGCTCGCCGGCCTGAAGACGCTGGCCGAGAGCCTGCCGAAGGCGGACTTCGCGGATCTCGCGGTCGCAACGGTCGACGCGAAGCCGCTGATGGTGGCCTACATCGAGTCCCAAAGCTCCAAGGACACGGCCGCGGTCGGCGAAGCGATCGGCGCGGGGTACACCAAGGTGGTCGCCTTCATGCAGACCCATGGGCTGAAGCAGGCCGGGCCGCCGATCACGATCAACACGCGTTGGGACGACACGGGCTATGGGTTCGATGCCGCGATCCCGGTGGATAAGACTCCCGAAAAAAACATCCCCGCCGACTCGCCGGTCAGGGTCAAGCAGACCTACGCGGGGAAGGCGCTCAAGATCGTGTTCAAGGGGCCCTACGGCGGGATGACGCCGAGTTACGTGAAGCTCCAAGCGTACATGGCCGCGCGGGGCTACGAGTCCGCGGGGCCGCCGTGGGACGAGTACGTGAGCGATCCCGGGACGACGCCTGAAGCCGAGCTGACCACGAACATCTATCAGCCGGTCAAGTGATGGGCTCGATGCACCGCGCCGCCGCGGTGGCCGCCGCCTTGGTTTCGATCGGCGCGGTCCGTGCGGTCGAGGCGCCGCTCACCCGGCTCGGGCACGACGTCGTGCCGGTCTCCCAGGCGATCGCGCTCGAGCTCGACCCGCGCCAGCCCGAATACACCGGATCGGTCGACATCGTCCTCGACGTGAGAAAGCCGGTTCGCTCATTCCGATTCCATGCCGAAGCGCTCGACCTTCTGGAGCTCACCCTGACGCGGCCGGGGAGCTCGTCGAAGCCGATCCGCCTTGAGGCGAAGACGTCGACCGATGGCCAAGTGGAGGCCGTGGCGGAAAGCGAGATCCCGAAGGGGCGACAGACCCTCCACATCGACTTCCGCAACAACTTCGACACACAGGCCAACGGGCTCTACCGATTGCAAGTCCAAGGCACGTGGTACGCGTTCACGCAGTTCGAGGCGGTCGAAGCGCGCGAGGCGTTTCCGTGCTGGGACGAGCCGGCGTTCAAGATCCCTTACCGCGTGACGCTGACGGTTCCCGTCGCCGATGCCTCCATCTCGAACACCCTGGAAGAAAGCGTCGTCGAGCACGACGGCAAGCGCACGACCGTCTTCAAAGCGACGCGGCCGCTCCCTTCGTATCTTCTGGCGGTCGCGACCGGGCCGTTCGAGTTCGTGCCGATTCCCGGCACCTCCATCCCCGCGAGAGTGGTCACGACGAAGGGGCAGTCGGGCCTGGCTGGGCAGGCGGTTGCGATGACCCCGACGATCCTCGCGGCGCTCGAGCGCTACTTCGGCAGCAAGTACCCCTACGAGAAGCTCGACTTGATCGCCGTTCCCGAGTACTGGTACGGCGCGATGGAAAATCCCGGGGCGATCACCTTCGTGGATCGGCGCCTCCTGATCGATCCCGCGACCGTCGATGACGACGCCCGCGAGGGGCTCGCCGTCACCACGGCGCACGAGCTCGCGCACATGTGGTTCGGCGACCTCGTGACGATGGCGTGGTGGGACGATCTTTGGCTGAACGAGTCGTTCGCCTCGTGGATGGAGGACAAGATCACCGAGGAGGTCTTCCCCGAGTTCAACGTCCCGGTCGACGAGGTGAAATCCGCGCAGCGCGTGATGAACCTCGACAGCCTGTTGTCGACGCGGGCCATGCGGCAGCCGGTCGTGTCGATGGACTCGCTGCTGCAATCGGCCGACGCGCTCGCCTACTCCAAGGGATCGGCGGTCTTGCACATGGTCGAGGCCTGGATCGGCCCCTCGGCCTTCCGGTCGGGCGTGCAGGCCTATCTGAAGGCGCACGCCGACGCCAACGCGACCGCGGACGATCTTTGGAACGCGCTAGGAAAGGCCTCGAAGCAGGACGTGCGGGCCGTGCTCGTTTCGTTTCTCGATCAGCCCGGCGTTCCGCTGGTCACCGTCGAGCCTCTTCCCGGCGGCCGGGCGAAGTTGAAGCAGACGCGTTTCCTCAACGCCGGCGCGGTCGCGCCCCGCGCCCAGCTCTGGCGGATCCCGGTCGCGCTTCGTTATCCGAACGGCTCGGGGACGACAACCCAGCGCGTAGTCTTGACCGGGGCCGAGCAGATCGTCGCCTTGGAGGCCGGAACGACCCCGGCGTGGATCCACCCGAACGCGGACGAGGCGGGGTACTACCGCTGGTCCGTCCCCTCCGCGGTCTTCACGCGTCTCGCCGCCGACGCGGGGGGGATGCTCGACACGCGTGAGCGCGTCGGGTTCTTGGGCAACGCGTCGGCCCTGTTGAGCGCGGGGCAGTTGCACGGCGACGACTACGTCGGGGTGCTCGAGGCGTTTGCAATCGACCCCGATCCGGAGGTTTTGGGTAGCGTCATCAACGGGCTCGGCATCGTTCGGGAGACGTTCTTCGCCGAAGGGCGCGAGGCCGCGTTCGCGCCGTTCGTGCGACGCACGCTGGCGCCGGCGCTTCAACGGTTCGGCGCCGTGAAGCGCCAGGGCGAGTCCGAGACGGTCACGGTGCTGCGGCCGCGATTGCTCGAGATGTTGGGGGATGCGGGGCGCGACGAGGCCGTGCTCTCCGCGATGGAGCGTCTCGCTGCGGCGTATGTCGCCGACGCCGCTTCGGTCGACCCGTCGCTCGCGGACGCCGCGATCCAGCTGTCCGCGATCCGAGGCGACGCGGCGCTGTTCGATCTCTATCGCGCGCGATTCGAGGCGGCGAAGGTGCCGGCAGAGCGACGGCGCTTCCTCTCGGCTCTGGGGAACTTCCGCGACCCGGCGCTCGCCGATCGCGCGCTCGACTACGTGTTCACGGGGCCGCTCCGTCCCCAAGAGATCACGGTGATCCCGCGCACGATGGGCGCGGTTCCATCGGAGCAGGCCAAGACGTTCGCCTGGATGACGGCGCACTACGACGAGATCGCAGCACGCATTCCCGCCGATTTCATGGTGTTCATGCCTTATTTCGCCGACGGGTGCTCGTCCTCCCGGGTCGACGCCGCCAAGACGTTTTTTGCCGATCCCAAGCACGCCCCGCCGGGGACGTTGAAGGAGCTTGCGCGCGTTGCGGAAGGCGTCGGCGATTGCGTCGGATTGGATGCGCGCGAAGGGGAGTCGGTGCGGCGTTACACCAACGTCGTCCGTTAGTGGGGCGGATCCGCGGCAGGCGTGACCCGCGCCGCGACGAACTCCCGGGTGCGGCGCGCGGCGTCGCGCTTGACGCGCGAAAGCGCCCGGGCTGCCGCGGTCGCCAACGCCAGATCGCCTCGCGCGGCGGCGCGCCGCTCGCGGAACGAAAGCCAGGCGCCCAACACGTGGCGGTCTTGAATCTCGCCGAGACGGGTCTGCATCTTGCGCCAGCGGTCGGCGGCATCGGAATCAACGCCGTCGAACAGGCTCTCGAGCTCGGCGGCGTAGCGCAGGCGCCGCGCGGCGCGTCGCGCGCTGTGGAGCTGCTCGGGCTTCGGCCACGCGCGGCCGTTGGCCAAATCGCGATCGATTTGGGCTTCCTCGCGGAGTCGCAGAGCGTCAAGACGTCCGGTGAGGACCGGTCGATCGACCCGCGTCGACGCCACGAGTGTGCGCAGGTCGCGGCGCAAATGCGCCAGCTCGAGATCGAGAAGCGCCTCTCGCGACAGGAAGCGTGCCCGCGAGCGCGAGGTCGAAAGCGCCCGGCGGAGCCTCACGTTTCCCTCGGACGCTCCGGCCGGCAGCGCCTCGAGGATTTCGAGCCCCACATCGAGGTCGCGCCCGCGCCCCGCCGCGCGCGCGAGATCGCGCAGCGTCTTGTCGGCACGGCGAGCGCGCCGTCCCTCTGGATTGTCGGCGAATAGGACGAGCGCCGCGCGGAGGCGCCGCGCGGCCACGCGCAGGTCGTGCACCGCCTCGACTTCGCCCACGAGCGCCTTCGGGTAGACACGGAACATCTCGCGCACGCGACGTGTCAGAAGCCGCCCCGCGCGTAAGTCCTTGGGTGCGACAGCGGGCTCGACCGATTCCATGTCATGTCCTTCGAAAGGCGGACCTTGCTTCGACCGGATAGTGTAGGTCGCGCTCATGCCCTCCCGCTACGAAAACCAGGATCCGCGCCACGCGCCCCACGGCGTCGCTGACGTTTTTCGTTGGAGCGTCCTCGACCGGTTGACCGGGCGGCGCCGCGTCGCGCCTCCCGGACCGCCGGCGCCCCGCGTTCCGATCGACAGGGACGCCATCCATCGCGAAGGCGGCGCGCCGCGCGTCACCTGGATCGGGCACGCGTCGTTCCTCGCAACCCTCGCGGGCGCTTCGTTCCTGGTGGACCCGGTCTTTTCGAAACGGATCGGTCGTTTCATCCCGCGGCACGGAGAGCCCGGCCTCCTGGCGACCGACCTTCCGCCTCTGTCCGCGCTTCTGGTCACGCACAACCACTACGACCACCTCGACGCCCCGTCCCTTCGCTCGCTGCCGCGGGCGCTCCCGGTGTTCACCGCGGCCGGGCTCGGCCGGTGGTTCCGCCGCAGCGGCTTCGCGAACGTCAACGAGATGAGTTGGTGGGACAGCGTGACCGCCGGTTCGCTTGCGATCAGTTTCGTCCCCGCGCGCCACTGGTCGCGCCGGGGCCTCGGCGACACCAACCGCAGCGCGTGGGGTGGTTTCGTCGTCTCCGGGGGCGGGACCACGCTCTACCACGCGGGGGACACGGGGTGGTTCGACGGCTTTAGGGAGATCGCGGCGCGCTTCCCCGCCATCGACCTCGCACTCCTCCCGATCGGGGCGTATGCCCCGGCTTGGTTCATGGAGCCCCATCACATGAACCCGGAGCAGGCGATCGATGCGATCGAGGTCCTCGGGGCCCGCGCGATGGCGCCGATGCACTGGGGTGCGTTCCAGCTCACCGATGAGCCCCTGACGGAGCCGATCGAGCGGCTCCGCCACGCTTGGGAGACGCGCCGTCCCGCAGCGCGCCTTCAGGTTCTTTCGGTGGGTGAGACCGTCGCTATGGCCTGAGGCGGAGGCGTCTTCCAACGCCGGTGCATCCACAGCCACAGCTCGGGCCGCTCGCGGATGCGCGCTTCGAGGAGCGCTGTCGTCTCGCTGGTGATGCGGAAGACGTCCTGCTCTCGATTTCCCGTGAGGCCGGGAAAGGTCAGGCGCTCATAGGTGATCCGCCACCGGCCGTCTGCTTCCGGATAGGAAAACGTCGCGACCACCGCGGCCCCCGTCCTGACGTGCATCGTGCCGACGGTGGGGATGGTCGACGAGGGCCGGCCGAAGAAGGGAACGAAGATCCCGGAGCCCCGCGCGTCTTGATCGATCATCACCGCGACGCCGATACCGCGTGCGAGCGCCCTCAGGGACGCGCGGACCGCGTCGGCCTTCGGGACGATCTCGTTCCCGGAGCCGGATCGAAGCCCCGCCAGCATATTCTCGACGCGAGGGTTGCTCATCGGCTTGGTGATCAAGAGGAGTGGGCAGCCGAGGAACCCCTGCATGTACGCCGTCAGCTCCCAGTGGCCGAAGTGCCCCGAGATCAGGAGCACGCCCTTCCCTTCGGCATGCGCCGCGCGCAGGGCCTCGAGCCCTTCGTAGCGGATCCGCGTCCCGATGTCTTCGGGACGAAGGCGGTGGAACGCCGCGGCGTCGGCGGTGATGCGCCCGTAATGGTGCCAACAGGCCCGCACGATGCGGCGTCGTTCGGGCGAAGAGAGCGCGTCGCCAAACGCGGACTTCAGGTTGTTGATCGCTACCCGCGTGTGCTTAGGGGCAAGATGGAAGGCCAGCTCGCCGGTTGCGGCGCCGAGCGCGAGCAGCCAAGTCCGCGGGAGCCACTGCGCGAGGGCGAGGAGCGACCCGGAGACGGCGATTTCCGCTGCTGACCGGATGCGTCTTACGACGGATGGACGCGAAGGCATGAGTCCTTGGGGGACCTGAGCTAGTAGGGATTCGGATTCGAGGGCGACGCGTTGTTGTCGCTGCTGCTGCTCCCGCCGCCGGTCAACAAGAGCGCCGCGACCACAACGCTCCCCAAGACCAGGCCGACGATCGGGCCAGGACGCTTGTACCAGGGGACATCGCTCTTCTTCTTCTTTTCGTCTTCGGTGGTGGCGGGCGTGGCGCCGACGGTTTGGGTGGTCGCCGCGGGGGTGTTTGTGAAGCGTACGTTCAAACGCGTCGTTCCCGCCGCGAGCACGCTGACCGGGGGAATGTCCTGCACGGCGAGCTTC
>Ga0315290_10001414_pt1 | contig 16447 bp, 8 predicted proteins | sample YL17G12_0_MG_FD_203627 | JGI IMG/M metagenome (GOLD analysis project Ga0315290, IMG submission 203627) | Sediment microbial communities from Yellowstone Lake, YNP, Wyoming, USA - YL17G12_0 | ecosystem: Environmental > Aquatic > Freshwater > Lake > Sediment | place: USA: Wyoming | collected... | reverse complement strand
GCCCTGGACAGCATCGTCTGCGTGGGTTCGATCGTGTCCGGGGGGCGCGTCGAGCGGTCGATCCTCGGGCCGAAAGTCCGCGTCAACAGCTTCGCCCACGTCGAAGACTCGATCCTCTTCGGCGAGGTCACCGTCGGCCGGCGTGCCAAGGTCCGCCGGACGATCATCGACAAAGGGGTGGTCATTCCGCAGGACATGGAGATCGGCTACGACCCCGACCTCGACCAGAAGCGGGGCTTCCTGCTCACCGAGAGGGGGGTGACGGTCATCGCCAAGACCGACGGGACGGAGCGATTCTTCAGCCAGCGCCAGGCCGAGGCCGCTGCGGAGGCTCGCTGAGCCTGAGGCGCCGGAGGATGTCCCAGTAGGCCCCCCGGGCCCCGGCGGCGATCGCCTCGACCAGCGGCCGGTTCTCGTTGTAGTTGTAGCTCGCGCCGGCGGCGGCAGTCGCCTCCGCCTCGAGGTCGGCCGGCTCGAAGAAACGTGGGTCGCCCGCGATCAGCTCGCGGACCAGCCGGGCCGGATGCTCCCCCAGGGCAGGCGACACGTAGAACGTCGGCTGCACCAGGTCGATCAGCCCCTCGTACCGCCGGTGGATCGCACCCGGCTCCTCCAGGGCGACTGCGGCGGCCAGGCGCCGGGCCATCGGCGTCCCGGGATACAGCCGGACTCCCAGGGCCGCGCCCGCGCAGTCGGGATCGATCCGGCGGATGAAATCGAGGGTCTCGGCAACCGAGCCGGGCGTTTCTCCGGGCCCGCCCAGAAGCAGGTCGAGCATCACCGCGATGCCGTGGCGCCGGCACGCGGCAACCGCCTCGGCCAGGTCCGCCTGGCGATGCGGCTGGCGGTAGGCGACCAGCATGGCCGGGCTGGCCGAATCGGCGGTGAAGTTGATGCCCGCGCAGCCCGCCCGGCGCATCAAAGCGGCCAGCTCGGCGCCGAACGGCACCACGGCAAGGTAGGCGTACCACCGCACGCGCTCGCCCAGGCGCCGCCGGATCAGCTCCTCGCACACGGCCCGGGCGTGATCGGGCGGGACGTTGAACTCGCTGTCGCACAGGTGGAGCACGTCAATCCCCCGGGACACGAGCGACTCGATCTCGACGGCCACTTCCGCCGGATCGCGGAGCCTAAGCGAGGGCCCCTTGGCCACCGGGTCGGCACAGTAGGCGCACTGCCGATCGCAGCCCCGGCGGGTCTCGACGCCGAGTTGGCCCCCGCGGCGGAAGTAGGCGGGGTTGTCGACCGCGTCCCGCCCCGTGGGGACCGAGAACGTTGGTGGCCAGGCCGGAGGGTTTCTCCGCACCACTCCGTCCTCCCACCATACCAGCCCGGGCACGCGACCCGGCCGCCGCCCCCCGCGCAGGGCCCGGACGAGCTCGACGATGGCCTTCTCGCCATCGCCCCGCACCCCGAACTCGGCGCCGGTGCGCTCGACGAGCTGCCGGGCGAAGATCGAGTAGCCCACCCCGCCCAGCACGATCGGCGCGTCGCACCGGGCACGGATCTTGGCGATGATCTGGACCAGCTCGGGCACGAACCAGGCCCTGCCCGGCCAGAAGCAATCGTCGACGTTCCGGAAGGAGAGGCCCACCAGCTCCGGCCGGTGCTTGTCGAAGTGCGCGGCCAGCTCGGCGTCGGGATCCGCGGCCAGGTTGAGGTCGAGCACCGCGACCTCCAGCCCGGCCCGGCCGGCCGCTCCCGCCACGTAGTCCAGCCCAACCGGGGCAATCGGCGGCATCATCCGGTTCGTGTTGATCAGCGTCAGCATAGGTCGATTCTCCATACCCGATCCGGCATTCACGTGAGAAGCAGGGCGTGGCAGCCCGCGGCCTTACTTGGAGCCCGTGAGGCGGCGGAGGATCGCGTTGCCCTCGGCGTCGCGCCAGCAGGTGGCGGCGGGGGACTCGGAGCGATCGGCCAGGTGCTCGAGGTAGTACAGCGTCGGCTCGACGACGTGCTGGTTGTTCAGAAACGGCTCGGTGTACTGGATGGCGCCGAACCGGGCCTGGCCGATGTGGTGCTTCTGGCCCACGTGATTGTTCCAGTCGACCCCCTCGGTCAAGAACCCGTGCGGCCCGTAGTGGTGCTTCGCCGCCGCGCGGAGGATCACCAGGCCGTCGACTTCGTGCTGCCGGCTTCTGGCCGGATCGCTGCGGCGGATATCAACCGCCGCCTCGAAACAGGCCAGCGCCGCCTCGGCGTTCTCCCAGAGGTACGACGTGTCCCACGATTTTTCCATGTACAACAGCCCCCGGGTGGCCACGCCGTTGCGGTCCTCGCACATCTTGAACTGATCGAGCCCGCCGAGGCATTTCCGATGGGCGAACGTCCGCACCGCGTCGTCCTTGAGCACGCGCGAGACCAGGAGCAAGGTGCGGAACGCGACCGAGTACGCGACGTTCTCGTGGGGATCATACGTGTCGTGGTTGATGCTGCCGAAGATGCCGCCGGCGTCGATGAAAACCTTGATCTTCTCCCGCAGGGCCGCGCGGTAGTCGGCCAGCCCGCGCTCGGTCAGGGCGGCCTGCAATTGGAGGATGAACAGCCCGTCGGCCGAGGTCTGCCAGAAGGGGTCGTCGCCGCCGTCGGGCGATTTCCGGTAGATCTTGCCCGCGGGCGTGGTCCGCCGGGGGAACCAGCCGTTGGGCACCGGCTCGACGCGGTCGCGGATCCACCCCGCACAGCGGACCGCCGCCTCGCGCATCCGTTTGGCCCGGGGGTCCGGGTCCAGCACGTCGGCAAACACCAGCAGTTGGAAGCCGATCTTGGCCATCGAGCCGGGGCAGAGCCAGTCGTCGTTGTGCTTGTAGTTCAGGCAGAACTTGCCGGAGGTCGTCTCCCGGTAGGCGCGGATGAAGCCGGACTCCGGGTCGATGAAGCCGCAATCGAGCACGTGGTCGAGGATGCCCAGGGCCTTGGCCTGCCAATCGGGCTGCTTGAGGAACTTGCCGAAGGCGTAGATCTCGAAGGCCCCGCCCACGGCGTTGGCGGCCCAGCCGGGCCCTTCGAGGTTGCCAAAATCGTGCCAGCCCATCACGTTGGCCTCGGGATCGACGAAGCTGGAGATCGACACCAGGTGCCCCCGCTCGTCGCGCCGCAGGGTTTTTTCCACGGTGAAGCGGATGGAATCCCGCGCCGAGTCGACGATCGTGTAGCGGGGGTTCTCGGGGACGTAGAACGGCCGGTCGGCCGCCTTGGTCTGGGGCGCACCGATCAGGGCAGCGGTCCACAAGAGCAGGCAACTCGAAGCACTTGGCATGACGATTCCCTCCCAGCACTTGCCCCGCCGTCAGTGTAACGGGCACGCCCGGACGGGGCAATCCGGAGAATCCCCGTTTTGCCTGCCCTCGCGGCCGGTATAATGGAGGTGTGTGAGGTGGAGCGCGACTGCGGGTATCAACCGCCGGTCATCTGCACTCCCGAGGAGTTGCTGAAGGAGTAACCCATGGCTACAGATGCCATCCTTGCTGAGATCCGACGGACGCGCGATGCACTGGCGAAGCGCTTCAACTACGATCTGCGGGCCATCATCGAGGATGCCAGACAGCGCCAGGCGGCCAGTGGAGGGAAGGTCGTATCGCTTCCACCACGACCCGCCCCAAACTCCACAGACGAAGCCGCCGTCGTGCCCGCGAAATCCTAACCGCGAAGGCGCAGTCGGCCGGCGGGTGGCATGCCGTCACGCGGCGCAGCCGCGGGTCGGCATGGCCCTATCGCCCGGGCCCCTTCCCTTGGGTGCTTCCGGCACTCACAATGGGCGAATCGAAGGGGAGAATTGACCACCTTGCGGGGAGACTATCCATGAGACGACCCATGAGACGACGCAGTTTCCTCCAGGCGGCGGGCGGCCTCGCGCTGCCGGCGCTCGTGCCGGCCGGCGTGTTCGCCACGGCCGAGGGCCCGGGAGCGAACGAGCGGATTCGCGTGGGCTTTGCGGGGCTCGGCGGCCGGGCGCGATGGATCTTCTTGAACGAGGACCTCCCCGGGGCCCGCGTGCTGGCCATCTCCGACTGCTTCGCCCCGCGATGGGACGAAACCGTGGCGGCGGTGGCCAAGGAGCGGCCGGAGCTGAAGCCCGAGACCTGGAAGCGCTACGCCGATATCCGCCAGATGCTCGACCGCGAGAAGCTCGACGCGGTGTTCGTCGAGACGACGACCCACGCCCGGGTCTGGTCGATGATGCAGGTCCTGGCCGCCGGCTGCGACGTCTACGGCGAGAAGCCGCTCACGCTCACCGTCGAGGAGGGCCGGCGCCTGGTCGGCGCGGTCAAGAAGGCCGGCCGCATCCTCCAGACCGGCTGCCAGCAGCGCTCCATGCCCATCAACGCCCACGCGAGCAAGCTGGTGCGCGAGGGGGCGATTGGCAAGGTCCAGGAGGTGATCGTCTACAACTTCGAGGGTCCGGCCGTCTGGCAGCCCCAGGCCGCCCAGCCCGTTCCCGCCGGGCTCGACTGGGACCTCTGGACCAACCAGGTCGCCCTGCGACCCTACCATGCGTCGCTGCACTTCGGCTGGTCCAACTACGAGGACTACGACGGCGGCGGGCAGGGGTGGGGAGTGACCGGCTGGGGCACCCACTCGCTCGACCAGGTGCAGTGCGCCCTGGGCACCGACGGCACCGGCCCGGTCGAGCTGTGGCTCGAAGAGAAGGACAAGAGCGGCTGGCGCCCGGTAATTCTCCGCTACGCGAGCGGGACGCTGCTGAAGCTCATCGGCCTGCGGCGCACGATGGAGGACCTCGGGGCGATCTTCCGGGGCGAGAAGGGCAACATCGAGATCCTCCGCGGTCACGCCCGGGCGAACCCCAAGGAGCTTCTTAAGGGCGCCCCGCCCGACACCCCCGGCGGGCCGAAGGAGTCGGTCCCGCACTTCGAGGACTTCTTCCGGTGCGTGCGCACCCGACAGAGGCCGGCCGCCGACGCCGAGACCGGCCACCGCGCCACCACGGTCTGCCACCTGATCAACATTTGCCGGAAGCTTGGCCGGAAGCTCCGCTGGGACCCGAAGGCGGAGAGATTCCTCGACGACGAGGAGGCCAACAAGCTGCTGGCGCGTCCCCGCCGCAAAGGCTACGAGCTTCCGGCGGTCTGAATCGGCCGGCGGACGGGCTCGGCACGATCGCGGAGGCCCTCACGGCCGGCGATCCTGAGTGCGCCCGGCGTCCACGGCGTAGAGGTGGACGGCATTCGGACCGAAGTCGTCCTCGAACCGGCCGTCTCTGGCCTTTAGGGTGCGGTTCTCGCCAAGCACGCGGATGGTGGCCTCGGCGGGAAGCCCCTTCACGTCGAAGGCGCCCTTGGCCGGGCTGGCCGCCATGCGCACGGCAAACAGGTAGACCTGGCCCTGGTGCTTTTTCAGGGAGGCGGCAATGCCGCGGGGGCCCAGGAGCCGGGCCACGTCGTCGGGGACCTCGGGCGGGCGGACCGCCACGACCACGCTATCCGGCACCGAAGGGCTGTTGATCGCCGGCGCGAGGCCCTGAATCTCCCGATTGATCGCGCCGACCGCGCGGGCCATCTCTTCGTCGGCCAAGAGGCCGGCCTCGATGAACCGCGGCTGGAACTGGTGGCAGAAGTAGATGATCCCCTGCGACCCGTGCACGATCGACATCCACACCTCCGCCTTCACCTGCTGCGGAGTCGGCCTGGTCTTCGGGTTGCTGATACGGGTGCACTCGATGCAGTTCCACACGATCCGGTCCTTGCCCGCCCAGCCGCCCAGCCGCTCGACGCCCCGGGCCACGTACCAGAGCTTGCCGGCCACGGCCGGGCGGTCGTGGACGGCGGGGTAGATGTCGAACGAGACGACGTCGCCGCCGCGCACGTACTCCGCGTAGTCCTCGGGGTGATTGGTCCGCACGCCCCGGCCGTGCCAGCCGTCCCAGGCCACGCCCTGACCCAGGTTGAGCCACACCGGCCTGGTCGGGTCCGCGGCCTTGATCCTTTGGTAGTCGGCCACGATCGTGGCCGGCGGGATGGGCGGGCCATAACCCTTTCCCTTGCCCAGCGACTGCGCGTTGTCCGGCTCGTCGCCGTGCATCCAGCCGACGATCGTCTTCTCGTCCAGGTGCTTCAAGGCGTACTTGTTCTGCTCGCAGATCACCGGCATGCCGTGCCGCGCCAGCTCGGCAATCTGCTGCTCCGTGGGGCCGTTCCACAGGCCAATGTACAGATTGACGCCCAGGGCCTGGTACTTCGGGGCGTTGTGCGGGCTTTGCAGCCAGACGGCAATGGGGAAGAAGCTGGCATCGCCCGGAGGGCCATGGCGCCATCGCGCGTACGCGCCCTGGCCGGCCGCCGCCTCTTGTTGCCCGCCGAGGGGGACAGTCCCATTTTCGCGGGCTTCGCCGCGAAAATCGGGACAGTCCCCGTGAACGGTTACCGCCGACGAGCACCAGGCGATTGCCACGACGCTGACGGCCCCCACGATGCGACGCACCACGGCACGCCGTGCCGCCACGGACGATTTGAGACTGCTGGATGACATGATTCATTCCTCCCAGGTTCTCGGAACGGGCAGAATTGCCTCCAACGCGGTCAGCGGTCGATACGTAGACTGCGCAGCTCGGCGGGATCGAGGCTCAGCACGATCTTGCCGCGCTGGGCCGGCAGGTCCTTGCCGGTCGCGGCGTCGCGAACCGTGCCTTCCACCGGCAGCGTCACCGACACGTCCTTCTTCTGGCGCAATCCGGTGTTGATGATCGCGACGTAGGTGCCGTGCTTCTCCGTCGGGATGGCGCGGACCACGACCTCCGGGTCGGAGGCGGCGCCGGGCACCACCTTGCTCGGCAGCGCCGGCAGCGCCAGGAAGGCGGCGTGGAACCGCCGCACGTAGCGCGGGAAGCCGCGATTGTTCGTGTTGCCGGTCAGCGAGGCGAGGTAGAACGGGTCGCCGTTGGCCACGGCGCGGGCCTCGGCCGCCATCGAGTGCGGTCCGGCCCGCTCCACGTCGCACACGAAGTACCCCACGAGGTCGTCGTTGCCCACGGTCAGCTCGTTCTCGTTCAACGAGTAGTGCCGGGCGACCGCCAGCCCCGACTTCGTCCGGTAGGCGTCGAAGGGACGGGGCGAGGAGACGGTGTAGAGCCGGTGGTAGGTGTAGGTGAGCATCAGCCCGTCGGCGTCCTGGTAGGTCTTCGGATCGTCCGGCGGAGAGGCATGGGCAAGCTCCCACTTGTCCCAGTTCTCGGCGAGCGTTTGGAGCCCGCGCAAGTGCATGTCCTTGTCGACCACCTCCTGGAAGTCATAGGGCTTCATCCACGGGTACTTGGAGGCGTCGGAGAGGATCTTGCCCCAGGGTTCCATGTCCTGGTTCACGACCACCTGCATCCACTGCCAGCCGTCTTTCTTCCCCTCGCCGGTGATGGACCGGGGAAGGGCGTGGCCCGGCTCGCTGGTGTCGTTCGTGTAGAGCACGAAGGCGTCGGGGCCGATATTCTTGCGGAGGTGGTCGCGTAGGGCCTCGAAGAACTGCCGCCGCTTGGCGAGCCACCAGGGGTAGTACTTGTCGAGGAGCTTCTTGTCGGCCTGGAGGTGGGACCGCGAGACGCGCTGCCCCCCGTTGGCTTCCTGCGAGAACGCCCGGAGGTTGTTGTCGTTGAAGCTGATCGGCATGGCAGTGGGCCGGTGGCGGAACCACGCGCCGAGGAACTTGACTTTGCTCTTGTACTTGACCAGCGAGACGTCGAGCACTTTCTTGGCGTCGGCCAGGGTGTCCGGGTCGGTCAGGTCGGCGTTGTTGCCCTCGCACCACGCGATGTGGGTATACGTGTCGCCCCCGTCCAGCCGCCGGCACCGATGCTGGGGTCCGAGGGCCAGCGCCTTGTTGCCGCCGACGCTGCCGCGGTACTCGTAGTAGGGAAGCACGGCCAGCTCGTGCTTGGCCGCCCGACTGAGGATCTCGGCCCACAGCCACGGAGTCGACGACTGGTACACCCAGTCGTTCCCGCCGCCCTCGGCCGAGTCCCAGCCCTGGTTGTGGCCGAACTCCAGCAGGTCCTTGGCGTAGGTGTCCACGCCCAGGAACTTCATGATCCGCATCTTGTATTCGTACCAGTCCGCGAAGTCCTTCACGCCCCGCAGGGTCTCGTCCTTCTCTTCCGGCTTGTGGCCGGAGGCCACCGCACCGTCGGCCATTTCCTCGCGGGAGAAGACGTGCCGCCGCGGCAAGCCCGGCGGCGGAAACGGGATCGAAAGCGTCAGGGCCGACGGATCCTGCACCTCGTAGACGCGCATCTTCGATACCGCGGAGCCAGCCCCGAGCGGGTCCTGAAACGGCGCCGCCTGCGCGACGATGACCCAGAAGCCGTCGGCCGGAGTCAGCGGGCGGGGGCCGAGGCCGCGCGGACGCTTGATCTCCGGAAAACGGTCGTGGAGGTAGAAGAGCTGCGTCCACTTCTCAAACTTGCCGGAGAGCGGGTATTTCAACGACTCGGGATTGTTCGGGACGTACTTCCCCTTGCAGACGTCGCCCAGCGACTCGCCCGTCGCAAAGCCCATTGCGGTCTCGCATCCCCAGTTGCAGACGTACGTGGTTCGCGGCCGGTCTTCGGGATACTCGATGGTCAGGACGTAACACCTCCCCGCCTTCAGCCCCTTGCCCTCGCCGATGCGATAGGCGAAGAATTTCGCATCGCCCTCCCGGTTGGAGAGCACGCGGCACGGCACGCCCAGGATCGTCTCCACCTTGCTGGCGCCCGCCGGGTAGTCGAGAAACAGGAGGTCCTTGTTCTGGCCGGCGCAGTCGATCTCTTGGATCAGCCTGGCTCCGGCGGATGGAAGCCCGACGTCCGTCAGGTCGCCGCCCGCGCGGCTCGCCTGCCCGAACAGTCCCAACGCGATGCCGGCCACGGCCGATAGCCGCACGGTCAGTGCCCGAGTTGCCCTTGCCCTGCGGGCCTTCATGGTGCGTTCTCCCGTGGTTTTGCTTTCGGACCCTTGCCCGTTAAGCCCAATTGTTCCGGCGTGCGCCGGGTAACGCCGAAGACGAATCGCTGCCCTTCGTGGAACCGCTCGCGCAGCTCGAAGTTCTCGAAGGCAACCCCGCCCGGGATGGGCTGGCGCGACTGCCAGTACGTGTACCGGGCGTTGACCGCCGCGTGCAGGTCGTCCCGGAAGGTCCCCTGGGGTTTTCGCCAGTACTGGGTCGCCTTCTCCCCGCCGTAGTACCACAGACGCGTGCCCGGAAACGGAAACACGGCCGCCGGGTTGGCTTCGTCGGTGGTCACCGCCACGAGCACGTCGCCCTGAGCCGTGCGGTGCAATCGATCCAGCAAGTAAAGCCTGTGCGGCGCGAACCCGTCGCCGGTGTAGTCGGGGTAAAGCTTCAGGCTGTCGGCGACCTCGCCGGCCAGCCAGAGCCGTCGGGTGCGGGCCTTGTTGCCCATGGTCGCCGTCAGGAAGCAGTATTCCACCGGTCCGCTGCCCGGCTCCGCGTGCACGGTCAGCTCGATCTCGTCGGGCGAGTCGCTCCGCTGGGCGACGACAATGTAGACGTGGGCACCGTTGTCGAACCGCTCGATGCGCAGCGTCGTGACGAGTTGCTCGACGCCGGTCGGGAGGCGAGTCACCTTGCCCGGCTCCAGCGCGACCGACTTGCCGGGCTCGGCCGTGGCGGACGCCGGCCAGATCCTCTTCCCCGCCACGCCGTCGAGCCGGCTCATCTCCAGCTCGCTGAAGCCGCGGCGGCCGCGCACCACCGGCTCGACGGCGATGAAATTGACCAAGTCGTGCTGGCCGCCGGGCAGGATGGGGGAGGTGATGCGGATCAACCCGCGCGGCCCGCCCGAGGGACGCTTGCCTCCGGGGTGAATCCCGAAGTTCAACCCCCCGCGCAGACCCCAGAAAGGCCGGTCCGTGTTCAGTCCGGCGCGAACCCAATCGGCCGGGGCACCGGTTTCAGCCGTCCGGCCGGGCGCCGGCGCGCCCAGCCCCACGGCGATCCAGAGGGCCTGGGAGACAATAAGCTGGGCAAACATGAAACTCATCCGGAAGAAGCGTACGTGGTACGACCTCGAAACGCAACCCAAGGCGCGGAAACCAGTACGGGTTCCTCTTCTCTGTTCGGGCCTTGACGCTCACTTGACCCCCGGATTCCCCGCAGGCAAGAGGGAAGGGGCTGCTCGTGCGCTGGAATCAGAGAAGAGGAACCCGTAGTGGTCTTCGATCGAGTGTCCATGGCCTCAAGTGAACGTCGACTTGAGATGGAGCCTTGTGGAACGGCTTGCCCCCCGTATGGCGTAGACAGCCCACGGCGTTTGACAAGGGGTTTACATCGATGTCAATCTGGGTTATCCTGGAAGGATCGGTTGACTGCCGAGATTGGCGTGTCGGACTAGTGGGGGGCTGCCCAGTTCGGCATTCACCAGAGAAGAGAGCCTCTCGGCCGAGACGGAGCAGATACCGCCACCTTTCCCTCACCATAGCCCTCGCATGGGGGGCTACGCATGGGATGATCGGGTGGGGTTTTCGGGGCTTGGACGTTCATGCCACTTACCGCCGTCACACCGCGTTTCACACCTTCCGCCGCCCGGCAGGATCGCCGCAACCGACGGCGGACCAACAGGGCGTTGCGCCAAGCGCGGACGCTCCGGTGCGAGTTCCTGGAGGACCGCTGCCTGCTGAGCGGGCCCGACGTGCGCGTGACGCAGCTCGACTGGAACATCCTCCGGGACTACGCCCCGCAGTGGGGATGGCGTGGGGTGGACGTGTCCTACCAGGTCGCCGGCGCCGACCTGCCGGCCGGGTGCGAGGCCGCGTTCTACTGGGCCCGTGGCCCGTCGCGCGCCGACGTGCTGGGCGGGCCGATCGCGGTGCACAACCTCGATGGGGCCCAGGGCAGCCATCAGCTTAACGATCCGGCGCTCTGGGACCGCCCGCCGCTCTGGGCGACGCACCTGCTGGTCGTCGCCGACCCGGACAACGCCATCGCGGAATCCGACGAGACGAACAACGTGGCGGCGCTTCGGGTCCACTCGGCGGAGGAACTCCTCGCCGGGGCGCTGCGGTTGGAGCAGCCGGACGAGTACACGGTGCGGGCGGAGTTCCGGCCCGGGGGCGGGCTCTACACGATCTCCGAGGCCGAGGTGGTCCTGGGGGTCCACCACTTCAACTGGATCAACCAGGTCGACGTGCCCGGCGCGATGGAGGTCCGCCAGAGAAGCGCCTCGGGGTACACGGTTCTCTCGGGCCCGCGCATGTTCGAGCCGCCGACGGCGGTGGGGGACCTTGGGGAGCTGGTGCTGTACTCGCCGCTGGGCCAGCCCGCGACCGAGCCGTTTGTCGGCGCGGCGGTCGACGGCCGGCCGCTCTACTGGAACGAGCCCGACTGGTGGTACGCCCCGCTGGGAAGCCTGGACGTGCGGGAGCACGTCGACAGCCGGCGCGTGGAGTTCCGCGATTCGCCGCGGATTCCGGCCGATTTCTTCGGCCCGGGGGTGGGCGATCACCTGGAGTTCTCCACGCGCCTGGTGGGCGTAGCCCCGGACGGCTCCGCAATCGCGCTCGCCGAGGTGCCCGGGTTCACGTGGAAGACGAACACGGTCTACGCCGATCGGAACGAGAGCCTGGGCGCGTTCTTCATTTCCGACGCCGAGAGCGTTCTGCCGGAGCCGATTTTCGGCGGGGTGTACGACGTGGCCTGGTCCGACGGGGACCTGCCGATCGCCCGGGACGACTTCGCGCGCGTGGGGATGGACGTGCCGGCGATCGCGATCGACGTGTTGGCCAACGACAGCGATCCGGCCAACGGGCTGCTGGCGATCGCCGAGGTCGGCTCGCCCGCCTTCGGCTCGGCGTCGCTGGACGACGGCGGCACGCCGGACGATCCCCGCGACGATCGCATCGTGTACGCGCCGCTTCCGGGCTACTTCGGGCCCGACACGCTGAGCTACCTGGTCGTGCGTCGCTCGGGCGAGCCGGGGTTCGCCATGGCCACCGTGACCGTGGACGTGGCTCCCCCGGTGTTCGGCCTGGGCGTGGCCGGCGACGAGCTGAGCGACGAGTACGCGGGCCGGTCGCTCGGCGACGCGCGAGGCTGGGTCGAGATCCTCGCCGGAAGGGGGATTCCCTTTGGCCTGTGGGACAGTTTCGGCGAGCCGCGGCGAGCCGGCTTCGAGTTCAACTGGGCCCGGGTCGGCGCGACCAGCCGGACGCTCCTGGCCGACGGCCAGCACACCGGGCTGGCCGGCCAGATGGCCTCGGGGCTGGTGAACTACGCGGTGCTCGAGGTCGGCCGGGACGATTTCGTGCTCAGCGGCGACGCCTACGACGGGATCTACAATCGGGGGCTGTCCGGCGGCTGGACCTCCGCCCAGATCGAGGACTACGCCGACTACGTGGTGGAGAACGTCGAGACGGCGTTGGCCACGCTGGTGGCCACGGGGGCGGGCGTCGTGCTGGTCGGGGTGCCCGACTACGGCCTGACGCCGCTAGCCCCGCTCTTGTACGCCTCGCCGGATCGCCGGCAGTTGGTCGCCGACGTGATTTCTACGATCAACGCCCGCCTGGAAGACCTCGGCGCGCTGTATCGCGTTCCGGTGGTCGACCTGTTCGGTTTCGATCGGGCGATGCGCGGCACCCATCGGTCGTGGATCAAGTGGCAGGAGGTGGGCGGGGTGGAGATATTCAACTCGGCCGGGCCGGACCCCGAGTTCGCCTTCGTCGCCGACGCCGTCCACCCCGGCACCGTGTACCAGGCCCTCAGCGCCAACCTGGTTCTGGAGGCCATGTCGCTGGGCTACGGCGCGGACGTCGACGATTACCGCCTGAGCGAGCAGGAAATCCTCCTGGAGGCCGGCCTGACGTACGGCGGCGAGGACACGCTTCCCGTGGCCTACGCCGACTACGTGGTGTTGCCCTCCAGGAACCGGCTGCCGGTCGCCAATGCCGACCAGTACACTCTCGACGAGAACGGCGTGCTGGCAACGCGGATCGCCGGCGGCGTGGTGGCCAACGACGCGGACCCCAACGCCGACGTGCTTTCGGCGGTGCTGGTATCCGGACCGGCGCACGGCACGCTGCGGCTGAAGGCCGACGGCTCGTTTCGCTACACGCCGGCCGCGAACTTCCACGGCACCGACGGCTTCACCTACAAGGCCGGCGACGGCCGGGGCGAGTCGGCCGTGGCCACGGTGACCCTCCTGGTCAACGCCGTGAACGAGCCGCCCACGGCCGCTGCCGGGGCGCTGGCGATCGCGGAGGACGAGCCTGCGGCAATCGTCCTGTCCGGCGACGACGGCGACCCGGAGGACGTCCAGAAGCTCACCTTTGCCGTCGCGGCCGGGCCGAGCCACGGGAAGCTCAGCGGGCTGGACCCGGTCTCGGGCAAGGTGACGTACACGCCGGAGAAGGACTACCACGGCGCAGACAGTTTCACGTTCACGGTTACCGACGACGACGCGGCGGGCCTTCCAGCCCGCTGGACGAGCGTGCCGGCCACGGTGTCGATCGCGATCGCCGCGGTCAACGACGCGCCTTGGGTTCCCGCCCAGGGCGTGACCGTGGCGGAGGACGGCACGGCGGCGTTCGCCCTGTCGGCCGACGACGGCGATCCGGAGGTTTCCCAGCAACTGACGTACGCCATCACGTCCGGGCCGAGCCACGGGCGGATCCTCGGGTTCGACCCGGCCACGGGCCGGGGCACGTACGCGCCCGATCCGCAGTACCACGGGCCCGACGCCTTCACGGTGACGGTGACGGACGACTCGGCGGCGGGCCCGCCGGCCGGCCGGACCAGCGCGCCGACGACGGTGCCGGTCAGCGTCACGCCGGTCAACGATCCGCCGGTGGCCTATGCCCAGACCCGCTTCGTCGACTGGAACGTCGCCGCGGAGATCGCCCTGGCGGGTGCGGACGGCGACCCGGAAATCGAGCAGAATCTCACGTTTGCAGTCGCCGGCGGGCCGAGCCACGGGAAGCTCAGCGTGCTGGACGCGGCGACGGGACGAGTCCGGTACACCCCCGACCCCGACTTCCACGGCACCGACACGTTCCGCTTCACGGTGACCGACGACGACCGGGCGGGCCCGCCCGTTGCGATCACCAGTTTGCCGGCGGAAGTGACGCTCCGCGTTGCCCGGCCCATGGGCGAGGAAGGCTTCGCCGAGGTCAAGGGGGAGAGCCCGGCGGCCGGCGAGTTGTGGTACCGCTGGGCCTCGGTGCGGGAGGGGGTGGTGAGCGTCGAGGCTTTGGCCGGGTCGCCCGACGCGGCCCACCTGGGCCTCTACGCCCCCGACGGGCGCCAGCTTGCCGCGTCGGAGCCGGTCGGCGGCAATGCGCGGATCGACCGTCCGGCGGCTGCGGCGGGCGAGCCGTACTTCGTCCGGCTCACGGGGACCGCAACCCGCGCCGACCTCCGCCTGGCCAACCTGCTGCGCGTTACCGACCGCGACGCGACCGTCTTCGGCACCGGCGGCAGCGATCTTGTCGAGTTCCGCGCCGGGGGGGCAAGCCGGCGCGTGACGATCCGCGGCGTCGCCTACGAGTTCGACCCGGCGAGCCTCGCCTCGGTCACCTTCGACGGCAACGGGGGGACCGATTCGGCCGTGCTCAGCGGCTCACCCGGCCGGGAGACCGCCGTCTGCCGGCCCGGCTCGGCGACCCTCCGCGGCGAGGGCTTTGTCGTGTCCGTGAGCCGAGTGGCCGACGTGACCATCCAGGGCCTCGGCGGCGACGACGCGGCCGAGCTGTTCGACTCGCCTGCGGCCGACGTGCTCACCTCCTACCCGAGCCTCACCACGCTGGCCGGCGGCGGGACGACGAGCCGGGTCCTCGGGTTTGGCACGGTCATCGCCTACTCCTCCGCCGGCAGCGACCTGGCCAAGCTGTACGACTCCCCCGGCGACGACACGTTCGCGGCCACGCCCACCCAGGCCACCCTCTCCGGACCCGGGTACTCCTGCCAGGTCAACCGGTTCCCCTTTGTCCAGGCCTACGCCGGGACCGGCAACAACGTCGCCCAGCTCGACGACTCCCCCGGCAACGACCAGTTGGTGGCCACGCCCACCTACGGGGTGCTGTACGGCTTGGGCTTCTACAATCGGGCCAACGGGTTCGCGACGCTCGTGGCCCGCGCTTCGGCCGGAGGGATCGACCTGGCCAAGCTCTACGATTCCGGCGGCGACGACCTTTTGGCCGCCTCCTCGGCCGGCGCCACGCTGGCGGGCATCGGCTTCTCGAACCGGGCCGAGGGGTTCCGTTACGTCGCCGCCTATGCGTCGTCCGGCGTCGACGCGGCCAGGCTGGCCGATTCGCCCGGCACCGATACCTTCGTGGGCACGCCGACCTACGCCTCCCTGTCCGGGGCGGCGTACTCGATCCGGGCGGGCTCCTTCGATTCGGTCGAGGCGGCGTCCTCTCCCGGCCAGGCCGACGTGGCCAAGCTCTACGACTCGCCGGGCAACGAGACCCTCGCGGCCCGGCCGGGCGACGTCACCCTGGCCGGCAAGGGGTTCTCGTACCGTGCCCGGCAGTTCCGCTTCGTCCACGCCTACGCCACCGCCGGCGGCACCGACGCCGCCGAGCTGTACGACTCGCCCGCCAACGACACGCTGGTGGCCTATTCCACCTATGCGGCCATCTACGGCGCCGAGTTCTACAATCGGGCCAACTACTTCGACTCGGTCCGGGTCTATGGGGGCGCCGGCGGGGTGGACCTGGCCAAGCTCTACGATTCACCCGGCGACGACGCCTTCGAGGCCTCGGCCGGCGGGGCCACGCTCTCGGGTCCGGGGTTCTCGAACCGGGTCGAGCGGTTCGCCTCGGTGCTCGCCTTCGCGACCGCCGGCGGCGACGACACGGCGATCTTCCACGACACCCCCGGCAGCGACACGCTCACCGGCACGTTCGACTACGTCCGCCTCGCCGGTCCCGGCGTCGACCATTCGGTGCGCGGCTTCGAGCGGGTCTACGTCGAGGGCGGCTCCGGCGGCGACGACCGCGCCACCTGGTACGACTCCGCAGGCGACGACCTGCTCGAGGCCGCCGACCGCTGGGCCAGGCTCTCCTATCCCGACCGGATGATCTACCTGGCCGACTTTTCCTATCTCAAGGCCATCTCTTCCCGCGGCGGCACCGACGCCAAGCGCCTCGCGGCCGTCGACTTCCTCCTGGAGACCCAGGGTCCCTGGACCGACGCGCCCTGACCGGCGATCGTAGGACGGCCTTTCCAGGCCGTCGTCTTCTTGCGGGGGGCGAATTGGGGCGAATTGGGGTCAGCCCTGAATGGCACTGTCGAGTGATCTAACGTTTTGGGGCGTTGTGGGTTGCGTGCAATGCGGGCCCGAGGGGCGTCGCACGACGTGAAGGTGGACATCGAGCGTGGACGCCACGCTCGGTTTTTGATACACTGCCTGGCGTTCTGGCGAAAATTGGGGTTGTGGCGAGGACCTTCCTTGTCCTATCTTGCCACAACATGACGAGGCCTTCCTTGCCTGGCGGTCCTCCGC
>Ga0315290_10001409_pt1 | contig 16495 bp, 12 predicted proteins | sample YL17G12_0_MG_FD_203627 | JGI IMG/M metagenome (GOLD analysis project Ga0315290, IMG submission 203627) | Sediment microbial communities from Yellowstone Lake, YNP, Wyoming, USA - YL17G12_0 | ecosystem: Environmental > Aquatic > Freshwater > Lake > Sediment | place: USA: Wyoming | collected... | reverse complement strand
TGAGGAGCTCGGCCAGGACGATGGCCGTCTCGGTCTTGCCCACGCCGCTGGGCCCCACGAGGAGGAACACGCCGATCGGCCGGCGCGGATCGGTCAGGTTGGCCCTCGAGGTGCGGATCCGCTGGGCGATGGCCTCCAAAGCGTGCGCCTGGCCCACGATCCGCTGCTCCATCAGGTCCTTCAGCGCCAGCACGGTGCGGATCTCATCGGTGACCATCCGGCCCACCGGGATGCCCGTCCAGCCGGAGACCACCTCGGCAATGGTCTGCGACTCGACGCAGACCTGCATCAGCGGCTTCTCGCCCTGGAGCTGCTTGAGCTTGGGGGCCAGCTCGGCCAGCTCGGCCCGCAGGCGCTGGCGCTCTTCCGGCGTGAGCTGGGGGGCCGCAGCGGCCGGTTTCGGGGCGTCACCCGCCGCCGGCTGGCCGGGCGCGGGCGGCGCCGGAGCGGTCGGCGGCGCGGGCTGGCCGGGCGCTGCCGGCGGCGTGGCAGGCTGGGCCACCCCGGTCTCCAACTGCTGTCGCACGGCCCGGAGCCGACCGACCAGCTCCGACTCCTCTTTCCATCGGGCCTCCAGGGCCGCCAGCTCCTTCTCGGCCTCGGTCTTCGCCTGGACGAGCTCGTCGATCTGGGCCTGGTTGTCGGCCCCGGCCAGGTTCTCCCGGGTGAGGATGTCGATGTTCGTGGTCAACTGCTGGATCCGGCGCCGGCAGTCCTCGACCGCGGAGGGGACCGCGCTGTGGCCGATCGCCACCCGGGCCGCCGCCGTGTCCAGCAGGCTCACCGCCTTGTCGGGCAATTGCCGGCCGGAGATGTAGCGGTGCGACAGGCGCACGGCGTCGATCATCGCCTCGTCGAGGATCCGGACCTTGTGGTGCTTCTCCAGGGTCTCGGCCAGGCCGTGCATCATCTCGATGCACGCCGCTTCGGTGGGCTCCTCGACCTTGACCACCTGGAAGCGCCGGGCCAGAGCGGCGTCCTTCTCGAAGTACTTCTTGTATTCGGCCCAGGTGGTGGCGGCGATGGTCCGCAGCTCGCCGCGGGCCAGGGCGGGCTTGAGCAGGTTGGCCGCGTCGCCCTGGCCGGCCGCCCCGCCGGCACCGATCATCGTGTGGGCCTCGTCGATGAACACGATGATCGGCCGGGGGGAGGACTTCACCTCCTCGATGACCGACTTGAGCCGGTTCTCGAACTCCCCCTTGACCCCAGCCCCGGCCTGGAGCAACCCGAGGTCGAGGGTTCGGATGGCGACGTTTTTCAAGGGGGGCGGCACGTCACCGACGGCGACCCGGCTGGCAAACCCTTCGACCACCGCCGTCTTACCCACGCCGGCCTCGCCGGTGAGAATCGGGTTGTTCTGGCGCCGCCGCATGAGGATGTCGATGACTTGGCGGATCTCCGCGTCGCGTCCGAGCACCGGGTCGATTTCGCCGCGCTTGGCCCGGGCCGTCAGGTCGACGGTGAACTGGTCCAGGGAAGGCGTGCGCGACGGGGCGCCGGGCACACCGGGGGCGCCGGGCCGGGCCGGGCCCGCCGCGGCCGGCTCCATGGCCATCTCGGCCTCCGTCTCGGCGGTGTTGGCCACGACGTCGCGCAACTCGCGGCGGAGCGACTCCGCCGAGATCTGCTCCAGCGGGGCGACCGATTCCCGGGCCACCCGGCCCAGCGAGTCGTCCGACAACAACGCACACACCACGTGACCGGAACGCACCCGGTACGTCCCGTACTCGATCGTCGCCAGCAGCCAGGCGCTGCGTATCAGGTCCATCACCTGGGGCGAGAGGGTCGGCATGCGGGAGCTGCCGGTCTTGAATTTGTCGATCGCCGCCGTCAAGGCCCGGGAGACCCGGGACGCGTCGATCTCCCAGCGCCGCAGGATCGCCGCCAGGTCGGTGTTGGGCGTCTCCAGCAGCTTTAAGAGCCAGTGCTCGATCTCGACGTTGTAGTGGGTCCGCGACTGGCAAAGCCCGGCCGCGTTCTCAAGCGCTCGGCGCACCGTGTCGTTGAGCTTGCTCACCAGCGATTTCAGATCGACGGGGACCATAACCATCCTTCCACGTAGGGGCAACCGGGGCTGCTACGGATTGCAGCTAAGTCCTTATGCCACAAGGGACACCACTCGTCAAGCCCCCCTGCCCAAAACCCCGAGCACCGCTTTCAGACCCAACCGTGGCCGCCACACAGGGAGAACCCGCCCGGGCGCTGGACGGGGGGGTGGCGCCTTCGTAAGATGGAGGGCCATGGGAGCCTGGATGGGTCTCGGGCTCGCGGCAAATGGGGAATGTTGGAGGAGCGCGAGGACTACAACGTGACAAGAACAGTGATTCACTTCACGGGAGACCGCCATGACGACAACGGGCAGCGCGACGCCGCGCTTTCGAGCGTATTCTCGCCGACGATTCCTGGCCGCGGCCGGCGCAACGGCGGCATGGAGCGTCACCGTCGTACCGCGTCACGTCCTGGGGGGCCCGGAGCACTTGCCGCCCAGCGAGCGAGTGCGTGTCGCCGGGATCGGAGCGGGTGGTATGGGCGGAGGCGATATCGCGACGCACGCCCAAAACGGTGCAGACGTCGTGGCGCTTTGCGACGTGGACGACCAGCGCGCTAGTGGCTCCTTCGCGGCCTTTCCCAAGGCGGCGCGCTACAAGGACTTCCGCCAAATGTTCGACAAGGAGTCGAAGCGGATCGACGCCGTCACCGTGGGCACACCCGACCACGTCCACGCCGTCGCCACGGCGGCCGCGATCCACGCGGGCAAGCACGTCTATTGCCAGAAGCCTCTGACGCACACGCTCCTGGAGTGTCGGACGGTCACAGAGGCTGCCCGCGCCGCCGGCGTGATGACGCAGATGGGCAACCAGGGGCACGCCACCGAGGGCGCTCGGCTGACGAACGAGTGGATTCAGGCCGGCGTGATCGGCGAGATCCGGGAGGTCCATACCTGGTCGGATCGGGCGGGCGCGTTGTGGAAGCAGGGGATCGATCGCCCCACCGAAACGCCTCCCGTGCCGGCAACGCTCGACTGGAACCTTTGGCTCGGTCCGGTCCGTGAGCGCCCCTATCATCCGATGTACGCGCCGGTTGGGTGGAGAGGATGGTGGGACTTCGGCACCGGGGCCCTCGGCGACATGGGCGCCCACATCATCGACCATCCCGTGTGGGCCCTCGGACTGGGGCCGCCGGCCGTCGTGGAGGCCCGCGCGACGATCGACGGCTCCGTCCTCGAAGGCAACAAGCGGAACTTCGAGACCTATCCGATTGCGGCGATCATCACCTTCGAGTTTCCTGCCCGCGGCAGCCGCCCGGCCGTGACGCTGACCTGGTACGAGGGCGGGCTGATGCCGCCGACGCCGCCCGAGATGGCACGCGCCAAAGGCTGGCGCCGGCTCCACGAAAACGGGGTCCTGTACGCCGGCACCAAGGGGAAGATGCACCACGGCTCCCACGGCGGGATGCCGCAGCTCTTGCCGTCGGAGCTGCACGAAGAGGCAGCCAAAGTCCCCAAGACGATGAAGCGCTCTCCGGGACACTACGAGGAGTGGCTGCTGGCCTGCAAGGGCGGCCCGAAGCCCGTCTCGAGCTTCGACTACGCCGGTCCGCTGACGGAGATTCTCCTGCTGGGCGTGCTGGCGCTGCGCGCCCCGGGCCGGCGGCTCGAGTGGGATAGCGCGAACATGAAAGTCACCAACGCCCCGGAACTGAACCCCTTTGTTCACATTGCGTATCGCAAGGGCTGGTCGCTTTAGGTTTTCTCCGCCATGGGAGGATGACTCGATGCGTGAAATGAGCAAGAGATTCCTGGCCATCCCGGCCGTCGTCGCGTTGATTGCGACCGGGGCAGACGTCGGCAGCGCGGCCGGGGCAGCGGCCCCTTCGGAGGCCGAAGTGCAGGGCCTGTACGAGGGAACCGGCAGCGACGCCTCGGGTGCGTTCAAGATCGAGGCGCGGGTCGTTGCCCAGGGAAACGGCAACCCGGTTCGGTTCCGCAACATCTGGGTCCTGCCGTAGAGCGATGAAAATCACGCGACTCGAGACCTTCCTGACCAACTCCGGGCTGCGCAACTACCTCTTTGTGCGGCTCTCGACCGACACCGGCTTGACGGGCCTCGGCGAGGCCTCGCTGGAGTGGCAGGAGCTGACCGTCCAGACGCTGATCCACGAGTGGGTGGAGGACCGCATCCTGGGCGCCGACCCGTCCGACGTCGAAGCGGCGATCGGGCACGGGCCGGGCGATCTCGTGCGTGTCGGTCCAGGCGTAGTCGTCGCGGCAGTTGAGCTGGTGAATGAACTGGTTGGCCTTGGCGGCCTTGATGACCCGGTCGACCTGCTTGAGCACCTTCCCCGCCCGAGCCCCTTCGGCATCAGGTCGAAGGCGTTCCCTGGGGTGCTGGGGATGATGGGTAGCATGGAGAACCTTTCGGCGGCGCCTACGGTCTATTTGGGTGCTATCGAGTACCACCTTACGGGCACATGTCCAGGGGGGGTCTTTCCCGCCAGGGGCCGTTTCGGTGACCGATTTTGTTGACAATGCAACGCGTATCCGGTACTCAAATCGGATAGGATTCTGCGTACATTTGGGGGATGTTCCTGGGTGCTCTGGATGTGCCGGGAGAGGGGTGGGTCCGTGAACCGAGGCGTTGGGGCCCTCTCGTACGAGGCTGCCAGCTCGATTGTGCATCAGGCCAGGAACAGGTACCCGACGTGGCGCAAGGATGAGAGCTACCGCAAAACGACGAGCTTTTCTGCTTCTGGCAGTGATCACGGGGTCGGGCTCTTTGGGGGCGACCTACATCGCGGTTCGACCGGAGACTCCGCCGCCGGCTTTTGAGGCAACCTCGGAAGTCTGCGATGTCGGACAGGTCCCGTAAGGGATTGTCAGCGCGAAGTTCGAGTTGGTCAATCGCACTGCGGTTCCGGTGCGGATCCTGCACGTCATGAAGACCTGTCGATGCGCCGAGGTCTCCGCTCCGGCAGGGGAGGTTGCTCCCTCGGACAGCGTGGCGGTCGACTGCCGGTGGGACACCTCGGGCCTGCGGGGCGCGGCGCAAAGCAACTTTGTCGTGGTGTACGTCGAGGGTCAGAGCGAGGAGTACAAGAACCTCCACCTCGCGGTGAGGGGAGAGGTTCTTGCCGAGTTTGACCTGTCCCCGCCTCGGATCGAGTTTGTCCAGGGGGAGGCGGCGACCCGCTCCTTTCGCTTGATCCCGAAGGACCCTGCAAGCGGCCCCATCATCGAGAAGGCGTCTTGCTCGCACAAGGTATTCCGGGTGGCGTCGCAAAGCGACCGCGAGGTTCAAGTGGCGTTCTCGCCGGAGTTGTGGCCGAACGATCTGCACCTTCCTGCGGAGCTGGTGGTGCTGACCAACTGCAAGACGGAGCGGGCGTGCAAGATTCCTCTTCGCGTGATGGCGAAGAAGGGCGCGTGAGTTGTTCTCAACAGTCCCCTTTTCCAGAGAGGTTCTGTCATGCGGATGCGAACAATCGGTCGGATGGCCGTCTTCGTCGGCTCGGCGGTGGCGGTCCAAGTGTCTTGCGTTCTGGTGCTGTTGGCTGCTTGCCCCGAGACGAAGCCGAAGCAGATCCCGTGCGATGTCACCCAGCCGGCCAAGTGCACGGCGAAGACCGAGGAGGCCTGCAAGGTGGACTGGCGCCTGGTTGCCAAGCATGAGGGATTGTTCGGGAGCGAAACGAATTCTCCGGAGCAGACCAAGACCCAGACCGACACCGAGCCGAAGAACAAGGTCCCCTGCTACACGAAGGGAGATTGTTACTGGTGGGGGGCGACGGAGTGCAAGAGCTCGTATAGCACCGAGGTGGTTCCGGCGAATCCGCGGAAGCAGGTTCCCTGCTAGCGGACGCGGAGTCTCAAGAGGTGCGGTCCTTGGGGGCCTCCGCTGGGGGTGGGCTCGAGGGGTCGGGCGAGCCGCAACAGGTCGGTGCGAACCGCGGCCTGGACGGCCGTCGGCCGCGACGTCGGAGGAGAGTGTGTTTCGTCAACTAGCCTGCTGATTGGGAGGTTCTGTCATGTTTCTGCGAAGACTCGCTGGGCTGGCTGCCATCGTGGGCACGGCGGCGGTGGCGGCGTTGGCCTGTTTCGCGTTGCTGCTGGCCTGTGCGTCGGCCGCATGTCCGCAGACGAAGGCCAAGCTGGTGGAGTGCCCCTATCCCAAGACGAACGACTGCAAGGGGGAGTATGAAGAGGCTTGCACGCCCGACAAGAAGATCATCTCCCATGCCCACGGGTACTTCGAAGACGAGAGCAATAAGCCCGAGATGACCGAGACCATGACCGACCCCGACCCGAAGAACAAGGTCCCCTGCTACACTTACTATGCGTGTCAATGGTTGTTTGGGAAATGCAGTCCGTCTTCACCTGAGAAAGTCGTGATGGCCAATCCGCTGAAGACCGTGCCGTGCAAGTAGGCGGCAGCGCCGGCTTGTCCCTGGGAGGGACATCGGGGAGACTGGGGGGCCGGCCTGGATGAGGGGAGCGTGTCCTCAACGATCCTGTTTCATTGGGAGGTTCTGCGATGTCTGTAGGGAAATTCGGTGGGGCGCTGGCGTTTCTGGGGGGCGCCGTGTTGGTGCAGTTTGCCTTGTTCCTGGTGCTGTTGGCTGGAGCGTCGGCTGCGTGCCCCCAGACGAAGGGGAAACTGGTTCTTTGCCCAGCCCCCCCCAGCGGGTGCACCTCGCCCATCCAGGAGGTTTGCGAGGCGCAAATCCAGCTCGTTGGCAACCCCGCGTACGGGTATTTCGAGGACGAGAGCAACAAGCCCGAGATGACCGAGACCAAAACGGACCCGGACGAGGGCCACAAGGTCATTTGCTACGTCTATCACTCTTGCATGTTCTACAGGGGCACTTGCTCCGCGGACGTTTGGGATAAGATCCATAAGGTGAATCCTCTCAAGACGGTACCTTGCCCGTAGCAGCGAGGTTGGGGAGGACACCGCTGGTTCGTGGCGGTGCCAGGGCATCCGTCTGCGAGTTCTGGGAAGGAGAGACAATCCATGCGCCGTTTCCTTGTGGCCGGCCTTCTGGGGTTGATTGCGCTGACTGTGCAGCAGGCTGCCGCCGATCCGATTGCCGACGTGGAGAACCGTGCGATCGGCAACCGCTTGGCGATCAAGCAGTGGCACATACGGTTTACGTACACCAGCCTCAAGTCGGGCGGGTTTCACAAGCCTCCGCTGGCCTTCGAGTCCTGGGTCGACGGCGACCGCTTGCGGCAGGACACGACGTGGGCCTACGAGGAGAAAGTGCCCGGCGTCGACGACGTCGGCTATACGGAGATCATGGCCTGGAGCGACCGGGTCGTGTACCGCTACGGCACGCGCCGTTACGCCGACGGCGCCAAGGACGCCATGACGGTCACCGATCGCGAGTTGGCGGTGAAAGAGTATGGCGGGAACAGCCCGTTGTTCGACGTTCGCAAGATCGGGATGTTGCCCGACGGCCTGGCGGTCGGGGAGATCGGAGAGTTCCTCGGCAGCCCCAAGCGGACCAACCTCAAGATGGCCGACGAATCCCTAAGCGGTGTCGCGTGCAAGAAGATCACGTTCAGCGGATTTGAGGACCGGGGAGACGTGAGCTACTGGATTGCCCCGGACAAGGGCTGCAGCGTGGTCCGGATGGAAGGGGATTGGGGCAAAGGGACCCCGGGCAACTACCGCTCGATCACCGACCTGGTCGTGGAACCGTACAAGAACACCGGGATCTGGTTCCCGGCGGAGGCGGAGTATCAGCGGATCAAAGGGGGCCAGGTGACGATCCACGAGCGCCTCAAGGTGGAAGCCCTTTCGTTCAACGAGCCGCTGGACGAGACAATCTTTACCCCCATCGCGATGAATGTGCCGGCCGGGACTGCCGTCTACAAGCACCCCGGCTCGGACATGGCGAGCTTCCTCTGGGACGGCAAGGAGGTCCGGCAGGAACGTTATGCCGACGTTCTCGAGAAGCAGGTGGGTGACGTGGGGGAGTCCCCTCGAAGGCGGAGCCTCCTCCTCTCGGCGGTGGGTTTGGCCGTCCTATCCGGGCTCTTTCTCTGGGGGTATTTCGCGTTGCGTCGCGGGTCGCGTGCCGGCTAGCGGCGCCGGCGGAGGGTCGAACCGATTTTCGAGCAGAGGTCGCGCTGGATGCCGCGGAAACGACCTTCGCGTGCGTCGGTGGTGTTGACGCTATTGGTCGTCGTGCATGCCGGTCTGTTGGCGTGGTCGAGCACTCGACACAGCCCCTCCAACAGTGAAGTGCCCGCTTTGCCTGCCGGCATCCGGCATTGGTACGAGGGGCGGTTCGACCTGTTCCGCGTCAATCCTCCCTTGGTCCGATCCGTCGCGGCCCTGCCGGTTCTTGCACTGAAGCCCGAGGTCGATTGGGGCAAGTTCCAGGACCCCGTCGGCGTCCGAAGCGAGTTCGAGGTCGGCCACGACTTCGTTCGGCACAACGGCGATCGCTCCTTCCGGCTGTTCACCGTGGCGCGTTTGGCCTGCATTCCGTTCAGCATCCTCGGCGCCCTGGTATGCTACGGCTGGGCCCGCGACCTCTACGGCTCGCGTGCCGGCTGCCTGGCGGCCGCCCTCTGGTGCTTCTCGCCGAGCTGGCAAAAACGACCTGGCTGCTCTTGTTCCCCGTGTGGCCGGCGCTGTGGCTCGTTTGGGCCTTCAGCGCGCCGCTCGACCCGGCGATCCAGTCGCGTCGCTCCCAGGCTCTCCAGTTGACCTGCCTCTTGTTGCTGGGCATCGCCAGCATCGATGTGGGCTACGGCGGAGAGCGGGTATTCCGTCCCTTGGGGCGGTTCCGATTCACCAGCCAGACACTCGGTGGAGATGTCGACGCCGAGATTCGGTGCCGCCAGGGGGCGAACCGCTTCCAAGGCACGTGGCTCGAGGCCCTGCCGGTGCCGCTCCCGGAGAACTACGTCTTGGGACTGGACATCCAGAAGCGCGATTTCGAGGCTGGGCTCTATTCCTATCTGCGCGGTCAGTGGCGCACGGACGGATGGTGGTCCTACTACGTGTATGCCTGCGCCGTCAAGACGCCCCTCGGAACCCTGCTCTTGCTCTCGTTGGCCGCGGGACTCTCCATCTGGCCCCGCTTCGGCGGAGCGGGCTGGCGCAACGAAACGGTCCTGCTCGGACCACCCGTGGCCATTTTTCTGCTCGTCAGCTTCCAGACGGGGATCAATCACCATGCCCGTTACGTCCTTCCCGCTCTTCCCTTTCTGTTCATCTTCGCGTCGAAGGTGGTCAAACCGGGCGGGGGCCAGGGGAAGCTCCTCGGCTGCATCACCGGTCTCGCTCTGGCCGCGTCGATCGCCAGCAGCATGTCCGTGTACCCACACAGCCTGTCCTACTTCAATGAGCTTGTCGGCGGCCCGCGACGGGGTCCCCAACATCTGCTCGGCGGGAACGTCGACTGGGGGCAGGATATCCTGTACCTGCGGAGTTGGTATCGGGATCATCCTCTGGCAAGGCCCTTGCACCTCGCTCACGCGGCCTATTTCGATCCTGTCGTGGCGGGGCTCCCCTTTGCCGAACCCCCCGTGGATCCAAACTGGCGGTATCTCGGCGGGCAAACGCCGGCGAGTGGCGTTGGCCCGCACCCCGGGTGGCACGCGGTGAGCGTGAACCGTCTTCACGATTGGACAGATCAGTACGCCTACTTTCGCCGTTTTCAGCCCCTCGTTACCGTGGGGTACTCAATCCACGTTTATCACCTCACCTTGGACGACGCAAATCGGGTGCGCCGGGAGCTCGGTCTGCCGGAGTTGCCGTAGAAGGCGTGCCACCCAATTGTCAGACTTGTTCTTTCGCGGGCCCTAATGGTCGACTTCCATCGCCACGCGGAAGCCGACGTTGTAGACGCCCTCCCAGGTCGGATAGTGAAGCCGATAAGCCGATCGGGCCCGCTTGGGGCGGTCGTACCAGGAGCCGCCGCGCACGGTCTTGGGCTCGGCCAGGCCGGGCTCCTCGCGCCCGTCCCCCGAGTCGTAGGGATAAGGCCGGTACGACGACCGTGTCCACTCGGCGGCGTTCCCGTGCACGTCGCAAAGGCCCCATGGATTGGGGCGGTACGAGCCGGCGTTGGCCGTGACCAGCGCCCCGTCGTGGAAACGGGCGTCCTTGGGGTGCCATTGGGGTGAATCGCCTCGGGCAAAGCCGCCCAGCGTCGCGTCGGCCAGGTTGGCCTGCCGGCCGAAATCCGCGTCGAGATTGCCGAAGCTCAGCGGCCCCGCCGTGCCCGCGCGGCAGGCCCATTCCCATTGCGATTCCGTGGGCAGGGTGAGCTCCCGGCCGGTCCGCCGGGACAGCCACGCGCAGAACTCCATCGCCTCGATCCAGGAGACGCGGACCACCGGCTGGCTCGGGCCGTTGACCGGGATGCCGCGATCGCCCTGGTCCTTGTTCGTCACGCTGATCACGCCGCTGTCGTGCGCGGGATTGAACAGGGCGTACTGGGCGTTGGTGACCTCGCAGCGGCCTAAGTAGAACGGCCTGGCGATCTTCACCCGCGTCTCGGGCGATTCGTCGCACTCGCCGGCGGCGTCGCCCATCAGGAATTCCCCGGCGGGGACGAGCACCAGGTCGAGCTTCAGGTCGAGCTTCACGTCGGCGCCCAGGGCGACGTGGATCTCGACGGCCCGGCCGGATTCGGCCTGACGCCTCTTCGCCTCGGCGGCGTCGAAGGGCCAGCCCGGGATCTTCTCGTGAGGCGTTCGCGGTGCAACCGGCTCCGGCTTGACGAACGCCGCGGGCGGCTTGGGCGCCGCGTCGAAGGCTTCGGGGTCCTCCGGGCGGTTGGCGTACTTGGTGCGCATTTCCAGCCGCCGCTTGATCCAATCGCTCCGCGCGCCGGTCTGCTCGGTCCAGGTGCCGTGGTCCGGCACGTTCAGGTCGATCCAGGTGACCAGCCGGTCCCACGCCTCGGCGTCGAGCTTGACGTTGTAGTGCCCCTTTTCGAGCACCTGCACGAGCTCGCTCGTGCCGGCGTGGAATTCCAGCGGCATTTGCAGGTGGTAGTCGCTCTCCGGCCCGGGCCGGCGAACGAACGGGTGCAGCGCCACGTAGGACGGCGTGAAATTGCGCCACCCGTCCTTGGCCGTGCGCGAGAGATCGGTCACCGCGCGGCCGTCGGGGGCGCGGTGCCCGTCGTGGCAGCCGGCGCAGTACTTGTCGAGCACCGGCTGGACCTCGCGCTTGAAGCTGAATGCCCGCTCCGGTCCGTACCAGGGCGCAATGTCCGACGGCCTGCGCCGGCTGGCCGACGTGGGCTTGGGCGGGGGACTGGTGTTCTGCGACTCGTGGCAGCCCGTGCAGGACAGGACTTCCCCGGGCATGGCCGTGAACCAGCTTCGCATCACCTGAAGTGCCCGGCCCTGCTCGTCGAGCGGCTGCACCGCGATCGGCGCGTTGGCCGGCACGCGAAAGCTGGCCGAGCCGTCTTCCTCGACGGGCACGGTGCCCAGGATCCGCCGGCCGTCCCACGGGCCGTCGATGCCGATGTGGATGTGCCCGCCCATCCCCGGGTAGGCATAGTGGGGCTCGTAAAGCCGGAGCCTCTTGACCGCTCCCCGCGGCACGCCGCGCAGTCCCGGGCCCTGGTAGACGTCGAAGAGGTACACCAGCGCGTCGCGCCGGGTCGGGTCGACCCTGTCCGGAACGACCGGCGGCGCGGGAGTCTTGCTGAAGGGGACCGGCTCGAATAGCGCGTAGCCCGGCTCTTCCCGGAGAAGAAGCACGTTGTCGAACGTGTCGACGAGGTAGATCCCCCAGAGCGACTCCGGCGCAGGCTGGCAGGCCACGAGGAAGTACTTCTCGCTCAGCGGATAAGGGTGGAGGAATTTCGGCCAGGAGGACTCGACCAGGCCGTCTTGAATGACGGGCTCGATCCGCCGCCCGCGCCCCGGGATGCGCTGGACCGCCCCGCCGGCCTCGCGTCGCCCCTGGGCCGGATCGAAGATCACCAGCTCGCCCATGCGCGGCACGCCGTGGTGGCCGGAGATGACCGCCACGACCTTGGTGGGATGATTGGGGATGGGCCGGGCGTAGAAGATCGAGTTCGGCCACATCGAGTTGCTGCCGTAATACTCCGCCTGGCCCGAGCCGTCGGGGTTCATCTGGAACAACAGCCGCGTGAAGTAGTGGGGCGCGTCGGAATACTCCCAGCGGGAATAGAGCACCCGGCCGTTGTTCAACACCGTGGGGCACCAGTTGTGGTCCTGGTCGAAGCAGATTTGGCGGGTGCCGCCGCCGTCGGCGTTCATCAGGCAGAGATTGGCCACGGTGTTGCCCCCGCCCACGCAGGGCACGCCGTGGAAGCATCGCGTGGAGCAGAAGAGGATCCTTCCGTCGGGCAGGTAGCAGGGATCGTAGTTGTCGACGTCCCGCTCGACGCCCGGCGTCACCTGGCGCAGGCCCGTGCCGTCGGCGCGGATCTCGAAGATTTGCCAGCGGCCGTGCGTGCCGATCGACGAGAAGAGCATCCGGCCGGCGTCGAAGCAGAGATCGACGTCGCCGACGAACTCCCCGCGCAACGGCTTGTAGAGCGTCGCCAGTTTCCCCGCCACGTTCCCCGCGGCTTTCCCCGCGGCTCCTTTCTCACCGCGAACCGGCGAGAGCACGGCAATTTCGTTGTCGTAGCCGTGTTGCGGCAGGGCACAGTTGCCCTGCCAGTTCTGCGGCAGCCCAAGCTGGTTGGCCTTGCGGCGCACGATAAGGAGGCGGTTGAAGTCCAAGAGCGGGTTGGCGAGCAAGGCCTCCCGCTGTAGCGCGTCGAACTGCTCGGCCTTGAGGCGGACTTGCGCGTCGGAAACGGCCTTCCCCTGGTCCTGCGATTCTTCCAGGGCCGCCGTTTCGGCTTCCCATCGCTCCAGCGCGCGGAGGAGCTCCTGCCCGCCGGGGTACCGGCCGGGGTACGAGTGCATCAGGTCTTCGACGGCCAGGTGCAGGGCCTTGGGATTGGGCAAAACCGCCGGCGGCTTGCCCAGGCGACTCCAAAGCGAGGAGGTTCCCTCGCCGTCCAGGGCGAAGTAGAAACCGTGGCCGCCTCCCTGATTGTAGATCTTCATCAGGAGCCGGTTCTGGCCGGCCTTGAGATTCAATCGCACGCGATCCTGGTTCGGCGCGGCGCCGCGAGGGACGTCGTGGGCCCAGACCTGCCGGCCGTTGAGCCAGACGGCCAGGCCGTCGTCGCTTCCCAGCTCGGCTCGGAGCGAAACGGGCCTGGCCACGGCGATCGTGCGGAACAGGTAGGTGGCCACGCTGGAGCTGCCCGGAAGGTCCTGCACCCGGCCGTCAACCCACTCGGAGCGCTGCTGCCACAATCGGCGCCCGCCGGGCCCCTTGGCCTCCAGGTCGACGCCCTTCTCAGGGAAGAGCGCTTCGTCGAAGCCCTTGGTCTCCAGCGGCCCCGTGGTGTGCCACGGACCGAGCGTAACCTCCGAAGCGGCTTGGGCTTGTGCGGAAGGCGGGGCGAGGAGAGACGCTCCGACCAGCAGGATCGCGACCATCAGGCAGGATGGGCGTCGGGGATTCATCGTGCGGCCGTTCGGCAGGAGGGCAAGGGGTAGGTGGGAGTGAGGCTTCTGGGGGCCCAGGCAGTATTGTATCATGGGAGGGACCGGCCCCGCCACACCACTTTGCAGGCGGGCGCGAAGGGGTGACGGGGTGACGGGGTGACGGGGTGACGGGAAAAGGAGCACGCACGTTGAGCGCGAAGTATCTCTTGGGAATCGACAATGGGGGAACCGTGGCCAAGGCCGCGCTGTTTAGCTGCGACGGCCGGGAAGTGGGCGTGGCGTCGAGCAGGAACGAGACCATCTCGCCGCGACCCGGCTGGGCCGAGTTCGACATGGACCGGCTCTGGCAGGCCACGGCGGCCTCGATCCGACAGGTGATCGCACAGTCGGGCGTGTCGCCGGAAGAGATCGTCGCAGCCGCCTGCACCGGCCACGGCAACGGGATCTACCTGGTCGATGCCGAGGGCCGGCCCGTGCGCAACGCGATCTTCTCCTCCGACTGCCGGGCACGAGGCTACGTGGACCGCTGGACGTCGGACGGCGTGGATCGGGCCGTGCGCCCCAAGACGATGCAGGCCCTTTGGCCCGGGCAGCCCAACGCGCTTCTGGCCTGGCTTGGCGATCACGAGCCCGAGGCGCTCCGCAAGACCCGCTGGGTGCTGATGTGCAAGGACTACGTCCGGCTGCGTTTGACCGGAGAAGCGTGCGGCGAGCTGACCGACATGTCGGGCACGAGCCTGCTCGACGTGGGCACGGGCGAGTACGACCAGGACGTGCTCGAAGCGTTCGGGATCGGCGGGGTGCGGGAGAAACTGCCCCCGCTGCGGCGATCGGCCGACGTGTGCGGGCGCGTGACCAGGGCCGCCGCGCACGAGACGGGGCTGGCGCCCGGCACGCCCGTCGCCGGCGGCATGTTCGACGTCGACGCCTGCGCCCTCTCCTCGGCGCTTACCGAGGAGAGCCAGCTCGGCATGACGCTGGGCACCTGGGGGATCAACCAGTACGTGTCCCGCACGCCCGTGGTCCACGACGTCTTCATGACCTCGCGCTACTGCGTGCCCGGCTACTACCTGATGCTCGAGGGAAGCGCCACCTCGGCCAGCAACCTGGAATGGTTCCTTGCGCAGTGGTTCCCGGCCGGCGAAGCCGCGCGGCAGGGGCAGGGCCCGTACGATCGGATCAATCACAGCGTCGCCGGGACCGATCCCGCGCAGTCGGGGATTCTGTTCTTCCCGTTCCTCTACGGATCGAACGTGGCCCCGGACGCTTCGGCGTGTCTTGTGGGAATGCATGCCCGGCATGGGCAAGGGGAAGTGGCCCGGGCGATCTACGAGGGCGTGGTCTTCGCCCACCGGACGCACCTCGATCGGCTGCTCAAGGTCCGCTCGATGCCGGAGCGGATCCGCGCCAGCGGCGGCGCGGCCCGCAGCGACGTGTGGATGCAGATGGTGGCCGACGTGCTTCAGGTTCCCGTCGAGGTGCCGGAGGGGACGGAGCTCGGTGCGCTGGGGGCGGCGATCTGCGCCGGGGTGGCCGTGGGGTGCCACGCGGACTACCCGGCCGCCTGCGAGGCCATGGTGAGGCTTTCCCGATGGTTCGTGCCGAATCCCGGCCTTGCGAAGGTCTACCAGGCGAAGTATATTCGTTACCAAAGGTTCTTGGAGGCCATGGAGCCGGCGTGGAAAGACCTGACCGAGGAAAAGATTCATGACTAGCAAAGACAACCGTACCCTCACCCGACGCTCGTTGCTCGCGTGCGGCATGTCGGCCGCGGCTGGGGCGACCGGGGCGGCCTGCGTCGGGCCGGCGAGCGTCACCCTTGCCCGGGCCGGCGAAAAGGCGGCCGGCGAAAAGGCGAAGATCAAGACCTACACCAGTGCCGAGTTCTACGACGCCGGCGGCAAGTTCCTCGTCGACAAGGCCCGCGCGGCCTACTACGACATGTTCCGCCGCTTCGGCTACCCGATCTCGGAGACCCTGAAGAAGGAGATGTGGATCCTCGATTTCAACCTGGGCGATTTCGCTGAGGTCGGCATGGCCGGCATCTTCTGGCTCAACCGGGAGGACTACAAGTACTTCGGCCACGAGATCTACCTCTTGCCCGGCCAGATGATCCCCGAGCACAGCCACGTGGCCACGGACAAGGGCGCGGCGAAAATGGAGTCCTGGCAGCCGCGGCGGGGCATGGTTTACACCTTCGGCGAAGGCGACCCCACGCCGGAGTTCCGCGAAAGGATTCCCAAGAGCCAGCGGGACCTGGTCAAGTCGCGCCACGGCGCGCCGCTGGCGATCGACGAGGTTGGCCACTTGAACCGGCTCACCGCCTGGCACTTCATGGTCGCCGGGCCCGAGGGCGCCCTGGTCACCGAATACGGCACCTTCCACGACGGCGACGGCCTGCGGTTCTCCAACCCCAAGGTCAAGCTTTGAGGGTGCGTGATTTCGGGAGGAGTACTCGGATGGGTGGCTGGGGCATAGCGTAGCGGTGCCCTATACACTCCGAGCCCTTCGGGCTTCAGCATGACGTTGCGATCCCACTCATTTTGCACTTTGCACTCTTCATTTTGCACTTTGCACTCTTCATTTTGCACTTTGCACTCTTCATTTTGCACTCATTTGGTTGCGGCCGGTCCCGGAAGACGGCACGCGCGGCTTCGTCCCTATCTTGACCTTTCCCGCCGACACCAGCTTGCCGGTCTTTCTGTCCCAGACCACGTTCCTGGCCGCAAGGCGATGCTCGTAGTGGCAGTCGGTGCAGACGATCTCCTCGGGATTGGTCTTCTGGCGACACCGCTCTTGCCAGCGGTGGATCACCTCGACGGCGGGCACGTCGTGCTCCTCATGACACGCCTGGCACATTGCGTCGACGCCTTCCCGGCCGACCATCTTGTCGGGCGGGGTGCGGTGGTCCTCGTCCCGCTGATGCGCAAGCGACTGGCCGTGGCATTGGATGCAGCCGATCTTCTCTTTGGCGTGGAT
>Ga0315290_10001408_pt1 | contig 16501 bp, 15 predicted proteins | sample YL17G12_0_MG_FD_203627 | JGI IMG/M metagenome (GOLD analysis project Ga0315290, IMG submission 203627) | Sediment microbial communities from Yellowstone Lake, YNP, Wyoming, USA - YL17G12_0 | ecosystem: Environmental > Aquatic > Freshwater > Lake > Sediment | place: USA: Wyoming | collected... | reverse complement strand
CGGCTGCAATTTCCGTCAGCATCGTTATCGGCCAAAAATCGTCCTCAACGTAGTTGAAACTACGCCTGCGGCGATTTTTGACCTCTGCCTCGCTGACGAAAATTTCGCTCGTTCTCGTGAGAAAAGCAATTTTTAGAGGCTTCCTTAACTTATACCTGCCTTGCCACGACAATTCAAGTAAAAATGATTTTTAAGAGGTTACTTACTCAGACTGACCAATTTAAGTTGGCAAACACAAACAACTACTTTATAGACACTCTGTCAACCAAGTCCCCCCGATTCCCCCAAGTATCCAGCCGTCCCCCCCACCAGCTCACCGCCCAACCTCCCCCGCCGCAGCCACTTTTTTGGGCCATACCATTTTTTATTGACAGAAATCTGTTTTTTGGTATTCTGTTGTGTCTCGAGCGGTGGTGGCTCCGACGGCCCCGACCCTGCAGAAACCTTGGTAAACCAGGGAATTACAATAGGTTACGACGAAAATTATGCAACAAAACAGCACAAATTCCGATTCGCCCGAACCGGACAATATTGAAGAGCAGGATTACCCAGAGGAACTCAAAGCCAGGGCTCGCGAGTTTTTTGCAAAGGCTTCGGAGGTAGCTTACACGCTCAACTACGACTATGCGATCGAGTTGTACCTGGACGGCCTGTCATTTTGGCCAACCACTATCGATGAGGGCCATAAGCCTTTGCGAGATATAGCCATGCGCCGCCAGGCAGCCGGAGGCAAAAAATCCGGTTTTAGTGACAACTCGAAATACAAGAAAACTTCAGGAAAAGTTCCCAGGGATGCCATGCTCAAAGCCGAATATTTACTGAGCAAGGATCCGAGCAATCAGGCCCACATGATGGATATGATCAAAGCGGCGATCAAGTGCGAATACAAAAAAATCGTTGTCTGGATGGCTGATATCTTATTCGATTCCGCATTGCATCAGGACAAACCCTCGGCCAGCACTTATGTTTTTCTCCGTGACAGTTACGTCAAAGCCGAGGTTTACACCAGGGCATTGCACGCCTGTCAATTGGCGATTAAGCTCAAGCCCAAAGACCCAGCCTTACAGGACGCCATACGTGACCTTTCCGCCCAATCGACAATGCAACAGGGCCGATATGACGACGAGGGCGACTTCCGCGACAGCATAAAAGATCGCGAGAAACAGGAAAAATTACAGTCACAGGACCAGGTGGTCCGTACGGAAGAGGTGGTAAGAGACGCCATCACCCAGGCACGAAAAGAGTATGAAGCCGAACCGAGTGTACCAGGCAAAATCAGCAAATTGGTAACAGCCCTGTGCGATACGGACAACGAGGAAAAAGAAAAAGAGGCCATTGCCATTCTCGAGAAGGCGCACGCACAGCTCGGACAATTCCACTATAAACAGCGAAGCGGTGAAATCCGAATCAAACTACTTACCCGCACAGTTAGCAAATTACAGCAGCAACTCCAGAAGGACCCGAGCAATAAAGAACTGGCCGCCAAATTGACCGAAGTCACCCAAAAACTTTTGCAGACGGAGTTGACTCACTACAAGCAGTGCGTCGAGAACTTCCCGACGGACATGCGTGTGAAATACGAATACGGCAAACAATTGGTCCGGACTAAAAGATACGACGAGGCGATTCCACTCTTTCAGGAGGCCCGTGGCGATCCACGCCACCGGATAGGCGCATTGAACTACATCGGCAGATGCTTTTTCCATAAGCAGTGGTACACCGACGCAGTGGAGACATTCGAGCAGGCCCTGGAACTGGTCGAAAACAAGGAAAGCGCTATCGCCAAAGAACTACTTTACAACCTCGGTCGCAGCCACGAGGAAAACAACAGTGTCGAAGACGCACTGAACTATTACCGCAGAGTAGCTCAAGTCGATTTCAACTACCGCGACGCCAAAGACCGTGTTGATGCCCTGCGTCAACAGCAATCTCCACAGAAAAAAACAGAGGACTGAAAAATCGGACAAAATAGTGGCGTCATCGCCAATAGTAACAAAATCACTTAAAAGTGAACAATATTTAACCTGTTAAGCAATAAAGGAGTTTCAAGTGGCACATTCGCTATCAGCGAAAAAAAGGATCAGACAAAACGAAAAACGACGGATGAGAAACCGTGCTCGCAACAGCGCCGTCAAAACCCAGATTAAAAAATATCTCCAGGCAGCCAAACAAACCAAAGACCCGGAGAATATAGAAGTTGAGCTGCGCGTGGCGCAAAAACGAATCGATCAGTTGGCCGCCAAAGGCGTCATCCACAAAAACACGGCATCGCGCAAAAAATCACAGCTCGCCAGGCAGCTAAACGCCGTCAAGGAAAAGGCAAAGTAATAGCCAATTGAGTGCGTTTTGAGATGGCCGAAACCAGAACGGTTTAGACCGGCGAGATATTTACCCATATCGTCGCCATTATGATCGACCCTGTGGGCGGTCGCATCGCGACGGTAATGCCGGTGATCGTGCTGTCCCGGCATCGGGAGATTTCGAAGCGGAACACAAAATGCCCAACGAGAAACACGACCGCGAACATATTGCCAAATGGCTTCGATTGCATCTGACCGACCAGGTTGGGCCGATAACGTTTGCCAAGTTGTTGAACCACTTTAACAACGACATCGATCAGGCCCTGGCCGCCGGCATCGATCAGCTTACCTCGATAGGCATCAAACCCAAAAATGCTCAGCGTATTGTCGCCAGCCGCGACAAAATTGACATCGACGCCCAGTTGGACATGGCTGAGAAGCTCGGCATAAAAATCCTGACCTTACAGTCCGACGACTATCCACTCCTGTTGCGAAAGATATACGATCCTCCTGCTGTTTTGTACGTAAAGGGTCAATTGACTTCCGCCGACAACTTAGCCGTAGCGATGGTTGGCTCGCGTAGTTGCGGTCAGTACGGACACGAGCAGGCATCGCATCTGAGCCACTTGTTGGCCGCCGCCGGATTTACCATCGTCTCAGGCCTGGCTCGCGGAATCGATTCAGACGCCCACCGCGGCGCCTTAGCTGCTCACGGTCGCACTATTGCTGTGCAGGGTTGTGGACTTTCGCAGATTTATCCACCGGAACACGCCGATCTCGCCGAGCGCATTACCCACAACGGCGCCGTCATCAGTGAGTTACCGCTTGGTTTTGAGCCGTTGCCTGGTGCTTTTCCTTCACGCAATCGCATCATTTCAGGATTATCTTTGGGTACCATTGTCGTCGAAGCTCGTCCCAATAGCGGCGCACTGATCACCGCACGCCTTGCAATGGAGCAAAACCGCGAGGTCATGGCCGTACCCGGCCGAGTGGACGCGCCCGGCAGTTTTGGCCCGCACAAACTCATTAAAGACGGAGCCGTCCTCGTTCGGGGAATTGACGATATCCTCGAGGCACTCGGTCAGATTGGACAGACTCTTACTGACCATGCCGCCGACGCTGCTGAAAAAGCCCGACAAACCGTCGAGCCGACCCTTTTTGACATTGACCAGTTACACCTTACCGAAACCGAATCTGCCGTTTTCGAGCATTTCAACCACCAGCCAATCCACGCAGAACATCTCATTTCCGCCAGCCGCCTTACCCCTGCCCAAATCTACGCCACCTTAACATCATTACAACTAAAGGGTCTGGTAAAACAGTTACCCGGGGGTTATTACCAGAAACGCTCAAAAATGTAAGATTATTTGCGTCGTGCGAAGAAATTATGTTTACTGGGCGTATGACCGGAACGTATAGGAAAGCCAAACTACTGTAACTATCTATGCCATATAGAGATATGTGTCGGGCGATGCGACGGGCAGAAATTTTTCAAAAAAATCTTTTTAAAGCTATTGACATAAGAGATGTATAGGACTATTATTATCCTATATAGATTATTGTTGTTTTTTAGCTGGTAAGTGGAATAAGATCGGATGGATGTTCTTCGTAAAAATACGGATTACGCATTGCGAATAATGGGGAATCTGTCAGGCAACTATGGGCGAGGGGCGGTTTCGGTCCGGACGTTAGCCAAGAAAGAAGAGGTGTCGTATCAGTTTGCCTGCAAGATACTGCAGAAACTACAGGGCGTCGGTTTGGTAGAAAGTGCGATGGGACCAACCGGTGGGTATCGGTTATCTCGTGGGCCAAAACGGATAACTATGCTGGATGTGATCAGAGCGATGCAGGGCGATATATCAATCAATCGGTGTACCAAAGGTAGTGATAATTGTCCACGACAATCGAAATGTGGAGTAAGTGGCAAATTGTGTCAGTTGCAGCAGCGAGTGGAAGATTTTTTGGTGGATGTGAAGTTGCAGGATTTGTTATAGCGAGTTTTATCCACAAAACGGGTGTTTTATGATCAGGTTGGACAGGCGTCGAATATTATGCAAGAGAGATTTACTGATAAGAAGAAAGGGAACATTATGTTTTGTTATCAATGTGAACAAACGGCAGGTGGTACAGGTTGTACGAAAGCAGGTGTTTGTGGAAAAAATGGGGATATACAGAGTCTGCAGGATATACTCATTTTTGGATTGAAGGGTATCGCGGCGTATGCGTATCATGCGCGAGAACTAGGCGCCAAAGATGAGCAGGTTGACGCATTTATGCATGAGGCGATGTTTGCCACCCTTACTAACGTGGACTTTGATCTTAATCGCTATCTCGGGCTGGTATTAAAGGCAGGCGAGATGAATCTGCGAGTAATGGGGCTGCTCAATAACGCGAACACATCGAGATTCGGCAGTCCTACGCCGGTGACGGTGGCAAGAGGAACCAAATCCGGACCTGGGATTGTTGTTACCGGCCACGATTTGTTGGATCTATATGAGTTGTTAAAGCAGAGTGAGGGTAAGGGTATTAACGTTTATACCCATGGTGAGATGCTGCCCTGCCACGGCTATCCCGAGTTGAGGAAATTTAAGCATCTTGTGGGTAATTACGGTACGGCATGGCAAAATCAGAAAAAGGAGTTCGATGAGTTCAGTGGCGCAATTTTAGTAACAACCAACTGTGTTATGATACCAAAGGAATCCTATAAGGATCGTTTGTTTACCTGTGGGATTGCAGGGGTCGCAGGCTGTACACATATTACAGGACGGGATTTTTCGCAGGTAATTGACAAGGCGTTGGCATTGCCCGCTTTGCCGGACAGTCAGGATGGCACGTTGAGTACCGGTTTCCACTATACTACAGTGCTTGGTTTGGCGGACAAAATTGTAGCGGCGGTCAAGGCAGGCAAGATCAGGCGATTTTTCTTTATCGGCGGCTGCGATGGAGCCAGGCCTGGGCGCAATTACTTTACTGAAATTGCTGAGAAGGTGCCCGATGATTGTGTTATACTGACCGCGGCGTGTGGCAAGTACCGGTTAAACGATCGAGACTATGGCGATATTGACGGTATTCCTCGTCTGCTGGATTTGGGACAGTGTAACGACTGCTATGGAGCGATTCAGATAGCAACGGCCCTGGCCGGCGCGTTTGACTGCGGCGTAAATGATCTTCCGTTGTCGCTGGTGGTATCATGGTATGAACAAAAGGCGGTGGCGATTCTTCTGACGCTGCTGCATCTTGGAATTAAGAATATAAAGCTCGGTCCGAGCCTGCCGGCGTTTATCAGTCCGAATGTACTCGATGTACTGGTTGAGAAATTCAATATTAGTCCGATAGGTAATGTTGAGGACGACCTTGCAGAAATACTCAGTTAGAAGGAATTTCAAAATGGTCATGCGAAACATAGTAGAGATTGACGAGGACAAATGTAACGGTTGTGGGCAATGTGTCAATGCCTGTGCTGAAGGCGCTATCGAGATTATTGACGGCAAGGCTAAGCTGGTCAGTGAGATTTATTGTGACGGATTGGGTGCGTGTCTTGGCGAGTGTCCACAAGGGGCGATTACCATCGAGCAGCGCCAAGCGGAGGCATTCGATGAAGAAGCTACAAAAACACACCTGGCAGCCAAGAGCAACAGTGCTCAAGACGGTCTGTCACAAGATGCCTTTGCGCACAAGCACGAACACTCGCACGAAGGGTTCAAATGCCCGGGTTCTATGGCTAAGGTATTTGATCGGCAATCTAAAACGACCTCAACTGTCGATGCTGAAATACCATCACAGTTGAGTCATTGGCCGGTACAGTTGAAGCTGGTTTCACCACATGCGCCATATTTTAAGAATGCTGATTTGCTGCTGGCAGCGGATTGCGTACCGTTCGCAATGGGAGATTTCCACAATCGCTTATTGTCTGGACGGTCAATAGCGGTTGGTTGTCCGAAGCTGGATGATTCGCAGTTTTACATCGAGAAACTGTCAGAAATAATCAAGGTTGGTTTGCCCAATAGCCTGACGGTGGCGCATATAGAGGTGCCTTGTTGTTTTGGTTTGACCAACATCGCCAAAGAAGCGATAGCCCGAAGCGGTATGAGTCTTACATTCGAGGATATTACCATTGATTTACGGGGTAATATTGTCAAGACAGAGACAATAAGCGTTTAGCTTATAACACGTGGTTTTTATTGTATGGCTGTTTTGAGTTTTGCAAGGAAATCTGTTGGAGAATGATAACCGACAAAAGATTCAATGGTTGCGCCATCAGGACGGAGCATTACATAAGCGGGAATACCTTGAATATCGTATTGATCTACAAGGCTTTTCTGTGTGTCGCAATCTATCATTACGCAAATGAAAGATTTGGAAATTTCAATTACTTCAGGGTCGTGATATGTAGTTTTTTTCATTTCGCGACATGGAGGGCACCACGAGGCATGAAAGGCCAGTAAGATAGGTTTGTTTTGTGTTTTTTGCTGTTCCAGAGCGTCTTGATAGTTATGGTTCCAGATGATTGCTGGTGTGCCAGATTCGTTCAGGGGATCAGCAGGTACGTTCGGGGGACCAGATTGGCTGGTAAATATTATGATTGAGATCGCGACAAGGGCTACGATGGCGAACCAGTGCCAATGGCGTGAAAAGCAGGAACAAACGGGACACTGAGGATTTTGGACATCGTTGGAAGATTGAGGTTGATCCTGGTTAAAGTTGTCAGTAGCCATAATCGTTTCCTTATTAAAATATTTTTTTGTTTAGAAACTCTATCAAACCCTGCCCTGAAAACGCATTTTTCAGTGCCGATATCGCTTTTTCCGGCCATTTTGTTAGAATGCCTTAGCCTATTTGATAATCCTAGTCTATAATTTGGTAAAAATCAATACTACTGTGAAATTTTGTCTGAACCAAATACAATGGGAGAATTGAGCTATGAAAGCGATTGCCTTGCGAAAGAATTCAACGGCAGTGGAATTGATTGATATTCCCAGGCCGAGGCCAAAAGCCGATGAAGTTCTGGTCAAGACGATTCGTTGCGGATTGTGCGGAACCGATCGTGAGATTATTCGCCGTGGGATTCCTGATGTCCCACCGGGAGAAGATTTTCTGATTTTGGGACATGAGTGTCTGGGTCGAGTGGAGGCTATGGGAGCGGAAGCCGAAACGGACCTCAAGGTGGGAGACCTTGTGGCAGTTCAGGTTCGTCGTGGTTGCAATCAATGTAATGCGTGTATTGGGGATCACGTCGATTATTGCTATACAGGCAGATACACAGAACGCGGCATTCATAAGGTCCATGGTTTTTTTACAGAGTATTTTGTCGATAAACCGAAGTACCTCATTTCTGTGCCGAATGATTTAGAAGATATGGGGGTGCTCGCTGAACCGATGAGCATTTCGACCAAGACCTACGAAGTAATAACACGACTTATGGGTCGTGTATGTTTCGATGGAGCGTGTTCGCTCCGTGGAAGGAAGGAAAAAGCCCTTGTGGCAGGACATGGACCGATTGGAATAATTGCCGCACTGCTGTTTGTAGTTGAGGGTTATGATGTGAGTGTTCTGGGCCGCCGCGAAGAAGGTGATTTTCAGCGAGAATTTATCAAGTCTTTTGGCGCGAGGTATCTGGATGTCGCCGGAGACGAAGACAGGAAATTTGTTGGCAAGGAAGGTGGTTTTTTTTCTGATTATCGAGGCGGTCGGTCGTGGTGAGTTGATGTTTCGTCTGCCGGAGTTGCTCAGTCGCAATGGGATTTTGATACTTACCGGTGTGCCACGTGGTCCGCAAGAAATATGCTTTGATGGTAACAGTTTCATGGCCAACCTGGTGCGATATAACCAGACCGTCACAGGAACAGTAAATGCTTCCCGTGAAAATTTCCAGATGGGTCTTAATTATCTGCGTATGTTCAAGGAGAAATTTCCTGAAACAGCATCTGGAATTATTACTGGTAGATATACACTGGACAATTGGCAGGAAGCTTTCGATAAAAAAGCTCCAAATGAAATCAAGGCCGTGATTGAGTTCGAATGAAAGCAGGTTAATTGTGAGGACCGGACAATGCAGTTTGCCATAAAGTTATTTGTAACAGTAATAATAATCACCGCCGCCCAATACATAGCCAAAACACGACCGTCGTTGGCAGGATTAATCGCCGTAATGCCCTTGACAGGTTTGGTTGTGATGCTATGGGTTTGGCAGGACAATAGCGGAGACGCGGCAAAAATGACTCGATACACACTCGGCGCAGTATGGGGCATAATTCCCACCATACTTTTCTTTGCTGTGGCTTATTTAGGCTTTCGGGCGAGATGGCATCTCAGTGCCATACTGGGACTAAGCGGGGCAGTATGGATAATAGCCGCTCTAATACATCAGCGTTTTTTGCATTACAGTTAAGATATGCCAAAACAATAACCGGGTTAGAAAGCATGTACGAAGTACTTACAGATATTATCATGGAAAGCTGGGGTGTACTGGGTCAGATGGCACCTTATCTGCTGTTTGGTTTTCTGGTAGCGGGTTTTCTATCGGTGTGCATCTCGCCGGAGTGGGTTGAACGTCATCTTGGCGGACGTGGTATGGGGCCTGTACTGAAGGCGTCGTTATTTGGCGTGCCGCTGCCACTTTGTTCATGCGGAGTGATCCCGGTGTCGGTCTCGATTTATCGGCATGGCGCAAGTCGGGCAGCCACGACCGCATTTTTGCTCTCCACGCCCCAAACTGGTGTGGATAGCATCGCGGTGACTTACGCATTACTCGGGCCGATCTTCGCAATTTTTCGGCCAATTGCCGCTTTGCTCACCGGTTTAATCGGCGGTGGTATTGTGCAATTTTTCGGCGAGCCAAATGGGACAGATGTTGGCGATGAGTCGAAGCCTGCGTCCTGTAGCGAATCATGTTGTGCGGGAAAAACAGGAAAAAGTGTTCTGTTGCGAGTGCTTCGCTATGGGTTTGTGATTCTCCCGCGGGATATCGGCCTGGCGTTGCTGGTAGGGATTTTTATTGCGGGAGCGATGGCAGCGATTGTACCGCAGGATCATTTAGCAACGTATATCGGTGGCGGGGTACTGTCAATTCTGCTGTTGATGGCGGCAGGTGTGCCGGTATATGTGTGTGCAACCGCGTCGGTACCGATCGCGGCTGGTTTTATACATATTGGCGTTTCTCCCGGTGCGGCCCTGGCATTTTTGATCGCAGGCCCTGCCACTAACGCAGCAACATTTACCACAATATGGAAATTACTTGGCAGGCGAACAGCGATACTGTATATTACAACCATTGCGGTAAGTGCCTTTGGCTGTGGATTGCTGCTGGACTGGTTGTTTCCGATGTTGAAAGAAACGCTGCCAATGCCTGAGGGCAGTACCCACGCGCATTTGGAGAGCGGCTGGTTGTCCCACGTGTGGGCCATTGCGTTAGTGGCGGTGCTCGCCATGGCCTACTTAATGGCGCGACCCGGTAGCCATGAAAAGACAGAAAAAGACAAGTGCAACACCGATATTTCGCCTCATTATCAGCATTTGGAACTGCTGATTACAGGCATGACGTGTAATCACTGTGCAGAAAGTGTCAGAGATGCGATTGCTGAAGTTTCGGGTGTGCGGTCGGCAGAGGTGAACTTGAAAAGCGGAAGAGCTATTGTGATGGGCGACAATCTCGATCAAAAGCGACTCATGGCTGCCGTGGAAGGATTGGGATATACGGTAAAAATGTCAACGTGGAATAAGGTATAATGGAAGATTATTTGCTTAACTTTTTCCGGCAATACAATCCTGTCACACAGGCTTTTATTGCTACGTTGTTCACATGGTTCGTTACCGCTATGGGGGCGGCGCTGGTGTTTTTTGTCAAACGAATCAATCAGAACTTTATGGATGGAATGCTTGGGTTAGCAGCCGGGGTGATGATCGCAGCAAGTTTCTGGTCGCTGTTGGCGCCTGCCATTGAGATGTCAGATGGCGACTGGAAGCCAGCAGTGATTGGTTTCCTCGCCGGTGGTGGTTTTCTGTATCTCATCGATAAGATACTCCCGCATTTGCACGCCGGGCTGGATATCAGCGAAGCAGAAGGAATCAAGACTGCCTGGCAGCGCAGCATCTTGTTGATTATGGCGATCACATTGCACAATATCCCCGAAGGGTTGGCCGTTGGTGTTGCCTTTGGTGCGGTGGCTCATATAACTGATGCAGCGGCGGGCCAACAAATGTTATTAGGTGCTATTGCCCTGGCTATTGGTATTGGATTGCAGAATTTCCCCGAAGGGCTGGCAGTTTCTATGCCGCTCAAGAGGGAAGGTATGGGGCGGTTCAAGGCCTTTATGTACGGACAAGCGTCCGGTGTAGTCGAACCCGTGTCAGGTGTACTCGGCGCCTGGCTTGTCATCTCTATGGGGCCGCTGCTTCCTTATGCCTTGGCATTTGCCGCCGGTGCGATGATATTCGTTGTAGTGGAAGAACTTATCCCCGAGTCACAACGTAACAGCAGTACCGATTTTGCCACGATCGGCGCTATGCTGGGTTTTGCCATTATGATGACACTTGATGTGGCACTCGGTTAGTGCTTTGGAACATATAGATAAAAAATTTGTAAAAAAATGTTTGTTAATGTGGAATTTCGGGATTTTTAGACTAACAATTGTTTTAAGAAAGAGAGGTACTTTATGAAACTTAAGGGCAGTGAGACGGAAAAGAACATTTTGACGGCGTTTGCGGGTGAATCTCAGGCTCGCAACAGGTACACATATTTTGCAAGTGCGGCAAAGAAAGAGGGTTACGTGCAGGTATCAGCTATTTTCGAAGAAACGGCAGACCAGGAAAAGGAGCACGCCAAGAGGCTGTTTAAGTTGCTTCAGGGCGGCGAGGTGGCGATTTCGGCGGCTTTCCCGGCCGGCGTGATCGGCACAACGAGTGAGAATCTCAAGGCATCAGCGGCGGGTGAAGACTATGAAACAACTGAAATGTACCCCGATTTTGCCAAAGTAGCTGACGAGGAAGGATTTTCAGAGATTGCTGCTATTTTCAGGAGCATCGCCGTGGCCGAAGCTCGCCACCGGGACAGGTACCTTGCTTTGCAGAAGAACATTGTGCAAGGGAAGGTTTTTAAGAAGGATAAACCGGTTCGCTGGGTCTGCAGGAACTGCGGCTACGTGCATAAAGGCGCCGAAGCTCCGAAGGAATGCCCGGCTTGCGCCCATCCGCAGGCTTACTACGAGCTGGAAGCAACAAATTACTAATCGTTGTAAAATAGAACTTAGAACCCTTATCAAAATCAGATGAATACGTGTTTTCATCGCTGACATGGGTGTTTAATGGTTCTTTTTGTTAGGGGAACTTAATAATGAGACAACTAAAACCATCAAATATTTACGCTGTCGGTGCAATCGACTGGGATGCAAGACTTTTTGACAGGCTCATCCCTCTGCCGGATGGTACCAGCTATAATGCTTACCTGATTAAAGGGACTGGCAAGACGGCACTGATTGACACGGTTGATCCAAGCAAAACAGCAGTTCTGCTTGGGAACCTGGATAAGTTGCGGATCGATAAGATCGACTATATCGTGTCGCAACATGGCGAACAGGATCATTCCGGCAGCCTGGCAGATGTTCTGGCAAAGTATCCTACAGCACAAGTGGTGACAAATCCCAAGTGCAAGGGGATGTTGATGGATTTGCTCGATATCGACGATGACAGATTCATTACGGTTGCCGATGGTGAACAATTGACGCTGGGCGATAAGACGTTGCGATTTGTTTATCTGCCGTGGGTTCATTGGCCCGAGACTATGGGGACGTATCTCATAGAAGAAAAGGTGCTGTTTTCGTGTGATTTCTTTGGTGCTCATCTTGCGAGCAGCGACCTATTTGTGGAAGATGAAGCGGTAGTGTATGAATCGGCCAAGCGATATTACGCTGAGATCATGATGCCGTTCAGACGACAAATTAACAATAATTTGGAGAAGCTTTGGGACCTTGAAATTGATATCATCGCTCCCAGTCACGGCCCGGTGCACAATCGGCCTAGGTTTATCATCGATGCCTATAAAGACTGGGTTTGCGATGCCGTCAAAAACGAAGTTGTGCTGCCTTACGTTTCCATGCACGGCAGCACCGCCGCGATGGTATCGCATTTTGTGGAGGCATTGATCGAAAGAGGTATTACTGTAAGACAATTTGAGTTGTCCACAGTTGATATCGGCAGGCTTGCTATGGCATTGGTCGATGCGGCGACAATAGTTATCGGTTCGCCAACTGTGCTGACAGGGGCACATCCATCCGCGGCTTACGCCGTGTTTTTGGCCAACGCTCTAAGGCCTAAAGCCAGATTTGCGTCTGTCATCGGTTCCTATGGCTGGGGTGGTAAAACCGTTGAGCAGTTGGCAAATATGATGACAAACCTTAAGGTTGAGATTCTTGAGCCTGTGGTAATAAAGGGTTTTCCTAAAGATGATGCTTTTGCATTATTGGATAGACTTGCTGACGAGATATTGGCAAAACACAAGGAGATTGGAATCGCATAGTGCTGTTGTTCACTGTTGGGCCTGGTGGGCGTACGGCGGCGGCAATTGGCTCCATGATCGCGCTAAGCAGCGATGCTTGTGTATGGTTGGTATGCGCATCGCCTGGGAGGTGGAACTGCGAGAGAAAAGCATGTGCCCATCCGCAGGCGTATTTTGAGTTGGATGTCGTGAATTACTGATTTTGTCTGAATAATCTGAAACCTAATCGAAATCATTTTAAGGAGAAATAAAATGGCGAAACTCAACAAAAACACGTTGACCACAGCTTCTGGCGCCCCGGTAGATAACGACCAGAATACCATGACAGCGGGAATTCCCGGACCAGCTTTGATGCAGGACGTTCACTTAATGGAAAAGCTGGCTCATTTTAACCGAGAACGTATCCCGGAGCGTGTAGTACACGCCAAAGGTACCGGTGCTCACGGTTACTTCGAGGTGACTAAAGATGTTACAAAATACACCAGGGCTAAATTCTTATGCAAAGTTGGCAAGCGAACGGAAGTCTTCGTGCGTTTTTCAACAGTAGGTGGCGAAAAAGGCTCGGCGGATACGGCACGTGATCCTCGCGGTTTTGCTGTAAAATTTTATACTGAGGAAGGAAACTACGATATGACGGGCAATAACACCCCTGTATTCTTTATAAGAGATCCGCTGAAGTTTCCTGATTTCATTCACACTCAGAAGCGAAATCACGCGACAAATGCTCCTGATCCCGACATGTTTTGGGATTTTTTGTCTCTTACACCTGAATCAATTCATCAGGTAACCATACTTTTTTCCGACCGAGGCACCCCCAAAGGCTTTCGCCATATGAACGGGTACAGCAGCCATACTTTCAAGTGGTATAATGAAAAAGGTAAATATTTTTGGGTAAAGTATCATTTTAAGACGGCCCAGGGAATTGCGAACTTTACCCGCCAGGAAGCAACCCGCATGGCAGGTGAGAACGCTGATTATGCTACCCGCGATTTACGTGAGGCGATAGCAAAAGGCGATTTCCCCGCATGGAAGGTCTGTGTACAGATCATGACGCCTAAAGAAGCTCAAAAATACCGGTTTGATATTTTTGATGTAACAAAAGTCTGGCCACATGGTGATTTTCCGCTTATTGAGATAGGGGAAATGGTTCTGAATCGCAACCCCGAAAATTATTTTGCCGAAGTTGAGCAAGCGGCTTTTTCGCCAGGCAATTTTGTGCCTGGCATATCTGCTTCGTTGGATAAGATGCTCCAGGCGCGTATCCACTCGTACCATGATGCCCATCTGTACCGCCTGGGACCGAATTACCAACTCCTGCCGATCAATGCTCCCAAGGCAACTGTTGCGAACAATTACCAACGTGATGGATATATGCGTTTCGACAGTAACGGTGCCGGCGGGCCAAACTATTATCCCAATAGTATGGGTGGGCCTGAACCACAATATGGAGTCGGCGAGCCGCCGTTTGAAATTTCGGGCATGGCCGGGCGACAGGAATATACCCATCCCAACGATGATTTTGTTCAGGCTGGCGATCTCTACCGCAAGGTTATGACGGACAAAGACCGGGATCATCTGATCGATAATATTGTCTCGCATATTAGCGGCGCACAAAAGCGAATCCAGTTGAGACAGACCGCCATTTTTTACAAGGCCGATACCGAATATGGCCGTCGTGTGGCGGAAGGATTAGGGCTGGACATTAAAAAGGTCACAAAATTAGCTGACATGTCTCAGGAAGACAGAGTCAAGGCAACTGCGAAATAAGACACAGTTAGACTTGACGCCAACATCAAACTTGGTAATTCCAGGCTCAATTTCGTCTAACAGGCCCTGTTGAGTGAAAATTGGGTAAAAAGACTGCGAAAGTTAGCTATTTATCGTAACTATCTTATTTACAATGTTTTACGTGGAATTATGGGAATCAGGTGGGTTCTTGGCTGTTTTTTTTTGAATTTTTGTATGCCAGGTGCTACAGTTACCCGTTAATATTGTAATTGATTTTCCTTATTATATCATTTGGAGGTTATTGCTATGTGTGAACACTGTACTCGACGGGAATTTATTGGAACGGGAGTGGCTAGTGGGTTGATGCTCGCCGGCGTAACGTGGGCGCACACGTGGGCTTCGCAATCACCACCTGCTCAACTCCGTGGCAAGTCTCGAATTTGCGTCGTCTTCACCGGCGAGGGCGTACCAGATGACCGTAATTGGGGAGCTGATGACAAGCAGATAAAGGCAATGAAGACTCGTCTGGCCAAGGTGGAAAAGGATCTTGGAAACGTCGAGCTGATAATTGGGCAGTCCAGTAATGCCCAGCAGACGGCATCTCTGTTAGAGAAGGCAGGGCCGAAGGCACCGGTCCTTGCGATCAACGTGGAAAACTTTGCTTTAACAAGGGTGGTGACGCCGATTCTGGATGGGGCGCATCCCATGGTCGTCTTCTCGCTGCCGGCCAGCGGTCACGATTGGATGTATGCACCCCGTTGGCACGATCAGGGACATCGGGTCACCCTTCTGGCGAGCAGCAACTACGATGAACTCGAACGGGCGATTCGTCTGTTGAGGGTCGTTCCCATGATGCAGCAGACTCGAATCATCCTTTTTCCTCCGGCTCAAGGCACGACGCCTGCCCAGTCTCCGGAAGAAATCAAGAAGCGTTTAGGAGCCGATGTCGTGGCCCTAGAAGAGAAGGCCTTCGACGAGATGATTTCCGCCGCTGAAGAGGATGCCGTTCTAGCTGAGGTCAACCGCTGGACAAAAAACGCAAAGGAAATCATCGAACCGAACAAAGAAGATATTTTGAAGGCGGCTCGCGTCAGTATAGCGTTGCAACGTCTCATGGAGCGTGAAAAGGCTCAAGGATTGGCTGTGGGCACTTGTATGGGGTGGTTGCCCAAAGGATTTCCCTGCCTGGGATTCGCTCGTCTCCGCGACAACGGTATTCCCGCAGCGTGCGAGGGAGACATGGACTCGTTGTTGACTATGCTCCTGTTTCAATACGCAATAGATCGCCCTGGATTCCAGGGCAACGCGACCTTCGATACTTCTCGTAATGTTTTGTGGACTGCTCATTGCACAGCGCCCCTGAAAATGGATGGCCCCGATGGCAAGGAAGCGCCATACCTGTTGCGTGGACATTCGGAGGTTGGCGGCAGTGGCTGTGTACCCGAGGTCCAATACCGCGTTGGCGAGACCATCACCCGTACCAAACTGGTCAACCTTGATACGATACTCGCCTCGACGGGCAAGATCATCGAGGTTCCAAAGAAGTCTGTCCATGGTTGTCGCACCCAGATCATTACCGAAGTTCACGACGCGGCAAAGATGGCCGCCAACTGGAGCAGCGCCCTTGAGACCGAGGATGCCATGACGTTGTTGCACCGCGTGGTGTTCTACGGCGATCAGATGGATAATGTGCACCACCTCGCCCGGTTGATGGGCATGAAAGTTGTCGAGGAAGGCTGAACGAACATTCGGTGTTCTGTGCAAAAATGTGCGACACGAAGACCCGTACAGTGTTGACGGTGGTTTTGTGTACCCAATGGGTATCATTATACCTGGCAGGGCCAATCGTAACGTATTGTGGCCTATGTAGGGCTTGCTGAATAACCCGCTTTTTCCGCATTCGCTACTCGCGGCGGCACTGCTCGACACTGTTTCAAGCTACCATCTGCACGTTCCAATCCTGATTTCGATCTCCGGCAGCGCA
>Ga0315290_10001407_pt1 | contig 16503 bp, 10 predicted proteins | sample YL17G12_0_MG_FD_203627 | JGI IMG/M metagenome (GOLD analysis project Ga0315290, IMG submission 203627) | Sediment microbial communities from Yellowstone Lake, YNP, Wyoming, USA - YL17G12_0 | ecosystem: Environmental > Aquatic > Freshwater > Lake > Sediment | place: USA: Wyoming | collected... | reverse complement strand
AACGTCGGCGGCGGCGATTTCCTGGTCTACTTCGACGCCTCGGGCAAGAAGCAGTTCCTCGCCCGGGTGCGGACCGCGTACCTGGCCCAGTGCCCCAACCTGACCGAGGTGCACTACGCCGGGGTCACGCCCGACGGCGGCATCGCAGCGCGGATCGCCGTCTCGACGCCCCGGGTGGACGACTACAACCGGGCGTTCCACCGCTTCCGCTACGACGTGCTCAAGCCAACGCGGTTCACCCGGCTGGCGTTCTATCAGCTCGGCGCCGACCACTACAACGACGCCCCGGTGCGGCGCTGGGTCCGCGGCAACGCCGGGGGGATGGTCCAGTCGTGGGAGCCGGGGCCGGACTTGCCCAAGCAGGAGGGGTACGTGCGGACCGGCGTCCCCTGCGAGGGCCCGGTGCCGTGGTTCTCGCTAAGCCACCCGCAGCGTCAGGACCCGAAGGGGGGCGCGTGGGCCGACCGCGGCCTGATCGTGCGTCACTGGAAGGCCCGGCTGGGGGGCAAGGACGTCCCGGTCCCCTACGTCGCTTCGTTCCGCACGGGCACCCAGGCGGGCAACGTCAACTGCGAGCTCGTCCCGCCCCCGGGCCTCCACGACCTCCTGCCCGGCGATTTCGTCGAGGGCGAGGTCCACCTGGTCGTCATGCCGATCGTCGCGGAACACTACTATGGACCTAATAAAAGCCTCCGCGGCGCCATGGGCGCCATGGAAAAGGCCGGCCAGCCCTGGAAGATGATCCATCGCGAGGCCGTGGGCAACGACCTGGAGGTGACCGCCACGCGCGGGAAGATCGTCCGTCGCTATCCGGTGCTCGTCGAGGTCGACGCCGAGGGCCGGGCCGAGTTCTCGGTGCGCGGCGGCGTGGGCCACGTGCCGATCACGCTGGCCGGCGTGAAGCACTATCGGGGTTTTCGCCTGGACCGCAGCGACGGCGGCCCCTGGACCCCGATCGATCAATCGGTCCACGGCAACGACTTCTGGCAGACCGACTACGACGCGGCCGCCTGGCGGCTGACGTACAACGTCCCGCTGGACACTCCGGGCGATGCCCGCCAGACCGTCCATTTCCGCTTCGGCCCCGAGTGACGATTGCGGCTGCTTTCCCGCCGACGGCTACAGCTCCAGGTCGGACTGCCCCAACAGGAGCCAGAGGAAGAACGGCCCGCCCAACAGCGCGGTGAGAATGCCCACGGGCAATTCGGCGGGTCCGAGCACGGTCCGCGCCAGGGTGTCGCAGACCGTGAGGAACGCGGCACCGAACAGCAGCGTGGCCGGGGTGAGCACGCGGTGATCGGCCCCGACCAGGAGCCGCCCGATGTGCGGGGCCATCAGCCCGACGAAGCCGATCGGCCCGCACACCGACACCACCGCCCCGACCATCAGCGAGACGCCGAAGAACAGGACGATCTTGGTCCGCTGAACCTCGACGCCCCGGCTGGCCGCCAGGTCTTCGCCGGTGGTGATGAGGTTCAGCTCGTGGGTAAGGTAGAAGACGATCAGCGTGCCGGTCACCACGAAGGGCAGTACGGTGAGCACGTCGTCCAGCCCGACCACGCGGTCCAGCCCCCCCATCACCCAGCGGAGCATGCGGAACGTCTGGGTGAAGTCGCTGAGGTACTGCATCAGGAGGATCAGGCTGGAGAAGAAGAAGCTTACGGCCACGCCGGCCAGGAGCATGGTGGCGACGGAGAATCCGCGCTTCAGCCGGGTGAGGCCGTAGATCAACAGCGTGGCCGCCAGGGTGCCGGCGAAGGCGGCCCAACACACCGCCGGGACCCACACCAGGGCGTGCGACTCCCAGCCGAGCCGGATGGCCAAGGCCGCCCCGAGCGACGCCCCGCTGGAAACGCCCAGGGTAAACGGCTCGGCCAGGGGGTTGCGGAACATGGCCTGGAAGGCCAGGCCGCTGGCGGCCAGGGCCGCGCCGGCCAGCAGGGCCATCGCCACGCGGGGAATGCGGATCTTCCAGAGGATCGCCGCCTCGCCGGCGTCGCCGCCGCCCCACAGGGCCGACGGCGGCACGTCTTCCATGCCCACGAACGGGGCTACCGCGGTGACGAGCACGGCGGCCAGCCCCAGCGCGGCCAGCGTCCAGGCGGGCTTCATGGCGGGCTTCATGGCGGGCCCTCCTCCGGCACGCCGGGAACGATCATCGGCAGGTTGGCCCCGGGATGGGGCACCAGGAGGAACTCGGTGTCGTAGATGCGGCGGAGCACGTCGGGCTGCATCACCTCGGCCGGCGGGCCGCTGTAGACCACCACCCCCTCCCGAAGCGCCACCACCCGGTGGCTGTCCAGCACGGCCCGGTTCACGTCGTGCGTGACCGCCACGATCGTCACGCCCGAGGCGTTGACCCGGGCCAGCAGGTCCCGGATCTCCGCCTGGTGCCGGTAATCGAGGAACGTGGTCGGCTCGTCGAGCAGGAAGACGTCGGCCCCCTGGGCCAGTGCGGCGGCGATGTACACGCTCTGGCGCTCGCCCCCGCTGAGCGTGCCCAGGCGCCGGTCCCTGAACTCCAGCGTGCCGGTGGTGCGCAGGGCCTCGGCGACCGCCTCGCGGTCCTCCCGGCTGATCGCGGCGAAGGGGCGCAGGTACGGATACCGGCCCATCAGCACGAACTGCTCCACGGTGAACGGGAGCACGCGGCCGTCGGCCTGGGGGACGTAGCTGATGCGCCGGGCGAGCTCCCGCTGGGAGAAGCCACCCAGCGGCCGGCCGAAGACCTCGATCCGGCCCGAGCCCCCGGTCAGGACCCGGTCGATGCACTTCAAGAGCGTCGTCTTCCCCGCCCCGTTCGGCCCGAGGATCGACAGGTACTCGCCGCGGCGGACCGAGAACGTCACCTCGCGCAGGATCGTCTTGCCGGCCAGTCCAAAGGAGAACCCGACCAGGTCGATCGCCGCGTCGTGCGCCAAAGCGTGGGTCATGGCTGCAAGTCCACCTCGGGCCAGCTCACCTCGGGCCAGCTCACCTCGGGCCAGCTCACCTCGGGCCAGCTCACCTCGGGCCAGCTCACCTCGGGGTGGATGAGCCGGGCGAGCTTCTCCACCAACAGCACCACCCTCGGCCCGGGGACAAAGGCGTACGGCTCCGCCACCACGTAGACCCGGCCGTTTCGCACCGCGTCGACCCGGGCGAGCTGCTGCCAGTCGGCCTTGAGCGTCGCCTCGTCGGGCCGCGCGTGGGCCATGCCGGAGACCATGTCGATGATGACCTCCGGGTCGATGCGTAGGATTCCCTCGGAGGAGACGACCGGGAAGCGAACCCCCTTGCCCTGGAAGGCGTTTTGGCCGCCGGCCAGCTCGATCATGGTGTCGAAGAACCCGTCGGGGCCGGCGATGTACACGCTTTCCAGCCCGCCGGTGCCCAGGATGCGGTCGATGGAGAACATCACGCGGGGTCGGGCGAGCCCGGCCGTCGTGTCCCGAACCCGGTCGAGCCGCCGGACCATGTCGCCCCGGATCCGCAGGGCCTGCTCCAACTCCTGCCGGCCGCTCGCCTCGCCAAGCAAAGGCAGCGATTCGAGCACCCCGTCGATCGTCTTGTGGTTGACCACCAGGCTGTTGAGCCCCAGCTTGCTGAAGGCCGGCAACAGCCACTGGTGCTCGACGAGCATCACCACCAGGTCGGGCCTCAGGCGGACGATGGCCTCGAAATTGGGGTCGTGATAGCCGCCCACTTTGGGCAGTGAGGCCACCCCTGGCGGGTACGCACAGAACCTGGTCACCCCGACCACGCGGTCTCCAAGTCCCACGGCGAAAAGCGTTTCGGTGACGCTGGGGGCCAGGGAAACGATGCGGGAAGCCCGCGTGGGGGCGGCCCGATCCCCCGGCGTTGGGCCCATGCGCCAGCGAGCCAGGAAGCTCCCCGCAAAGCACAGGCCGATGACAATCGCCAGGAAGAGCTTGGTACGCATGGGCGGGACGTACACACGAACCAGGGTGACCTCGGCAACATTCTGCGCACACCACCGGGACGAAAGCGCCATCATATCGCCCCGGACCAGACCACTGTCAACCCCGGCGCGGCAGGGACGGCCCCTGTTTTGCCCAAATTGCCCAACTCGCGGTGCGGGCCCGTGGCGTTTGGTGAGCCGGGACGGTATAAAAAGTCGTAGGATGCGTGCGTGCAAGCACGCACCCTACCGGTTCTTTCCGCAACAGAAACTAAGGAGGTGGTAACGTGATGACCAGCGAGGCAGCAGGCGGCTCGGGCCCGGTTGCGTCGAAACGCCCGACCCTGGAGCTGCTCAGCCAGGGGCTCTTGGAGCGGATCGTGGACGAGGCCCTCAAGGTGCTCGGGCAGGTGGGGGTTTACGTCGACGACGACGAGGCCCTGGCCGTGCTGGGGGACGGTGGGGCCCGGGTCGACACGAAAACGCGCCGGGCGATGATTCCCGAGGACCTCGCCTGGCGCTGCGTGCGGACCGCCCCGTCGCAAATCTGCGTCTTCTCGCGCGACGGGCAGCCGGCGCTAAGGCTGGAGGGCTGGAACGTCCATTTCAACCCCGGGTCCGCGGCCATCAAGATCCTGGACTCCAAAACCCTCCAGGCCCGGGCCGCCGTCAGCGCCGACCTGATCGCCCTGGTCCGGCTGGCCGACGCCCTGCCGAACCTGGCCGCGCAGAGCACGGCCCTGGTGCTCAGCGACGTGCCCGGGGCGATTGCCGACCGCTACCGGCTTTTCCTGGTGCTGCTGCACTCCTCGAAGCCGGTGGTGACCGGGACGTTCGCGGTCGAGGGGTTCGCGGTGATGCGCCAGATGCTTGCCGCGGTGGCGGGGGGCGAGAAGGCCCTTCGCGAGAAGCCGATGGCCATCTTCGACGCCTGCCCGTCGCCGCCGCTGAAGTGGAGCCGCCTGACGGTGCAAAGCCTTCTGGAGTGTGCCCGGTCGGGCCTTCCGGCGGAGCTGGTCTCCATGCCGCTTTTCGGGGCCACCGCGCCGATGACGCTCGTGGGGGCCCTGGTGCAGCACACGGCGGAGAACCTCAGCGGGGTGGTCATTCACCAGTTGGCCGGCCCGGGAAGCCCGATCATCTACGGCGGCTCGCCCGCGGTGTTCGACATGCGACACGGCACCACGGCCATGGGGGCCATGGAGACGGCCATGGTCATCGCGGCGTACGCCCAGATCGGCCGGTTCTTCGGCCTGCCGACGCACGGCTATCTCGGTCAGAGCGACGCGAAGCTGGTCGACGCCCAGGCCGGGCTGGAATCGGCCCTGGGGGCCATCACGGCCGCGCTGGCGGGCGTCCACGTCGTCTCCGGGGCGGGAATGCTCGAGTTCGAGAGCTGCCAAAGCCTCGAAAAACTGGCCATCGACGACGAAATCTGCGGCATGGCGCTGCGGCTGGCTCGGGGCATCCAGGCGCGGCCCGGCGCCCTGGCCGAGGACCTCTTTGGCGATCTCACCCAAGGCGACCACTTCCTCACCTCGCCGACCACGCTCCGCTGGCTGCGCGAGGAGATCGCCTTTCCCGGGCCGGTGATCGACCGCCGCTCGCGGGAGACGTGGCTCGCAGGCGGCGGCACCAGCGCGTGGGAGAGGGCTCGGCAGCGGGTGGGCGACCTGCTGGCCCGGCACCAGCCCAAGCCCCTGCCCGACGACGTTCGAGGCGAGCTGGTGGCCATCATGTCGGCCGAGGCCAAACGGCACGGCATGGATCGCCTGCCCCAGTTCGACTTCAAGCCCTGACGCCCAACCCATCGCGGCCTCCGGCCGCAGCCAAATGCGGCTCATCCGACTCAACAGTGCGCAGGCTCGAACAGTGACGGTCCTTGCCAGAGACTGTGGGCGAAATCCGAGATGATTGGCAATGGGGGGTGCGTTTTTTGAGGCATGGCAGGGCAAGTGAATGGGTTTTCCACCAGCGCCCTGGTGGCCGAAGCCACCAGGGAACGTCACCACCTTCATTCATTTGCCCTGCCATGCCTAAAAAAACGCATCCTGCGGTCGGCACGCGCGACTTCCAGTGGCACATTCTTCAGCCTGCGCCCTGTTGAGTCGGATGGATCCCAAATTACCCAACTTGACAATCTTTGCGCAGGAAAACAAGAAATCAGGGGTCAGTGGGTACAGAGGACTACGGGGATGCGACGCAGAAGATGGGTGCTTGGCGTGCTCGGGCTCTTGGGCGTCCTGGGATTGGGCCTCGTTCTCGGATGGGAATACCTCAGGCCGGGCGCGCCCGAGCGGCCGGGCACGACCCCCCAAGCCGCCGCCGCACGGAATAACCTGCTGCCGGAGCCTGCCGAGGGGATGTTCCTCCAGTGGGCCCGCGAGCTTGCGCCGCCGCGTCCCGCGTGGCCGGCCAGCCAGCCCTGGCTCCGCTTCGACGAGTCGTACTCGCCCGCCCTGGCCGGCGGGCTCCTGCTGGTCCCCTCCATGGTCTCCGATTCGCTGACGGCCTACGACGCGGCGAACGGACTCGAGCGGTGGCGGTTCTACGCCGACGGGCCGGTCCGCTTCGCCCCCGTCGCCTCGCGCGGCAAGGTGTTCTTCGCCTCCGACGACGGCTGGCTGCGGTGCCTCGATGCCCGGACCGGCACGCTTATTTGGCGTTTCCGCGCAGCCCCCTACGAGCGCCGGGTTTTGGGCAACGGGCGGCTGATTTCCACCTGGCCGATCCGCGGCGGGCCAGTGCTCTACGAGAACACGGTCTACTTCACCGCCGGAATCTGGCCGTTCATGGGCATCCTGGCGTACGCGCTGGACGCGGATCGCGGTGACGTTGTCTGGTGCAACAGCGGGCAGGGATCGGAGTGGACCGTCCAGCCGCACGACAGCCCCGCCTTCGCCGGCTTCGTGCCGCAGGGGCGCCTGGCCGTCACGCCCGACGCCGTGGTCGCCGCCGGCGGCCGCACCCAGCCCGGCTGCTACGACCGGAAGACCGGCCAGTTCCGCCGCTTCGACTTCGGCGCCAAGGACACCGGCAGTTGGCAGGTCCTGGCGCACGGCGACTGGTACCTGGCCGGCGGCCGCATGGTCCGCCTGGCCGACGGAAAGCCGCTGGTCAGCACGCCGGCCACCGTTTTGGACGACAAGGCGCTCTACGGCGCGACGAAGCAGGAGCTTTTCGCCCAGTCGCTTGCGCCCCGCGAGACGACCGTGCGGAGCGTCGACCGCAAGGGCAAGCCGGTCGAGACCAAGGCTTTTGTCCTGGACGACCTGTGGCGTGTCCCGCTGCCCGCCGGGGCCCCCAATCGCGTGTTTCTCAAGATGGACTCGCGGCTGATCCTGGGCGGGAGCGGGCAGGCGGCGGCGGTCCGGGTTGACCCCGACGGGAAGCAGGCCGCGATCGACTGGAAGGTGTCGTTCGAGGGCCACCCCTGGACCATGCTCGCCGACGAGGGCTGGCTGTACGTCGTGACCACCGAGGGCTGGGTCTTCGCCTTCGGTCCAACCGAACGGAATTCTCTGGTCCACCGGTTCGTGGCGTACGAAGCGGCAAAGCCCGAGAACGACGGCGCAGGGGCACTTGCCGCCAGGATCCTCGCCCAAACCGGCGTGCGAGAAGGCTATGCGGTGCTCCTGGGCCTGAAGGATGCGTCGCTGGCCGAGGCGCTGGCCGGTCAATCGAGCCTCCACGTGATCGCCGTCGGATCCGATGCGGGCACCGTCGACGCGGTCCGCAGGGCGATGGACAAGCGGGGGCACTACGGGACCCGGGTCTCCATCCTCCCCGGCGATCCGGCCGAAGTCGCCCCGGCCGGAGCCTCCTTGCCGCCCTACCTGGCCGGCCTGGTCGTGGTGGAGCAAGCTGCGGACGCCAACCCCGCGCGCCGGGCCCGGCTGGTCCAAAACGCCTTCCGCGTGCTGCGGCCGTACGGCTCCGTGGCCGTGTTTCCGGGCATTTCCGCCGGCGAGCTCAAGGACCTCGCCGAGGGGCCCGAATTCGCCGGCGCTGAGGTGAAACCACTGGAAAACGCAACGGCCCTGGTTCGGGCCGGGGCCCTGCCCGGCGCCGCCGATTGGACCCACCAGTACGCCGATCCGGCCAACACCGTCGTCTCGGCCGACCGCCTGGTCCGCGTTCCGCTGGGGCTTTTGTGGTTCGGCGGCCCGCCGAACGACGAGGTCCTCCCGCGCCATGGCCACGGCCCGAGCCCGCAGGTCGCCGCCGGACGGCTCGTCCTCGAAGGGGCCGACATGCTCCGCGCCCTGGACGTCTACACGGGCCGGCTCCTATGGCAGCGTCAACTGCCCGGGCTGGGCAAGTTCTACGACAACACGAACCACCAGCCGGGGGCCAACGCGATCGGCAGCAACTACGTGTCCCTGCCCGACTACGTGTACGTGGTCCACGAGGGCAACCTCCTCGTGCTCGACGCCGCGACCGGCAACTCGCTCCGCCAGTTCCCGCCCGAGCCCGCCCCAGACGGCTCCCCACGCTACTGGGGCTTCCTGGCCGTCTCCGGCGACCGGCTGGCGGCCACGCTGAGCCGGAAGCAGTACGTGCCGGCCGGAGAGGAGCTCGCCGTGCTGGACCGGCACACGGGCAAGGCCCTGTGGAGCCGGCCGGCCAAGTACGGGTTCCGGCACAACGCGATCGCGCTGGCCCCGGGCCGGGTGTTCCTCATCGACGGCCTTTCCCCCGCCGTGCTGGCGGCCGAGCGACGCCAGGGAACCGAGCGCCCCGACTACCGGCCGCAGCTTATGGCCCTGGACGCCTCCACCGGCCGCGAGCTGTGGAGCACCGGCGAGGACGTCTTCGGCACCTTCCTGAACTACTCGGCCGAGCACGACGTCCTGCTCCAGGCCGGCAGCGCCAACCGCGACCGGCCCCTCGACGAAACCCAGGCCGGCATGGCCGCCTACCGCGGCGCCGACGGCAAGGTCCTGTGGAAAGACCTCAAGCGAAAGCACGACGGGCCGTGCCTGCTCCATCACGACACGATCATCGCCCAGACCAAGGCCTACGAGCTGCTCACCGGCCGGCCGAAGCTCCGCAAGGACCCGCTGACCGGCAAGGACCTCCCCTGGTCATTCCAGCGCAACTACGGCTGCAACACCGCCGTCGGAAGCGAACACCTGCTGACGTTCCGCTCCGCGGCGGCCGGCTTCTTCGACCTGGCCCGCGACGGCGGCACGGGCAACCTCGGCGGGTTCAAGTCGGGCTGCACCTCGAACCTGATCGCCGCCGGCGGCCTGCTCAACGCCCCCGAATACACCCGCACCTGCACCTGCCGATACCAGAACCAGACCTCCCTGGCGTTGGTCCACGACCCCAGGGCCGAGATGTGGACCTTCAACGCGCTTCGGTGGGACGGCAGCCGGGTGCGCCGGCTGGGGATCAACTTCGGTGCCCCCGGCGACCGGAGGTCCGATCAGGGCACGCTCTGGCTGGAATACCCCGCCACCAAAAGCCCCTCGCCGCAGGTGCCGGTCGTCGTCGAGCCCACGTCGGCCCGCTACTTCCGCCATCACGCCTCGCGGGTCCGCGTGCCCGACGGCTCCGGGGGACTCGACTGGGTGTCGGCCTCGGGCGTCGAGGGGGTGGAGCGGGTGACGATCACGCTGGCCCGGCAGAAAAGCCCCTTGCCGAAAAACCCCTTGCCGAAAAGCCCCTTGCCGCCGCAGCGCTACACCGTTCGGCTGCACCTGGTCGAGCCCGACGACGTGCCCCCGGGCGCCCGCGTGTTCTCCGTGCGCATCCAGGATGCGCCAGCCGCCGAGATCGACGTCGCCAGGCAATCCGGCCGGATGACCGCCCTGGTCCGGGAGTTCCGCGGGATCGCCGCGGCCGACCAGCTCACCCTCGCCTTCCAGGCCCAGGGTCAGGCCGCGAAGCTCGGCCCGATCGTCTGCGGCATCGAGCTGATCGCGGAGCCGTGAGCCGTGGGCTGAATGAGGTCGCGTGATTCCAGCCTGTAGGGAACGCCCTCTGTGGCGTTCCGCCGTGTGGGGTGATTCAATGGGACGCCCCATCGCGGCCTCCAGCCGCAACCCAATGAGGCTCATCCGACTCAACACTGCGCAGGCTCGGACAGGGACGCTCCTTGGGAGAGACTGAGGGCGGAATCGGAGATGATTGGCAATGGGAGGGTGCGATCGGCACGCCCGGTTTCCAGTGGCACATTTTTCAGCCTGCGCACTGTTGAGCCGGATGAACTTCAAATGACCCAAATCGACAATTCTTGCACAGGAAAACAAGCAATCAGGGGTTAGTGGTACAGAGGAACGCCACAGAGGGCGTTCCCTACAGACGATCGCGTGCCGTCCCGGAATCGTGGAGACCTATTCAGGGCCAGCTTTCACCACACCCATCGCTGGAGTATAATCCAGGCGGGTGAGCAGACTGTAGACTGTAGCACGCAGTCCTCGCTCCCCTTGCCGAGTCGGGAGGTCCTGTCATGCAGCAGGTTCCGGAAAGGTCTCGTTCGGGACGCTGTGCCCTGGTTGCGGGCGCCCTGGTTCTCGCGGCACTCGCCGCCGCGCTCCCCGCGGCCGAAACGGCCCGGGCTGCGGAGAGGACGGAAAAGATCGTTCCGGCTCGATCGCGGGCCGAGCCGCGAGCGGTCCCGATCGGCGACGCCGTGCAGAAGCTCGTCCTCGCCGACTGGATCGACCAGGACCGGCGGTTCGCCGCGGGCAGGCCCGGGACCCGCCAGCCGGCCAAGACCTCGGCGGCCGGCGTGACCACGGCCCAGGACGCGGCGGGTGGGGTCGACGGCGTGAAAAACGGCTCCTACGGCTTCCATACCGCCAGCGCCGAGCAGGACCCCTGGTGGCAGGTGGACCTGGGCAACCGGGTCCGGCTCGACCGCGTCGTCGTCTACAACCGGGCCGACGCCAACACCGCCCCCCGAACTCGGAACCTTCGGGTGTTGGTCGCCCCCGGCCCGGGTCAGCCCTTCCAAGAGGTCTACCAGCACAACGGAACGCCGTTCTCCGGGGCCACCGACGGCAAGCCGCTCGTCGTCGACCTGAAGCCCAAGGGCGTCGAGGCCCGAATCGTGCGCCTGGCCGTGCCCGGCCGGTGCTCCTTCGCCCTGGACGAGGTCGAGGTCTACGCGGCCGGCGATTCGGCCAGGAACGTCGCGCTGGGCAAGCCGGCCGATCAGAAGAGCGTGGGCCAGTATTCGGTGGCCCATCCGACCGGCGGATCGGGCACAGCGGCAGCAACAACCTCGGCGCACGATGGCGCCTTCTCACCGGCCCATTGCCGCGACGTGCTCGCCCGGGGCCGAAAGCTCCTGGCGCGCCTGCAGCCCAAGGCCGACCCCCAACGCCTCGATCCGCTGGCCGCCGCGCTGGACCCGCTCGAATCCCGGCTGGCCGGTCTCTCGGCCGGGGCCTCGGCGCCCCTCGAGGCCCGCCGGCAGCTCTACCTCGACGCCCGCCAGGCGCTCCGGAAGATCGCGATGGCCAATCCGCTGTTGGATTTCGACAAGCTGCTGTTCATCAAGCGGCACGACTCCGTGGGCGTGTACCACATGTGCGACCAGTACTACGGGTGCAACGCCAAGCCGGGCGGGGGACTGTTCGTGCTTAGCGAACCCTTCTCGGACAATCCGAAGCTCGTCGATCTGCTGGAGAACTCGGTGGTCGAGCGCGGGCGGCTGGCCGGACGCAGGCTCGCCGGCGGGGCCTTCCTCTCGCCCGAGCTCTCCTTCGACGGCCAAACCATCCTCTTCGCCCACACCCAGGCCACGGCCTACGCCAAATCGCAGGGCAAAGAGACGTACCTCTGGGGGCCGGAGATCAGCCACCACCTGTTCAGGGTCAACGCCGACGGCACCGGCCTGGTGCAGCTCACCGACGGCGACCCGGACGATTTCGACCCCTGCTTCCTGCCCAACGGCCGGGTCGTGTTCGTGTCGCTCCGCCGGGGCGGGTACCTCCGCTGCGGACGCCACTGCCCGGTCTACACCCTGCACTCGATCGAGCCCGACGGCAGCGACCTGATCTGCCTCAGCTTCCACGAGACCCACGAATGGAACCCCAGCGTGACCAACGACGGGATGCTGGTCTACACCCGCTGGGATTACGTCGACCGCGACACGAACATCGCCCATCACCTCTGGACCTGCTACCCCGACGGGCGCGATCCGCGTAGCTTCCACGGCAACTACCCCGAGAAGCGCGAGAGCCGGCCGTGGATGGAGATGCAAATCCGGGCGATTCCCGGCTCGCCGCTGTTCGTCGCTTCGACCGGCTCGCACCACGGGCACGAGTTCGGCTCGCTGGTGCTGGTCAACCCGCGCCGGACCGACGACCTGGGCATGTCGCAACTGACCCGGCTGACGCCGGACGTGCCCTTCCCCGAGGCCGAGGGGCGGCCCATCAACCTCTACGCGGCCTACGGCTCGCCCTGGCCGCTGAGCGAGGACGATTACCTCTGCGTCTATGACGGCGAGGCGAAGAACCGGGGCATCTACTGGATCGACCGCGACGGGAACAAGGAGCTGATCTACCGCGACCCGGCGATCTGCTGCGTAAGCCCCATCCCCTTGCGCCCGCGCCCGGTCCCGCCGGTCATCCCCGACGCGACCGTGCAGACCGCGTCGGCGCGTGCCGCGGCCGGCAAGGTGCCGCCGGCGACGGTCGCCGTGATGAACGTCTACGACAGCGACTTCACGTGGCCCGCGGGCACGCGCGTTGCCGCCCTGCGCGTGATCCAGGTGCTGCCGAAGACCACAGCCCCGCCCAACGAACCGCGCATCGGCGTGGCCGAGCAGACCAACGCCCGTGCGGCGCTGGGCACGGTGCCGGTCGAGCCCGACGGGAGCGCGTACTTCGAGGCCCCGGCGGGCAAGGAGATTTACTTCCAGGCCCTGGACGCGCGGGGGATGGCCGTGCAATCGATGCGCTCGGGCACCTACCTCCACCCGGGCGAGCGCATGACCTGCCTGGGCTGCCACGAGCGCAAGCACCGCCCGCCCGCCAAGGCCGAGGGCCTGCCCATGGCCCTGCGCCGGCCGCCCTCGCCGATCGCCCCCGAGGCCGACGGCTCCAACCCGTTCAACTTCGTCCGGCTTGTCCAGCCGGTTTTGGATCGCCAGTGCGTCGGCTGCCACCGCGAGAAGAAGGCCCTGGACTTGACCGCCACCGTGGAAGGGGCCCACGGCTGGACCCGGTCCTACACGAACCTGGCCGGCAAGTACGGCTTCTACTTCCACGTCTCCAACGGGGCGATCAACACCGGGGTCCACGGCGGCAGCCGCACCATCCCCGGCCAGTTCGGCGCCCGTGCCTCGAAGATGCTCGCGTACCTCGGGCCGGAGCACTACGGGGTGCGCCTCTCGGACGAGGATTTTCGCCGCATCGTGCTCTGGCTCGACTGCAACTCCGAGTTCTTCGGGAGCTACGAGAACACTCGGGCCCAGGCCCGCGGCGAGGTCGTCCTGCCCACGCTGGACTAAGATCCATAATGAGACTCGAGGCCATTACCCCCGTTCCCGTGCGAGGAGGGAATGCCGAATGTTGTGGAAAACAGCCGAGCATACTCAGGAGGAAAATCAACGATGGTGCTATTTGCGCGCGAGCGAATGGACGAGGTGGCCGCTGTTCGTGGCTCAGCCGTTCATCCCCCCGTTGCTGTTCTTTGCGACACCGCGAACACTCCTTGTCAGTTTGGTCGTGGCCGGGTGGGTCTGGTCACTAATTCAATACCGCACTGTCCATGCTGACCTTGCGTGCATTGGCTGCACGATCGTTTTCTTTCTCAAGTGGCCCTCCGCGCTCGTGTGTGGAGGACTGTTCCTCTGGCGGGCCGAGTACGGTTTGGCTGGCCTCTCTTTTTGCTGGCCAGTAGTGACACTGGGGTTGATGTGTTTGACGCCTGGGGGGCTGATAGGCGTTGTTGAGAAGAAGTTTATTGCCCAGTTACTGGGTATTCCTGAATCGGTCCGGTTTGAGGAATCGCCGGTAGATTGGTCCAGATCCGTCGGTAACTATCTGACGGCGCTGCTCTTTCTGGGCGTCGTTTGCGGTATATGGTACTTGGGGCATCTCGGGGTCAGGCCGTGATTTGTGATTAGAGGAAACCGCTAATCACAAATCACGGCCTGACCCCGGACCCCCGGACCCGCCAACCGTCCGGGGCCGCCCGGCCCAGTTCGCCCGGCAGAAGAAGGAGGATCACCTCGATGGATTGGAGTACGAAGGAAGTCGTAACAATTGCCGTCGCTGCCGTAGGCGCGGTTTTGGGTATTCTGAACATGGCATTCGCCCTTTGGCAGAAGCGGATTCGATTGCGGGTTCGAGTTATGATGACCCTTGAACGAGACGAGCGAATCTGTCTGGTTGTCACGAATCTCAGCGAATTCCCCGTGACAATGGAGAAAGTCGGATTCGCCCTTGACCCTTGGTATCTCAGGGCTCTAATGAGGATCCCTGTATTGAGACTTATCGCCGGCAAGTCAACGCGCGGGTATCTGGTCATCAAGAATCCGACTGTCGCTGGCCGCGGGCTCGATGAACACTCCCTTCCCGCAAGGCTTCTTCCGCGAGAGAGCCTGACGGCGCTGGGAAATCCGCGAGAGCACCTGAAGCCGGAGTCTCGACAAGTGAGGAGGGCCTTCGCCTTGACCGCGTGTGGGGTCATGCGAACGGCGCCGTATCCCAATGAGTTTAAGACTACTTCGGGGAGGAAAGGGGACAGGTCCGATATCGACAAGATGGGAAGTCTATGACAATCTCTGGCCGTGCCTCGTGCCGCAAGAGTAGCGCTGGGCGGAATGGCGTTTCACGTTCTGTATCGCGCGAAGCGGCAGCCAAGTCATCGAGGGATCATGACCGACGCATGTCTCCCTATCTTATCAATATCGGACCTGTCTCGTCTTCTTCTCGCGCTTCATACCCGAGAGGAGCTTGTTATGAATAGGCTGCGACTACTCTTGACTCTCGCCTGTTTTCTGATTGGGCCCGTGGCGGCCTTTGCCCAGGGGAAGCAGCCGAAGCCGCTCGATCCATTGTCTCCGGCCGACAACGAAAAGTACGCAAATCTCCTGCAACAGCACAAAGCGGCAAAAGCGAAGCTGGACAACGTTCTCCAGGAGGCGAACAAGACCGACCCTGCTCTTGAAAGGGCGGCGTACTGGCTGGATCACCTCCGGCTGACGGGGAATACGCAGTTTCGCCAGTTGGAGAAGCAATTCCTTTCCGCGAATGCGGACAAGAAGAACGACTATCGTCGGTGGGTCAGGGGGTATTCGGCATCGGTTGCCAATGAGACCCTCGACAAGGAATGGAACGACGTGCCCTCTGCACGGCCGGCGCTGCTGTTCCTTGCGGAGAATCAGTTGGCGATGGCGATGGAGAGGGAGAAAGCAGGAGGTCGCAAGAAAGGCGGGGATGCCCAGAAGGGCGCGGTGATAATACCGGAGCTCAAAGGAAGTGACGCCGAGAAGTGGGGCCAGTTTCGGACGTATTCATCGAAACGGTCCGGTGATTTCTCGATCGACTATGACGTCGACGCACTTGAGCGAGAACTTCGGGTACCAGAAGACCTCAAGCGCGAACTCCGCAAGCAAGCGGCCGATGGCGCGCTGGGTCTTGCTTACGGGACATACCATCGGGCCCACTTGCCGCCGGAAGCGACGGCCCTTCGCAAGCAGATTGTTGGGCTTGTGAACGAGCTGAGCCAATTGCGTCCTGGTTGGGAAGCAGCCGAAGGGATCGAGTCTCCCACGGATGCTCCCCAAGGTGGAAATCCAACGGTCTCTCAGCCCGGCCGGTTGTACCTGGTGCTCGCCGGCTGCGCGGCACTGATCGTGGTCCTGTCAGTTATTCTCGTTCTAAGCAGAAGAAGACGGGCGATGAAAAGGGACATCACTGATACTTGGGCTGATAATCAGTGATGTCCCCTTTTTCTCCCTTTTTCTCCCTGCCGAGCTGCACCATCACCTGCGAGTGCCGGTAGGACGGCGGGTCCCAAGACGCTTGACGACCCACACCCCCGCCCAGACAATCCCATCGGCCACGAACAGGACGAACGGGATCGAGATGAGGCCCAACACGCCCATGGCCAGAGCGGCCCAAGCGAAAACCGATCCTCGAGGCGAGCTTGCGGAACCGAGTGGCAGGAGGGACACGAGCCATGAGATCGCACTGAAATAGAGGGCGACGAAGGCCGTCAAGAACATCAGGGAGCCGATGGTGAACTGCCCCGGCTGTGCGTCTTTCCGGAGGGCCCACAGCGTCAGCCACCAGAGCGCCAGCCCGCTGGTGAAGACTGCTCCAGAGAGCACCGCGGAGAACGTCACCCAGAACGGCTGCCGGATCGCGTTCGACAAGATCTGGGCGACGAAGCCCAGATAGAAGAGCCCTACCAGGAACCGCCCCCAGCGGCTGAGCCGGGGAGGACGTGGGGTCAGAGCTTGAATAGTGAATAGCGTCGTTGGTGCGATGCTCCGCGTTCGAATTCGGATCCACCCGAGTGCCGGCAAAGCCTATTCACTATTCAAGTTCTGCCCTTGCGCTACGAAAGCTTGGGAAAGGAGGATGAGATGTAGGATACACCTCGAAACCTTTCAGTGGAACCCTGCGGGAAGA
>Ga0315290_10001406_pt1 | contig 16508 bp, 13 predicted proteins | sample YL17G12_0_MG_FD_203627 | JGI IMG/M metagenome (GOLD analysis project Ga0315290, IMG submission 203627) | Sediment microbial communities from Yellowstone Lake, YNP, Wyoming, USA - YL17G12_0 | ecosystem: Environmental > Aquatic > Freshwater > Lake > Sediment | place: USA: Wyoming | collected... | reverse complement strand
GAGGCATCGCCCGTAGAAGCTCCCGGCCGTCGCAACCCGATCGACTCGACCCACAACACACGGTTTTCCCGAGAAAGGACTCGCATCACTTGGTGTTTGCTCGTCGGATCTGCATCCCAGTCGTTCGCGAAACAAATAATGTTCTGACCTGACATCATGCTGACACCTCAAAAGTCCGACACCACTGCTCCAAAACAACAAGCGACCAGAGTTCGTCGGCTGCGTCCATCTGACCGTTCTGATGCGCGTGCAGCATATCCGCGGCAACACGGCCGTTGATAAACGTCGAGACGGTACTCTGCTTATCGAGCACAAGATCCTGTGCCATCTGAGCCAAACCCTGCTGGAACCATTGCCGAATGGGAACGGGAAAGCCTTTTTTGGGCCGATAGATGACCGCCTTGGGCAAATAGGGCTCCATGACCTTCTTGAGCAAATACTTCGTCTCTCCATTCCTAATCTTGAGGGCCATCGGGAGCTTGGCGGCAAACTCAATCATACGATGATCGAGAAATGGCACACGCAGTTCGATAGACGCGGCCATCGTCATCTTGTCGGCTTTGACGAGCAAATCATCAGGCAACCACGCCTTCGTATCTACATACAGCATCTGGTTGAGTTCGGTGGTTGACCTGACACGCTGGAAATATGACCGAAACGTGTCTTCCAAAAACGAATTCTTCGTTGGGGATGTTCGCAGATCTGGGTTCACCACATCGGTTTTGATTCCGTCCAAAAAGAGAGAAGATACACCTCGGTAGCGGTCCTCCAATGGCAGAGCCATATGTCGCACATACCGCCCCAACTTGCCGCCGACTGAGACAGCGCCTCCTACGCGATCAAACAGGCCGGCTACCACACCAAACGGACTGGAATGCAAACGGCTCAGCAACAACATCTTTTTGTAAATGGAATAGCCGCCAAAGATTTCGTCGGCGCCCTCACCGGAATGTAACACCGTCGCATGCTGTTTTGCTCGTTGGGCTAAGAAAAAAAACGGCACACAGGCAGAATCGCCGACAGGTTCGTCAAGATGCCAGGTGAGCTTTGGAATCCAGTCTGAAAATTGCTGCGGTGAGAGCATGACTTCATGATGGGCCGTCCCGATGTGCTCACTCACCAGACGGCTATAATCAAACTCATTGATGCCTTCAGATCCAGAGTAGCCGACGGTAAATGTCAGGGGATCCGTCTTCAGCAGCCTGCGCATCGTGGCCACGACCGCGCTGGAATCGAGCCCGCCGCTGAGAAATATGCCAAACGGCACATCACTCATGAGATGCTGTTGGCACACTTCAGTAAAGAGCTTTTCTAGCTCGTCAAGACATTGCCGCTCACTGAGCGGCTCATCCGAGAAGGTGAGATCCCAATATTGTTCGGTGCGAATTTGGCCCTCCTGGATAACCATCTGGTGTCCAGGCAGGAGTTTGTAGATACCCTGAAACATCGTTTTAGGGGCAGGAACATAGCGGACACGGAGATACGCCTGCAACGCATCGTAATCAATCAGCCGCGGAACATCTCGTTCGGTCAGCAGCGCTTTGATTTCAGACGCGAACAACAGCTGCCCGTTATGGACTGTGTAGTACAGCGGCTTGATCCCGACCCGATCACGGGTCAGTACCAATCGGCGTTGTTTCATATCCCAGAGTGCAAAGGCAAACATGCCTGTCAGATGCGTCGGAAAGGAAAGGCCGTACTCCTCGTACGCATGCAGGATCACTTCGGTGTCAGAATGAGTCCGGAAGGTATGGCCTCGTGACTCCAAAACCGATCGGAGTTCGAGATGGTTATAGATCTCCCCATTAAAGACGACAACGATCGAAGAATCCTCGTTAAACATGGGCTGCGCACCGCTACTCAAATCGATGATGCTCAGGCGCCGGTGCGCAAGACCGACCGGACCACCAATAAAGTACCCATGTCCGTCGGGACCCCGATGGACAATACTATCACCCATGCGATGAAGCCGAGCTTCATCGGCAAACGGCTTCCCATCGAGATTCAAAATCCCCGCAATTCCACACATAGGCTTAATTGCTCGGCAGTCTCAGGCGAGCCATATTTTTTGACAAAAGAAAGAGAACATAGACTTCGGCCTTACTCAAAAGAGAAAGATTACGAACATTCCATCGAGCAGCATGATTCATCAATGTCGCATCGTCAGTCAGCCGACCGAGAATACCGAGCAGGAGATAATTCAAGGTATGGTAATGCGGTGGACACAAATATCCATGGGTTCCGTACCAACTCCACCTCCCACGGTAATCCCACATACCGATTGAGGCCTTGAGTCCCTCAACCCCTTGCTTCAGAAGGGTCTCGACTTCTGGGTCATGAGTCTGAACCGCCAAGTCATACAACCCCAGCAAACTAAAGATAAGCCCATCCAGAACACGCGGAAGGGGGAACGCTGGATATTCTTCGTACAAGACATGCCCACGATCGATGGTATGTACTCCACCCTCTTGTACGGATTGATGAAATACACGTGTCCCTTTCAGGCATAAATTCAAGAGATCCTTGTCGCCTGTCACACGATAGCCACGGACCAGAAGGCTAATAACCACACTTTGATACATGGCTGAGATCCAGCCGCTCTCAAGCACGCAACGTCCCTCACGCCACGTAAAGTAACAAGGCCAGACCACGGCGCCATCAGCACGACACACCGCGTTGGTTTTCAACCACCGAACCTGTGCCAAACTCTTCTCTAAGTCGGCCTTATCACCCGCGCGCAAGTATCGCTCCAAACTGTGAAGGCCCCACCAGGCGATGAAAAGCGGGTTGTATTGGAGGCCCTGCCTGCGATAGCTTTTCCGAGGAATCCCCGCGCTGTCAAAATCCATGTTGTCAAGAAACAGGCTATCGCTCCAGACATAGTAGTGAAACGAATCAGCCGGGCCGGCTTCCTTCACCTCCTCAACCGGATAGTAAAAACGGAACCCCAGACTTTCACGCTGAAGCGCTCGCACGGCATACGATAGCGTTCGTAAGATGCTCATGTCCTTACAAAAAGCACATTCTCGCCCCCCTCAGGACTTGCCCTGGGCATTACTCAGTTCCGTAATCAGTATTCATCACGTAATCCGTGGAGTCATTCAGGGAAATCACACGACCAGGGGCACCGACCAGCACAGCATTGTCAGGAACGTCTTTGGTCACGACTGTGTTCGCGCCGATCGCAACGTTATTGCCGATGCGTATCTGTCCAATGACTCTAGCCCCTGGGCCAATGTACACATTGTCGCCTATGGTCGGCGTTCCTTTGCGTCCACCCCGGTTCATCTGTCCAACCGTCACTCCATGGCTGATGTTGCAGTTTTTCCCAATCTGCGCATAATCGCTAACGACAATGTTCATGACATGTCCAAGACAGAGACCGCTCCCGATTGGCGCATGATGGGATATAGATATATTGAACTTGTATTTATAATGCGTGAGAATCCTGCCACGAAGAAAATAAGAAATCAGCATCGCCTATCTTGGATGAACGGTGCGGAGGTAGGCACACAGACGTAAAAAGAACGTGTACTTTACAACTATTCCTATAGCACTCGTCCGCATCGCTACGCAACATGCGCTTAACCAGGGGCGCGCGTGGAACGTTGGCCTGTGTGCCGATAGAGGTGAGCGCGCCATAGAATTTTGAACTCGCTCAGCGTCATCTACTCCCCCGCAATACCATGAGCACTCTCCAGGGGTACTCAATTGTTATACCGCTATGATGGGTTGGATACCTACGACTCTTGAACTCGCTAGGATGCCAGCAGTATGAACACCATGGGATTCACTAGAAAGTTCTTTCTCAATAAGACAGACTTTGCTACGATCTCAAACAATGAGATCCTACGAACTAGCGCTTCCTTAATCCAACCGAGGAGATCAGTCTGATCTAAAACACCAACGAAAGTCTTGCGTCCATATTCGTTGCGATCGCTGGTTGAATGCTGGCAAGTAATAGAACGCACGACCGAATTGCCTACTGGATACCGACAGAGCCAACATCAAATCTATATTCAATTAATTTTGAGTTCCTTGATCTTCCAAGAAACCGTTTTCGATGAAGAAGAAACTAAGCATTTTACAACTCGGGCCTTATCCGCCACCGCGCGGAGGCGTTCAGACTAATATGCTGGCAATTAAGGACGAACTACTTCGCCGTGGACACGAATGTTCAATAATTTCAATAACCCGTTCGGAAACAATCGGGAACGAACAACATGTCTATCATCCGCGAAACCCATTTGAACTGCTGAAGCTTCTGTTTGCCTTGAAATACGACATTTTGCACCTTCATATCGGTGGGGAAATCCCCTTGCGGGTCCTTTTCATGATTCTAATTTGCTCGATTGTGGCTCGAGGAAAATCGGTGATGACCCTTCACTCGGGAGGGTACGCCATTGAAACATCTGAAAAAGCAAGCCCCTGGACATTCCAGGGCTTCGTTTTCAGAGGATTGACAAGAATTATCGTCGTCAACAACTTAATGGTTAGCATGTTCAATAAATTCGGGGTACTACCCGGCAAGGTTCGATTGATTTACCCTTTTGTTCTGGACAAACCTAAAGAACATGTTTCCATCCCTCAAAAATTTCAGGTGTTTCTCAATAAACACGACAAGGTTTTACTGACAGTCGGCTTGTTGGAGTCACACTACGATTTATTGATGCAGATTGATGTGCTTGAGCGTGTCTTGTGCAAAGCTCCGAATACTGGATTAGTAATAATCGGCTCGGGATCAATGGAGGCTGAGCTCGCGAGAGCAATTGCTTCCAAATCATATTCTGAGCATATTTTATTGGCAGGAGACACCGACCGTGAAGTGGTTCTTCACCTGATACACAAGTGCGATGCCCTACTCAGGACAACCATTTTTGATGGTGACTCAATTTCCATACGCGAAGCCCTGTATCTTGGTACCGCTGTCATTGCAACCGATACTGGAATGCGGCCTGACGGCGTTCACTTGATTCCAAAAGAGGACCACAAGGCCCTTGAGAGAGCGATCGAACTAGAACTGACAAACGGAAAGAAGAGGGATATTTCGAGCGAAGACGGCTGGGAGAATATTCGTGAAGTTGTTCGACTTTACGAAGAGCTGCCTTTACCGATCTTCACATAACAGGAAGGCTTCTGCAAAGCACACAGCAAAAAAACCAGGCCGAACAAACCATTTTGGTTCAAATGTGAAGAATCAATGGGACAGCCTTTTCAATCTGTTCAGAAATCCTTCCATCACAATCCATTCTCCAAAATATCGATCAAATTAAAATCAATCGTTCTCTGAGTTTTTGCCGACTCTATTATCAACAAGCACACGATTGTCGCCCGGGCGCCATCAATCACAGAAACTTCTGGCGCCTTTCCTGCCTTCAAGTTGAACACAAAAGATTCCATTTGCTCAATATAGCCTTTATCGGCAAACATCTTACTCTTACTTTTCCGCGATGACTTTTTAATCGTGAGTCTCTTAAAATCTTCCGACGAAACGCCAACACCCTGCGAAAACACTTCGACATATTCACCAGCCGAAGCTTCGCTTCCAACGGTCGAATACAAGAAGTTTCCGACAGAACCATCGGCAAAACGAATACTTGCGACAATATTGTTGATCCCAAGCGGTTCTTGATTGCCAATAGGGAAACTCTGCGCTGAAACACTCACGGGCTCTGATTTGGTGAGCCAATACATCAAATCTACAAAATGGCAGCCTTCGCCAACCGTTGCACCACCAAATCTTGGGTCGCCGCCCCAAAAGCTTCCGCGCATACCAGGTGAATTCATCCGCGTCGTGACAATCATCGGCGTCGTTCTGCCCGTGAGCTGTCTCTTCATCTCCACATAGTACGGGGTAAACCGTCGATTAAAGCCAACACAGACATGCTTCCCGCTTTCTTTCACAGCTTTATAAATTTCCCGACATTCATCAATGGACACCGCCATCGGTTTTTCCACGAAAACATGCTTCCCGGCTTTCAAGGCCACAATAATTTCGCGGGCGTGATTTTGACTCACAGACGAAATTAATATGACGTCAATATCAGCATCCTTTACCATTTCCTCGTAATCCGAACAGGCATATTTTGCGCCAAACCGTAGAGCATAACTTTTCCCACGTGCTCCACTTGAAGAATACACTGCATGAAGCTTCGCGCCGACAACCTTGTTGATCGCCGGAAGATGCGCCCATTTCGCCAAATTTCCTGCACCTGCTAAACCAATTTTGAGTTCGTCTTTGCCTGAGACGGCAACATTTGGAAGTTCAATCTTACGAATTGGCTTATATGCCTTAAGAGCGTCCGGAACGTCGTTGGCAGGATAACGAAGCAGAACCGCCAAACTTTTCGTTTCAGGATTCAAAATCGCTTCGTAGCCTTTCGGTGCGTCATCGAGGTTGAATTCGTGCGTCACGAGTGGCTTGACATTGACTTTACCAACTGACATCAAACGCAAAAATTCTTCCATATTGCGATTTTCCGTCCACCGAACATACGAAAATGGATAATCGATTCCCTGCTTTTCGTAACTTTGGTCGTAGCTTCCCGGACCGTAAGCCCTTGCCATCAAGAGTCTTAATTCTTTGACATACATCGCATCGCGAGATAAATCCAAAGGACAGGCTCCTACGATAACGAGTCGTCCGCGTTCACGCGACATCTCAATGGCCTGCTTGACTGGCGCGGAAGATTTCGAGGCAACCGCCACGATAACGCAATCTGCGCCTCGTCCTTGGGTCAAGGCCTTGCTCTCCGCAACTGCCGTTTCGCCAGCCGTGACGCTAAAGTCTGCACCCATTTCTTTGGCTAATTCGATTCGCTCCTTCATCAAATCTACAGCGATCACGATTCCACCCTGACATCGAACCAGTTGCGAAATGAGTTGCCCGACCAAGCCTAAACCCATGACGACCACAGATTCGCCAATTTGAATTTCTGCTTGGCGAACAGCGTTCATCGCAATACTTCCTAGCGTTGTAAAACAAGCATCTTGGAACGGAACATTATCCGGCACACGAGCAATCAAATTTCGTCCAACGTTAATCGTTTCCCCGTGTCCAGTGCCTTCCCCACCGTACGCCACTCTCTGGCCCAGCCTTAGATCCAAAACGCTGGGATGTTTTTCAACAATAATTCCTGCACCAGAATAACCCAGAACAGCATATTCAGCGAATTTTGCCCGTACTTCGTGAAATGTGCTAATCGGATCAGTCTTCTGCATGATGTTCCAAACTTTTTGGAGGTGCGAAGGATTATCGGCCATTTCTTTCATTAAGCTATCGGTGTGAATGTCCGCCGTTTCAGTTCCGCTGCTGATGAGCGAATAGAGAGGATGCACTAACACGTGATTTGACGACGGTTTCGGATCAGCAACCTCATCAACTATAATTTCTCTCAGACCTCTACGAATAACTTGTTTCATATAAAGACCCTTCCTCTATATCAATGCTTTCGCATTAACCTGTGATCGGCCATTCAGAAAACCATGAATCCGTGAGTCGCTAAATTCTTGACAGCGCACCTTGAGAACTGTCATATCCCAGACCCAGCAGCAAGCTCGTCATAGAGAAGCTCGAACCGATTTGCAATATGCTCGGCCGTATGACACCCTTCCACATACCGCCGAGCGTTGGTCCCCATGCTTTCTCTGATGCTAGGCGCTTTGTAGAGTACGATCATGCGACTGGCTAGTAGCTCTACATTGCCAGTTGGCACCAAATACCCGGTGACACCTTCCGCAACAAGCTCGCGCGTCCCCCCGGCATCTGTTGCCACAACCGCTTTCGATGCAGCCATCCCCTCTAACACCGCATTAGGGAGCCCTTCTGTATCGGACGGTGACACAACAACGTCGATACCCTGAAGCGCATAGGGCACATTCTTCACTGCCCCCATCAGGTGAACTTTCTCACACAAGCCTAATCTTTCGATGGACTCCTGGATCTTCTGACGCATGGGCCCATCCCCGATCAAAACAAATCGTGCTTCCGGGCAAGCCGATGCAACTATCTGAGCGGCCCGCACGAACAAAAGGTGTCCTTTTTCTGCTCTCAGGTTAGCCACGACGGCAAATACAACCGAACGAGAATCAAAGCCTGCCGAATTCTCGAGACCTCGGTGCGGAATGGGGAAGCGAGATAAGTCGAGTCCGTTCTTGATCACGAGAATGCGATCCGTTGCCAAGATACCATCCTCCACCAATCGACTCTTGATCGCTTCAGCATTTGCAACCACGCGCCTCGCCAATCGAAGGCTCCACCGCTCTGCACGAACTTGCCAGGCGGTACGATTGAGCCCATGATCTCGCCGACTGCCAACCGTGACCGGCACTCCCGCCAACCGAGCCAATGGAATACCAAACACGTTTGTATAAAGGTCGAAGGTCTGAACAATCTGAATCTTGGCCTTTCGGATGAGAGTAATAAACGCTCTCGCTTGTCGAACGGCGTTGAGATTAGCAAAGCCCGTCAGAGGGAATGCTGGAACCTCTCCCACATCCAATGGAAGCTGATCCAGCAGTGGCCCCTCACGGTCGAAACAAGCTACGTGAAGGTCAAACCGAGATCGATCAAGATGCTTGATCAGCTGGAGTGCCTGACCTTCTGATCCTCCGATCCGAAAACTATTCGTAAATATGAGGATTCTTCGTTTTGCCATCCCAATTTACACCGGCTAATGAATATCGAGCTTGGAATGGGTGCAACCCTTTCCGATCGGCGAAAAGTTTGTACTTTCGGGAAGGTGGGTGCACCGGAACAGAACATATATTGAGACTGTTGCACTTGGAACTCGAACGCACCCCCTTAAACCGACCTCATTGAAAGGTTCTTACGAAAGTCAACCTTTGAAATCCTAGGAAAATTGAACGTCGCTTATTGTAAAATGAGGACAAAAAAACCTTTTGCAACAGTCTCATTTTATGCCCTGACAACAACTTTTCTGTCCTGGCTCTGAGTAACAGGAGAGCGGTCCAGATACAGCTGGAACCATGTCTCCAAAACGAGTAGGTTCCAGATCACGGCGCTTAACGGCTTCTCCCCTGCCGCATGTCGATCGACTATCGATTGGACTACTTTTGAATCGAAGAACGGACGGGCTCTGGCTGAAGACGACAGTAAGGTATCGCGAATATAATTATGAAAGTCCCCAGTAAACCAGTATTCGAGTGGGACTCCAAATCCTTGCTTGCGTCGGTCGACGATATCGGCCGGCAAATACTTCTTCGCAAGCCTTTTCAGTAAATACTTTGAGACCCCCTCGCGCATCTTGAAGTGACTCGGGTAGGCAACGACTTGCTCAGTCAGCACATGATCCAAGAGCGGGCTGCGAACCTCTAGAGAGTGAGCCATGCTCATCCGGTCTACCTTCGTCAGCACATCGCCGGCCAAATAGGTTTTACTATCCACGTACTGAAGCTGAGAAAGCCAATCACATGACCGCACGCGGTCAAAATATTGCATGAAGATCGGTGCCGCACCGTCTATGCGCTGCAGCTCATGTTGATAGTCAGGTGCCAAGAGACGATGCAGCGCGACCGGAGGTAGGTACGAAATGCTATCCAGGTATCGCGCCGGCCCGGAAAGCGACATGTTCCGTAGAAGATTCTTTCCCTTCGTTCCATCCGGCAACAGTCCAGACATCGTACCGAGCAGATTCCTCGCCACCCCGGGAAGCTGTCGATGCTGTCGGGCAAGATCGATCTGATAGCGATCATACCCGGCAAACAATTCGTCGCCGCCATCTCCACTCAACACGACTGTCACATGCTCAGCAGCCATACGAGACACATGATAGGTTGGGATGGCAGAGGAGTCTCCGAATGGTTCATCGAAGTGCGAGACGAGCCGCGGAATCAGATCGCACGATTCCGGCCCCACGATAAATTCATGGTGGTCTGTACCCAAATGCTGGGCAACCCGTCGCGCATAGGGCAATTCGTTATAGGCTTCTTGCTGGAACCCAATCGCAAAGGTTGATACAGGCCTATTCATTTCCTGAGCCATCAAAGCCACTATCATGCTTGAGTCGATCCCGCCACTGAGAAAGGCGCCCAAGGGAACCTCACTCATAAGCCGCACTCGCGTCGCTTCCTTCAGATGGTATTCTAAGCGCTCAAACGCCGCATCCTCCGTAATCGCTTGCGGATCCGTCTCCTTTGGCAAACACCCGTCCCAATATGATTTCACGGACAGGCGCCCGCCTATCAGGCCTAAAGAATGACCTGGAGGAAGCTTGTGAATGTCCTGGAAGATTGTGAGCGGGTCAGGAATATAGAAATAGCGCAAGTAATACAGCAGCCCCTCGGCATTCAGCGTCGGCACGACATCTGGATGCGCCAGGATCGCTTTGAGTTCGGACCCGAACACAAGCTGGCCGTTTCGCCACCAATAATACAGCGGCTTGACCCCTAGACGGTCCCTTGCGATAAACAAGCGGTCGCCCGTTCGATCCCAAATGGCAAAGGCGAACATGCCCCGGAGATGGTCCACACAGGCTTCGCCATACTCCTCATAAAGATGGACGATGACCTCCGTGTCGGAAGTCGTCTTGAACATATGACCTCGCCGGCTCAGATCTTTTGCAAGATCTTGGTAATTATAGATTTCTCCATTGAACACGATCCAGATCGTGCCCGTTTCATTACTGATAGGCTGATGGCCGGTGCTCAATGCAATAATACTGAGCCGCCGCATACCAATCCCGACCGGCCCATCGATAAACACTCCCTGGTCGTTCGGGCCGCGATGCAGGATTGTCTGGCACATGGCGTCGACAATCTGTCCATCTGCAGGGCGGCCGGCAGAAGCATTGACGTATCCGGCAATCCCACACATTGTTAATTCCTGACTCCTTCCGAAAAGCTACCTCAGCGCTTAAAAATGCTCCCCTCGACCACTCGCCCAAGTCGCTCTGCGACTAGAAGGCCTCCCTTGCTTGTAAGATGAGTGTAGTCAAGGTACACCTGATCCCGTTCGCTCCGAAATACATCAGAAATGTCTTCAAACCAAAGATTGTGCGATTTTGAAGCATCCCGCATCGCAGAGATGAGCCGTGTACGCCCAACGGTATGCAACCATTCATAATACTTCCAGACTTCACGGATTTTGACCTCTTCGGGTGTAAAAGGCTTATGTTGTTCTCCCAGCGCTTCAGTCTGAACCACCAAGAGGAGCCGCCCTCCGGCAATGCGGACCGATGAGTCAAAGCGTCGCGCCGTCGTCACATAGGCCTCACTCCAACGCTGAATCTGCGGCTCACTCGGCGGATTCACGAACTGTCCTTTCCATTCCGCTCCCTGCAACGCTGCAGTATTGGCAGCCTCTTTCACCTTGCTCAAGAACTTTCTGATAAACACACTATGGGTTTCCGCAAACTTCACAACCTGCCCAATCACGTCGCCAATCCCGGGGTTATTCATGGCCTTGTCATACACGGAGTCTTGCTTATGCCGATACGACTCGACTCCGAGCTGAAGAGCGTCAAGGTCATTATGACCGTCTATCGCGATCACCAAATCTGGTCTAAACTCTGAGACGCGATAGTCAAAATACGCTACGTCTTGAAACAAGCGATAGCCCATTACACCCGCATTGATCACTTGTACTGTGATGGACGATCCCAAACTTGCGCCTCTGGCATTGAGGATACGCTCTAAGTGAGCAGCAATAGTCTCCTCATTGACAATGATGCCACTCATAGGTGAATGAGCATCATCACCCCAAACCGTAGACCCACCCATCAGGACTATTCGGAATACATTTTCTGACTTGTTCGGAAGAATCTCCTCAACATTCCGAAACCCAGCCGAATTTATTCGAATGTGGGGTGCACCATACTCAGGATTGACCTTGTAGAAACGATAAAAGTCAATCAGATGTTGGGGTTTATAGGTGGCCATATCCCCATGCTTATACCGATGATGTAGCTGCGCCCCGAACTCAAGTCCGCCTAGAAGCAAGAGACAAACGACCACGAAGACAGTCCACGACCATAGCGAAGACAGACGCACGCCACCATATTGATGCCTTATCGAAGATAGCTCAGACTTCGGCATGAAACGAGAACCCCCTATTGGGAGACGGCGCAAGCTAATCTTTGATACGTCTAGCGAGCATTGACGTCACGCTGCATGACAGCCAAATAAGTGACAAAGATTCCGCGTCAGAGAAACTGAAGTCGGCCGTCAATAGCGGGCGCCATGCGCTGCAGCCTCATCCTGCCTGTTGACGTTGATAACACTATTGCACAAAAGCAGCCGGTGAGAAATTGCCGAGCCGCGAATGGCCTCGTTGGCGGTTGCAGAAGATCTCGATGTACTCGGTGATCTCATGCCGAGTCTGCTCACGGGCTTCGTAGCGCCGATGGTGCAGCAGTTCGTTGTTAAGCGTGCCCCAAAAGCGTTCCATCGGCGCATTGTCGTAGCAGTTGCCCCGGCGGACATTGAGGGGGTCATGCCGAACTGTTGCAGCAGCGCTTGGTAGTCCCGCGAGCAATACTGGGCGCTTCGACTCGAGTGGTGAATGAGCCCCGGTGCCGGGCGCTTGGCCCAGACGGCCTACACGAGTGCACAGCATACCAGGTCCGTGGTCATCCAGTCGCCCATCGCATGGCCGACCACCTCGCAGGTGTGGAGATCCTTGATTCCTGAGCGATACAGCCACCCTTCATCGGTTGGCACGTAGTTGATGTCGGTGACCAAGGTCTCGTTCAGTCGCCGGGCATCGACCGTTTGTGCTAGCAGGTTCACCGCCACCGGCAGATGGAGATTCGAATCTGTGGTGGTCTTGAATTTACGCACCTGGTTACACCGCAGGTCCAGCTTCTTGCGAAGCCGCTTGATGATCGAGCCTCCAGCAGTTCATCTTGCAGACACTCCGATCCATAGGTCCGGCGTGTGCGCACATGAGCGGCTTGGATCGCCACTTCCAAGCGAGCGTTCCCCTGGGCCTGCTTTGAGGGGTGCTGCTTCTTCCAGGCATGGTAGCCGCTGCTGGAGACCTCGAGGACTCGGCACATCAGCGACAGGAATACTGGGCTCGCAGCGTCGTTATAAGTACGTACCGAACAGCGATGCCTTGGCAAAGTACGCGGTGGTTTTTTAGGATGTCGCGCTCCATTCGGGCCTCAACGAGCTCGCGCTTGAGCCGTGCCACCTCGGCCTCGAGATCGGTGACAAGGCAGCTGGATTCACCCAGATGCCCGTGCCGCGCCAAAACATTCAGTTCGCGAGAGTCTTTGTCTGACATGGCCAGGCGTCGCGCCGCCTCCAGGGTCGTGAGTTCAACTCGATGATGAGCCGGACGGCCTGTTAACGAAATTCCTTCGTATTCTAATGTCGAGTAACCATTCCATCCAACACATCCAGATCTCAACTGTATCAGGTTGAAGGCGTTCACCGTTTCGAGCCTAGCTCAGACTGATCACAAGACTGATTGGGGCCCGCCAGAACGACACCTCTACTGCAGTCTTTTGCTCATTCATTTCGGGTCTGCTTTCGTTGCGTGCAATAGGTCGGGTGTTCGTTTCACCAAACTCTTTAATGCAACGGCCATCCCTCCTGGGTAGAAAAAATAGAAGTTAAAAGCAACAGGAGCAAAAAAACCGCACACCGCAAAGGCAATGAGACTCAGTCGAATGGCAAAGGCTAAGTCAGCGATATTGTGGACAGGTGACCGCTCAATGGCAGTCAGCCCTTGGTAGGTCTTCCATATAAGAAGAAGGTAGAGAATGAATCCCACTACTCCCAATTCCGCTCCTACTTGAAGATACGCATTATGGATCACATGCCAGCCAACCCCGGAATCCACTGAGGAAAGAATATTCATGCCGAGGCCAACCCCGAAAGGGTGCTCGATCATTGACGTAACTCCGCCTTCCATCAGTCGAATACGCTCATCCCGTGATCCCGTTTCATCCATATCGCTATGAAAAATCGATAGCACGCGATCGGAATAGCCCGCTGGGAGTACGGCCAACATCACTGGCAGGAGCATGGCGATGAGCACGAAGACCTGTACCCGTTTGCCTTTCCCCAGTTTCCAGGCAAAAAGTCCCGCGAGAACAAGCAATCCCAAGAAGGCCTGTCGCGAAAATGTGATTACGACCGTCACGGTGGCGGAGATGATCGTCAGCAATGCCATGTAACGGGTTGCTGTAGTTTTGGCTGTCCTATAGGCATACCACACAAGGGGCAGGGATACATCTAACAACAGCCCTAAATCATTAGGGTTCGATGCGAGTGAAGCAAATCCACCCTCAATGCGATTTGTGGCACCGTCCATCATACTACTGGTGCGCCAATTTTGAAGCCCCATGGCCGAGTTCACTGCCGTAAAGAGCACAAATGTCCAACAGAACTGTCGCGCCCGTTCTCCAGAGGTCAGCAGGTTCGCGGCTAGAAAATATACCACTCCAGCCTTCCATGCAAAATCCATAAAGAATTGAAGGCTGCCTCCTGGCCATACCGAAAAACTAACTGATATCAGGCAAAGAAGGAGAAAGCAGGCCAGGATCTTAAGCTCGCTCCCCTCCGCAAAGCTCAACCGACCTTGTGAAAGGGCGAGCTTGGCGTACGAGAACAGTGCCAAGAACATGACAATCTTTCCAATTCCTATTTCCGCCAAGCCTGGAACAAAGTATTGCGGGGCGATAAACACAATGACACCAAACAAGAGAAAACACTGGAATGCGAACTTCGTGCCTTTCTCGACCTGCATATTGAGATCTTGAGTCGGCGGAGCGGCTCTAGCGAGAAGATGTTGAGCCTGAGAATTCAATGAAGCCATAGATGGTCACTACGTATGACACTCAGCGAGTGTGTTTCACCGTTGTACTGTGCGTGCAATAGGGAGGGATCGAAAAATCTTTATACTGACTCGGGTCTCCTGTTTTCCCGGCTTCAGCCGCCTTGATAATGTTATACAGCTCCCTGGCCGTCACATAATGCAACCGATACCCGCTTTGATCACGATAGCGGGCCTCTAGAGAACCGTACATCTCTTCAGCCGCTTCACCGAAGAGTGCATCCCAGCTGCGCTCTTCGGCACCATGGCAGGAGACTTTCACGAATACCCATTCAGGGCGACCATTTACATGAATGTGCTGATTTACCCAGTTCTGCACACGGCTCGCGCTCGGAGGATTGGATCCTTGCAGCTCTGAATTTTCGAGCCTTGGAAACAATCCCCACTTTCTATTCTGCCAGTTGAAACTCAATGGACCGGGGACGATAAGGAGATCTCCGGTCTGACGCCCGCCCACCTCAACCTCAACGCCGGTGTCGAACGACTTCGGCTGCCCAGGATCATCCGTCGCATAGTAGATCGCGTTTACCTTTCGTGATTGGCTGATACAGGGCACCGTCGGCAAGCTGAAATCGGCATAACAACCAGTGTTTCGCAGGACCGTCAATTCGTCGTTCACCCCACAGAATGCCGGGTCAAGACGCGAATTGTCGAGCGCCATATTGCCATGAATGAAGCCATAGGTCGTGCGAGACGGTATCTCTTGGGTCTGTTGAGCCCCATGCTTCGAGAAGTCCGCTAGTCCTTGGCGGAGCTTTTGCTGCAGCGTTTCACTCGTATCATGGCCATGATGCAAATGGACCTCAATTTCTCCGAGACCTTGCTGACACAACTCAACGAGCCCGTCCAAATACTCCGAGCGGTAGTTTTCAATTGGATAAAACCACGTATGTTGGGGTGGACGCCCCGCGGAATCACGATGACGCTTCGCCAGCCGCGGATACCCCTCCAACCAGGCCCGCATCCGCGCACGCTCCTCTTTTTGTGTCACACAATGTGAGACTGGCTCGAAATGATCGACCATACAAAACAAGACATGCGTCTCCCCATCGCGCCGAGACGAACGTTGTGCACGCCGGTTATGCTGCTTTTGGCTCAGGTAGCCCGGCAACCAGTGAAAGACTTGCGTGCGCCGCAGTTCGCGGGCAGCCATCCAGCCTACCGTCACAGCCAGACCGACCGCACAGAATATCACGACCGCGACAAGCATACTCGCCTCCAAAAATCTCGACCTAACAAACCGACTCGATGAGGGCCGCGTATTGACGCCCTAACCAGCCCCATTCGTACTCATGCGCCGCCAACTGAAACTGCTCGTTGTGTTCCAGCCCTTTATAGTCACCGCAACGATACTCGTGATACCAGGTGCGAAGAACTCGCTTCATTTCACCGATGTCGTCCGGTGAGATAATCGCACCTCCCACGCGCCGAAGCACCTCGGCCGTGGCCCCATCTTTTTCGGTAATTGCCAAAATGCGCCGACCGGCGCCGATGTATTCATAGGTTTTCGCGGGAACTGAGATTTTTTGATGCGTCACCAGCAAGAGCAACACATGCGAGCGCCGCATTTCGTTCAATGCCTCATGGCGCGGAACCGTCCCGGCCAATGTCACCACCTTGTTGAGACCATAGGCATTGACCAGCTCCATCATGGGACGCCCACGAACATCATCACATTTCCCTACAAAACGGATGGAGAGATCGT
>Ga0315290_10001404_pt1 | contig 16544 bp, 14 predicted proteins | sample YL17G12_0_MG_FD_203627 | JGI IMG/M metagenome (GOLD analysis project Ga0315290, IMG submission 203627) | Sediment microbial communities from Yellowstone Lake, YNP, Wyoming, USA - YL17G12_0 | ecosystem: Environmental > Aquatic > Freshwater > Lake > Sediment | place: USA: Wyoming | collected... | reverse complement strand
TCAACTGGGAGTCGGCGGATCGCAAGATGTTCCTCAGGGTCGGAGACCAGGTGAAGACGGCCGGTTCGGGCTCGGTCCAACTCATCTACTTCGACGGAACGCTCACGACGATCAACCCGGGCTCGCTCCTCGAGATCCGCGAGATTCACGAGGACCCCACGACCAAGGTCCGCCGGGTCAGCGAAAAACTGAACTGGGGCGAGGTTCTCGCCTCGACCCAAAAGACGAACGTCGATGGATCGTTCCACGAGGTCGCGACGGAAAAGGTGTCCGCACGGTCCGAAGCCGCGGGCGAGTTTCGTGTTTCGTCCAACAAGGAGTCGCAAGCGGCCGCGGTGGATGTTTTTCGCGGGCGGGTGCAGATCTCCTCCGGGGGACGCGTCGAACGTCTCGATTCGGGGGAACGGATTCGGGCCGACGCTTCCGGGCAGCTGCAAGCGAAGGAGGTTCTGCCGGGCGTCCCGCGCCTGATCGCTCCTGCCGACCAGAAGATCTTCGTCCACGAGGATCCGTCCCAGGCGTCAACGACGCTGGCTTGGGAAAAGAACGCCGGCGCGGCGCGTTACCACCTGGTGATCTCCGACCGAGTGCTGTTTACGGTCGCGCTCTACGACGCGGACCGTGAGGAAACGACGGTCCAGATCGACGGTCTCCTGCCGGGCGAGTACTACTGGAAGGTCGCCTCCGTCTTCCCGGCCGGCGTTCGCGGCCCGTACAGCGAGCCGTGGCGATTCCGGGTGACCGCGCAGAGCCTCCACGACCGGGAAGACACGACCCCACCGATCCTGGAGATCACTGACAGCGTCCAATCAGGGCCGATGCTGATTCTCAACGGGCGGACCGAATCGGGCGCGCACTTGTGGGTCGACAACGAGAAAGTCGATGTGACCGATGACGGGACGTTTTACGCGGTCATCCGGCTCCGCAAGGAGGGAGTCAACGACGTCTCGCTCCTGGCCCAGGATGCCTCCGGTAACGCACGGAAGATGAACCACCGCGCTTACGTCGATCCTTACTAGACAGGGCGGACGGTTTTCTTGCTTTTCTTGGTTTCCGGCGACTAGATTAGCGCTCCCGACGTCGGCGCGGCGCCCGTGCCGCGTGTGGAGAGACTCCTCATGTCCTGGTCCCCGTCCTCGTTTCTATCGATGTTCTCGAACGACCTCGCCATCGATCTGGGCACGGCGAATTCTCTCGTCTACTCCAAAGGACGCGGGATCGTCGTGAGCGAACCGTCGATCGTCGCCGTCAATCAGAAGACGGGGAAGGTCGAAGCCGTCGGCAAGGAAGCCAAGGAGATGCTCGGTCGCACCCCCGGGAACATCATCGCGATCCGGCCGATGAAAGACGGAGTGATCGCCGACTTCGAGCACACGGAGCGCATGCTCTCGTATTTTATCGAGAAGGCCCACAATCGAAAATTCGGCGTCCGGCCGCGCATCGTCATCGGCGTGCCGAGCGAGATCACGCAGGTCGAAAAGCGCGCGGTGCGCGACTCCGCGATGCGCGCGAAGGCGACTGAGGTCTATCTCGTCGAGCAGGCGATGATGGCCGCGATCGGCGCGGGTCTCCCCATCACCGAGCCCACCGGCAACATGGTCCTCGACATCGGCGGGGGAACATCCGACGTTGCCGTCATCTCGATGGCCGGCATCGTCTATGCGCGCTCGGTCCGGGTGGCCGGCAACGAAATGGACGAAGCGATCATTCAGTACATCAAGCGCAAGTACAACCTCCTGATTGGTGAGCGGACCGCCGAGGAAGTCAAGATGAGGCTCGGCTCCGCGTTTCCGCTCGACGAAGAGCTGACGCTGGAAATCAAGGGGCGCGATCTGGTGGAAGGCGTTCCGAAGACGATCGTGGTTTCGGACGAGGAAATCCGCGAGGCCTTGGCCGAGACCGTCGCGACCATCATCGAAGCGGTCCGGGCGGCGCTCGAGCAGACCCCTCCGGAGCTTTCGGCGGACATCGTCGACCGTGGGATCGTCCTCACCGGCGGAGGAGCCCTCCTCAAGAACCTCGATAAGCGCCTCCGCGAGGAGACGGGGCTCCCGGTTTCGATCGCCGATGACCCGCTCACGTCGGTCGTGATGGGCACGGGCAAGATGCTCACCGACTTCGATCTCCTTCGGCGGGTTGCGCTCGATTAGCATGCATGGCGCGGCGGACGGTGTCCGGACGCGTTCGAGGCGATCTCCATGGCGGCCGTTTCTTCCGCCCGTGCCAACGCCCTCCTTCTGGGGGTGATGACCTTCGCGCAGCTCCTGCTGATGGCGGCGAGCGTCCGCGGGGGCATGGCGGCGTCCGCGGTGGCCGCCGTCGTTGGGGCCGCCTCGCGTCCCGCCGTCACGCCCGAGCGGACCGTCTCCGGCATTCTCTTGGACGTCGTCCACTTCTTTAGGGACGTGCATGCGGACGAGATCGAAAACGTGAAGCTCGAGCTCGAGGTCACGCGCCTTTCCGGTGAGCTCGAACGCACGAGAGAACTCGCCCAAGAGAACACGCGCCTGCGACGACTTCTCGGCATGCACGAGGATCTGGCGCCGAAGTCGATTGGGGCTTCGGTCGTGACCGCGCGCCTCGCCGGCCAGTCGCGCGTGATCCTGGTGGACCGCGGGGCGACCGACGGCGTTCGTCCGGACATGGCGGTCGTCGCGTGGGGGGGAGCCGTCGGGCGCGTCGTGAGCGTGGAAAAGGGATTCGCTCGCGTGCGCCTTCTGTCGGATCCCAACAGCGGAGCGTCCGGAGTCATCGCCCGCAGCCGCGCCGAGGGGATGATCGTGGGGCGGGGCGGCGAGCCCATGGAGATGATCTACGTTCCCAAGTACGCCGACGTCGTCGTGGGGGACCGCGTCATCACCTCGGGGCTCGACGGGGTGTTTCCGCGCGGATTCGGACTCGGTCGCGTCACGGTCGTCGGGGAGCCAGTGGGTGCGAGCAAGTCGATTCGACTGGAGCCGGAGGTCGATGATCGTGCCGTCGAGGACGTGCTGATCCTCCTCGAGCCGTCCGGCACCAGGTTGCTGGCCCCCGAGGAACCGGAGGCCCGCCCGTGATCGTTCTGTGGGCTGTTCTCGGAATCGGCCTGTCGCTCGCATTCGAGTTGGTCTTAGGCAGATTCGCGCCGGGCGCCACGCGCTACGTGGCTCTGATGACGCTCCCGCTGGTGGCCTACGCGCTTCGCACCTCGCAGCGATCGTCGATGGTCGTGGGATGCGCGTCGGGCCTCCTGGAGGATTACTGGATCGAGCCACGTCTTTTCGGGCTCAACGGACTCGTGAAGACGATCCTGGGCTGGGCCATGGGGGGTATCGGCGCCCGCTTCGACCTGAACAACTTCTGGGGACGATTTGCTTCGGGGGCCTCGGTCCATCTCGTCGATGAGGGACTTCAGACGGCGTTGCGACGTCTGTTCGGGGAGATCGTGGCCCCGGTGGGCGTCGCCTCCCTGGGGATCCGCGCCGTCGCCGGCGGCTTGCTGACGGCAGCCGTCTTGGCCATTGTGAGCAAGTTCGGGACGAGCCGTCGCGCGACGCGGCAGAAGAACCGGAAGGCCTGACCCATGGACTACCGAGAGCGCTGGGAGCTGAAGGAGTACCAGAGCGAGCAGCGGCTTGGCACCCGCGCTGCGCTCCTCCACGCCGTGATCGTGATCGTGCTCGCGGGCTTCCTCGGGGTGTTCTGGTACTTGCAGATCGTCAAGGGGGGCGAGTTTGCGTTGCTCGCCGAGAGCAACCGTCTCCGTCGAATCGCGCTTCCGCCGACGCGCGGCGTCGTGCTCGACCGCCGGGACGAAGTTCTCGCCTCGACGCGACCCGCTCTGAATCTCGTGCTCGTTCGGGAAGGGCTGACCGATGCGGAAGGGCAGTTGAAGCGCCTCGAACGGCTCCTCGGCATTCCCTATGACGGCTTGAATGCGCGCCTGCAGGCGATGCGCCGCCGTCCAACGTTCGAGCCGCTCGTCATCAAGGAAGACGTTCAGTTGGCCGACATCGCCAAGGTCGAGGCGCGCCGGGAGTGGTTCCCGTCCGTCGAGGTCGAACAGACCGCGCTGCGTGACTACCCCGACGGCCCGGCGGTCGCGCACGCCGTCGGCTACGTGGGCGAAGTGAACGAATCGCAACTCGCAAAGATCGCCGACGGATCCCTCCAGCAGGGGGACATCGTCGGCAAGACGGGCGTCGAGCGCGAGTACGACGAGGTCCTGCGAGGCCGTCGCGGCTGGAAGCTCCAGACCGTCAACAGTCTCGGCCGACCCCTCGGCTCGTCCCAGCCGGGCCGCGACCCCGAAGACGGGCACCCGCTTCGTCTCACGATCGACAAACGTCTTCAGCGCAAGCTGGTCGAGTCGCTTGCCGACGAAGTTGGCTCGGGCATCTTCATGAATCCGAACACCGGCGAGGTCCTGGCGCTCGCCTCGACCCCCGGCTACGACCCCAACGTGTTCACGGCGCCCGTCTCGCGGACGACGTGGACGGCATTGATCAGCGATGCTCGCCATCCGTTGAACGATCGGGCCATATCGTCCTTCTACGCTCCCGGCTCGACGTTTAAGGTTCTCATGTCGATCGTGGGCTTGGAGACCGGCGCGATCACGCCACAGACTACGGTGTTCTGCCCGGGCTCGGTCGTGATCTACGGCCGGCAGTTCATGTGTTGGAAGAAGGGGGGGCACGGGACGGTGGATGTCCACCGAGCGCTCGTTCAGTCGTGCAATGTCTTCTACTACTTGCTCGGCAGAAAGGTCGGTATCGACGCGATCAGCAAGTACGCCAAGATGTTCGGCATCGGTGAGCTTTCGGGAATCGACATTCCGGGTGAGAGTCGCGGTAACCCTCCCTCGGTCGAATGGAAACAACGCATCCACAAGGAACCCTGGTATCCGGGTGACACGATCTCGGTATCGATCGGGCAGGGGCTCCTCGCCGTCACTCCCGTTCAGATGGCGACGATGATCTCGGCGGTCGCGAACGGCGGAACGCTCGTCCGGCCGCACCTGGCCCGCGACGCGACGCTGCAGCCCGCGAAGCTCCCGGTGTCGGCCGCGACCCTCGCTCTGATTCGCGATGCGCTCGCGGACGTCGTCGAAGAGGGGACCGCGACGCGCGCGCAGCTCGGGCCGATCCGGGTCGCCGGGAAGACCGGGACGGCGCAGGTCTTCAAGAAATCGGTGGGTGTCGATGCCGACAAGCAACCGAAGGACGAGCGCGATCATGCGTGGTTCATCGGCTACGCACCCGCGGAAAACCCCGAGATCGCGTTTGCGATCGTGATCGAGCACGGCGGCCACGGCGGAACGACGGCAGCGCCCGTCGCCCGCAAGGTCCTCGAGGTTTTCTTCGAAGACAGGCTTCCCCACAAGGACGCGGTTCCAGTGCTTCAGGCGAACCTGATGGCCCACCCCGAGACCCGCAGTGCTGCGACGCCGACTCCTCGATAGGCTCGATGTGCCGACGATTGCGGCGGCGCTCTCGCTCGCCGCGGTCGGCATGACGGCGATCGCGTCGGCCACCTCGCAGCAGCCCGCCCGCGCGGGCTTGTGGAGGACCCAGCTTGCTTGGCTCGGCATCGCGGCGCTCGCGGCCGTCGTCGTGATTGCCGTCGACTACCACGTCTGGGCGGAGTTCTCGCTCAGTCTGCACGGGGTGGCCGTGGCCCTGCTCATTGCGGTGCTGTTGTTCGGCAAGGAGGTGGGGGGCAACCGTTCGTGGCTGGCCGTGGGGCCGGTGACGTTTCAGCCGTCCGAGTTCGCGAAGTGGACGACGTGTCTCGCGATCGCCGCCTTTCTCGCCAAGCGCGTCCACGACCGCATCCGATTTGTGCAGGCCTTGCAGCTCGGCGCGATCATCGGCGTGCCGATGCTGTTGATCGCGAAGCAGCCCGACTTCGGGACGGCACTGACGTTCGTGCCGATCGCCCTCGCCGCGGTCTTGCTGGGCGGCCTCCGTTGGCGGGTCGTCGCCCTCGCGATTTGCGTCGTCGCGCTCCTCACGCCGGTCGGCTGGCGGCACCTCAAGCCCTATCAAAAGGAGCGCATCCTGACGGTCGTCGATCCCGGCCGCGACCCGTCCGGAATCGGCTACCAAGTGCGCCAATCCAAGATCGCGGTCGGCTCGGGACGGCTCACCGGCAAGGGGCTCTTCAAGGGGACGCAGACGAGGCTCAATTTCCTCCCGGCCCAACACACCGATTTCGTGCTCGCCGTGATCGCGGAGGAACTGGGTTTCATCGGGGCCGCCGGCGTCCTCGCGCTGTTCTATTACCTACTCTATCGGGGCCTGCTTGCGGCGCGTTCGTCCCAGGACAGGCTGGGGACCTATCTAAGCCTGCTCGTCGTCTCGTGGCTGACGGGGCAGGCGGCGATCAACATCGGTATGGTCTTGGGCCTGATGCCGACCATCGGCGTGCCCCTGCCGTTTCTCTCCTACGGCGGAACGGCCCTGATCTCCGTGATGTGCGGCGTCGGCCTGATCGCCAACGTGCGCGGACGACGCTTTGTCAACTAAGCCTCCTGCTAGAATTCCGCGGCGCGACGCCGCACGCGCCCAAGGGAAGATCATGGCGCCAAGGACGGAAGCGATCCGCGACGAAGAGACCGCGTTTCGCGAGCTTCTCGCAGACGTCCAGAAGCCGACGCGTTACATCGGCGGCGAGTGGAACGAGATCGTCAAAGACCACCGCGGTGTCGCGTTGACGTTCGCGCTGGCGTTCCCCGACGTCTACGAGATCGGGATGTCGCACCTGGGCCTCCGGATCCTCTACCGGCTCTTGAACGCGCGTGACGACATCGCGGCCGAGCGCGTCTTTTGTCCCTGGCCCGACCTCGCCGACGCGCTGCGACGCCACAACCGCCCCCTGGCGACGCTCGAGACCGCGACGCCGCTTGCGACCATGGACGTCGTCGGCTTCTCGCTCCAATACGAGATGACCTTCACGAACGTCCTCGAGATGCTCGACCTTGCGGGCATCCCCTTGCGCGCGTTGCAGCGCGGCGAGAGCGACCCGCTCGTCGTCGCGGGTGGGCCGGTCGTGTTCAACTGCGAGCCGATCGCCGATTTCCTCGACCTCGTGTTCATCGGCGACGCCGAGGAGCTCCTTCCCGAGTTCCTCGACACGCTGAAAGAGCTGAAGCGCGCGCACGCTCCGCGCGCCGCACGCATTCGCGAGCTTGCGAAGATCCCCGGCATCTATGCGCCGGCGCTGTACGACCTGGAGGACGACCACGGTCTCTTGATTCCCGTCGGTAACGGTCAGGCGCCGTATCCGGTGAAGCGACGCATCGTCTACGACATCGACCGCTTCCCGTTCCCCGATCGCATTCTCGTTCCCCACGGCGAGATCGTGCACGACCGGGTCTCGATCGAGTTGATGCGCGGATGTCCGGTGGGTTGCCGCTTCTGCCAGGCCGGCTACATCTACCGTCCCACACGTGAGCGCGACCCCAATCAAGTCCGCGACACCGTGATTCGCTCGGTGCGCTCGACCGGCTACGACCAGTTCTCGTTGGCGTCGCTCAATACCGGGGAATACGGCGCCGTGCAACCGCTGCTGTTCGACCTGATGGACCGTTTCGAGCCCGAGTCGGTTTCGGTGTCCCTCTCGTCGATGCATGCGTCGACGATGACGGAAGACCTCGCGCGCCAGGTCCGCCGGGTGAGGAAGTCCGGATTCACGATCGCGCCGGAAGCGGGGACGCAGCGCCTGCGCAACGTGGTCAACAAGAACCTCAGCGAGGACCAAATCCTCAACGCCTGTCGCCTTGCGTTCGAGGCAGGGTGGGATCTCATCAAACTGTATTTCATGATCGGCCTCCCGACCGAAACCGACGCCGACGTGGACGGACTGGTCGATCTCGCGCACGAAATCCATTCCCTCGGAAGGAGACCCGCCAAGGGGAGGCGCCCGGAGGTGACGTTGTCGGCGTCGTCGTTCGTGCCGAAAGCGGTGACGCCGTTCCAGTGGGTCGGCCAGGACCGCCTCGAGAGTCTCTATCGCAAGCAGAACCGGATCGCCTCGCGGGTCCGACGCGGTGTGCGCTTCAAGCACCACGAGTGCGAGACGACGTTTCTCGAGGGCGTGTTCTCCCGCGGCGATCGCAGGCTAGGGGCGGTGGTCGAGCGCGCCTTCCGTATCGGTGCCCGTTTCGACGGATGGGCAGAGCATTTCAATCTCGACATTTGGCAGCGCGCCTTCCGGGAGGAAGGCATCGACCCGGAACTCTACGCCTACGGCGACTGGGCCACCGATCGCCGCCTCCCGTGGGATGTGCTCGACTCGCTCGTGAACAAGAAGTGGCTTGCGCTCGAGTTGAAGCGGGCTCTCGCGGAAGGGACGCTCTCGATCTGCGGCCCGACCGATTGTCACGGATGCGCGCCGTTCGCGAAGGAGTGCGTGAAGGGGGTTGTTAAGGAGACCACCGGGCGCCCTCTCGATTCCGGGCTCACGATTCTGGCGACACCGTCCGCGGCCGGACCGGGCGTTCCCGCGCGGGCCGTCGAGGCACCGCGGGCGTTGACGGTCGAGGAAGGCGTGGCCTTGAAGGCGTCGCTGGGCGACCTGCCGCGCTACCGGTACCGCCTGCGCTTCGAAAAGACGGGGCGGCTCCAGTTTCTCGGCCACCTCGACCTCACGCGCGCGATGCTCCGCGCGTTCCGTCGCGCGCGAATCGCGCTCGTTTACTCGCAGGGTTTCAACCCGAAGCCGCGCGTGCAGTTCGGCCCCGCGCTCGCCGTGGGGATCGAATCCCACGGCGAATATCTCGACCTGTGGTCCTTCATGCGTCTCGACGCGGAAACGGCCGTGGCCGCGATCAACGCCGCGTTGCCCCGCGGGCTTTCGGTGTCGGCGCTCCGCGAAATCGGAAGCGACGCGCGGGGACTATCGGAGTCGGTGCGCGCCGCGCGCTACCTCGTGCGACTTCCAGGAGGCCTCTATCCCTCCCTTGCGCTCGCAACCTTCGCGGCGCGTGAGGCGCATTCGGCCACGCGAGAAAAGAACGGAAAAACCGTCACCTTTCCGTTGCGCGACTGGCTTCTCGATGTCGCCGAGGCGGACGCGACATCGTTTCGCATGACGCTGGCAGCGGGGGGCGACGGCGCCTCGGTCCGGCCGGACGAAGTCCTGACGATCATGTTCGGCGAAGCGGCGAAGGGAATTCGTTTGGTGCGCGAGGACCTCGCGGTTGTCTGGGGCGATCGGCTGGTGAACCCCATGCTCGCCGACTCCGCGGCGGTGCCGGTTGTCGATCGAGCTGCTGGTTAGCCGCGCGGGCGGCCGGACGTGCACCGCGCTCCGCGAGGACGGTGTGACTGTGGAGCTTCGCGTCGAGGACGAGCGCGCGGCGCTTGCCGTCGGGCACATCGTCAAGGCGCGGGTCTCGAAGATCCTCCCGGGGATCCAGTCCGCGTTCCTCGACGTGGGCCAGGACAGAGACGCGTTCCTGCATGCGACCGACCTCCTGCTTCCGGGTGAGGCGGCCCCGCCTCCGCTTCTGGCGTTTGGCGGCGCTTCCGCAAGCGAACCCGATGTGGGAGCGGAGGGAGACGCGGAGACCCTCGCGATGCGCCGATCTTACCGGGAGGCGTCGGCGGGCCCGCCCATTCAAGACCGACTCAAAGAGGGTCGTGAGTTGGTCGTGCAGGTCGTGCGGGAGGCCTTCGGCGGTAAGGGTCCGCGGGTCACGTGCTTCATCGCTCTTCCCGGTCGCTACCTGGTCCACGCGCCGCAGGCGTCGTTTCGCGGAGTGTCCCGCCGGATCCACGACCCGAAGGAGAGGCAGCGCCTGCGCGACATTCTTGCCGCGCTTCCTGAGTCGTCTGGCGGTTTCATCGTGCGCACCGCCGGTGCGGGAGCCGAAGCCTCCGCGTTTCAGGCCGACGCCCGATTCCTCGTCGAGACCTGGACGACGATCGAATCAAAGGTCGGACGTTCTCCCGCGCCGTCGCTCTTGCACGCGGATCTCGACCTGTTCCTCCGCTCGCTGCGCGACGCGCCGATCGTCTCCCTCGGCAGGGTTGTCGTGGACGACGAGCGGATGCACCGCGCGGGGCGAGACTACCTTCACGAGATCGATCCGCAGCTCGCCTCACGGTTGCAGCTGCACCTGGGATCCGAGTCGCTCTTCGACGCGGCGGGCGTCTCCCAGGACATCGAGAAGGCCCTGCGGCCCCGCGTTTGGCTGAACTCGGGCGGGACGATCGTGATCGAACAGACCGAGGCTCTCGTCAGCATCGACGTCAACACCGGGAAGTTCGTTGGTGCGCGTCGGCCCGAGGAAACGGTGCTCAGAACCAACCTCGAGGCGGCTGAAGAGATCGCCCACCAGCTGCGCCTTCGGGATCTTGGCGGGATCATCGTCGTCGATTTCATCGACATGGATCGCCCCGAGCATCGGCATCTCGTGATCGAGGCGCTCGAGAATGCGCTGCAGCGCGATCGGTCCCGCACGAAGGTCGTCGGCCTTTCGGAGCTCGGGCTACTCCAGCTAACCCGCAAGCGCACGCGTTTGGGCATCGGCGCGGCTCTGACGCGCGAGTGCGTCTCGTGCTCGGGCACGGGCCGGATGAAAACTCTCGAAACCGTCGCCTATGACGCGCTGTTTGAGGTGAGGCGGGTCGCTTCCTCGTTCACGACGGGAGAGGTGACGGTTCGCACTCATCCCGATGTCGCCCGGGCGCTGAGGTTGGCGTTGCAGACGGCGGCTCCCATCGTCGACGCTTCGCTGGTCGAGCGACTGAGAGTTCTCGATGATCCCGAGGCGCGAGTGGATCAGTTCGACGTGAAGTTGAGCTAGGCGCGGCGGGCGATGCGCTCGCGGCGACGCGCGGCGGCGGCGGCGGCTCGCTGGCGCTCGTCGTCCGACATGAGTTCGAGCCGGGGCGCTGGCGCGATGCGCCCCTGCGGCCCCATCGCGACCATCGTGACGAACGCCCGCGTCGTCAGGTGTCGCTCTCCGGTCAGAGGATCTTCGGAATGAACTTCGATCTCGATTTCCATCGAAGATCTGAATACGGCATTCAGGCGGCCGTTCAAGACGAGAATATTGCCGACGCGAACGCCGCTCCGAAAGTCAACCGAGTCGAGGGACGCGGTCACCACCTCGGACCGCGTGTGACGCATTGCGACGATCGCGGCGCACTTGTCGACGAGGGCCAGGACGCGTCCACCGAAGATGGAGCCTCGTGCGTTGGTGTCTTCCGGAAGCACGATCTCCGTCATCTCGACGAAGGACTCGGCCGCGAGCCGGGTCCGTTCGCCGAGACCGTTTTCCCCATTCGAAGTCAGCGATTGGTCCCGGGATCCACGGCGGGCTCTGCCTTCGCGGTGTCCTTGGCGGGCTCTGCCTTCGTCACTGCGGCGGCTGCCGTCCCCGCCTTCTTCGGGCAACCCTTCGTCTCATGCGCGGCGCAGGGCTTCTCCCCGGCTGTATTCGCGGCGTTCTTGGCGTTGGCCGCAGTGTTCGCGTGGGCGCAACACGGCATGTCGCAGCCCTTTGCATCGCCATTCGCGGCGACGGTCTTCACGTCCTTCGCGTCGGCGGCCTGGGCCTGCTCACCGCAAGCGAAGCACGTGGACACCGAAACGGCCAAAGCCACCGCCGCCACGCTCAATCCAATCCAGCTCTTTGTCACGATGATTTCCCCTCAAGCGCCCCAAGATTGAGATGCGGAAGGCGCCATGCGAGCCCGGAGTATACGGGCAGCCGCTCGGATCGTCCATCGGTGCGTGATCGGCGGTTTGACAGCCCTCGGGTGTTTCCCTAAACTGTCCCGATCTAGTTGAGAACTTGTCGCAACTAGAAAACGCGTTGGGCGCCGACGTTGCGAGGCGGGGGTCGTTGAACGAAGCCGTCCTGGTGCCCCCTGAGCCCGCGGACGCCGTCGCCGGCGGCGGCGTCATCATCCTCGTCGGCAACCCAAACGTCGGCAAGAGCGCCCTCTTCGGTGCGCTGACGGGGCACTACGTTACCGTCTCGAACTACCCCGGGACCACCGTCGAACTCACTCAGGGGCACCTCGAGCTCGTCGGCGCGCGCGTTCCGGTGATCGACACGCCCGGGACGAATTCTCTGAGCCCTTCCTCCGACGACGAACGCGTGACCCGAGACGTCTTGCTCAGCTCTGAACCGCGGGCTGTTCTCCTCGTCGGCGACTCAAAAAATGTCGAACGCACGCTGTTTCTGGCACTTCAGCTCGCCGAGATGGAGCTTCCTCTGGTCGTTGCGCTCAACATGTGGGACGAGGCGACCGAGCGTGGGCTGGACATCAATACCCTCGCCCTGGGCGGAGCGCTCGGCATCGAAGCGGTTCCAACCGTGGCGATTCGACGCGAGGGGCTTGACGCGCTGCGCCACGCCTTGTCGGCGCCGCGCCGTGGAGTCGCCCGTATTGGGTATCCGGCCCCGATCGAACAAGCGATCGCCGCGATGCTGCCAGTCCTGCCGGCTGGATCGATCGCCGCGCGCGCTTTCGCCCTTCTGGCGCTCGGTGGTGACGAGACGTTCCGAAAGGCTCTCGGACAACGGATCGGCGAGAGCGCCTCCGCGGTCATCGAGTCGGCCCGCGTCGAGGCGCAGGCGGCCTGCGATGATCCGCTCGCGGCCGTCGTCAATCACACGCGGATGCGCGCGGCGTGGGAGATCGCGGATCGCGTTCGCTCCCGCCGATCGAGCGTCGCGGTGACTTCCCGTCGTGTGGCGGAGACGCTCGAACGCTTGGCCACACATCCGGTGTGGGGTCTTCCGGTCCTCGCGGTGGTGCTGTGGATCGCGTACGAGTTCGTCGGCGTCTTCGGGGCGACGACGCTCGTGGGACTCTTGGAGAATGGTCTCTTCAACGGCTGGATCAACCCCACCGTGACTTCTCTTTTTGACGCCTACGTGCCCTGGGCGTTCGTTCGCGATCTGGTGGTCGGGCCTTACGGCGTGCTGACGATGGCCCTGACATACTCCCTTGCCCTCGTGTTCCCGATTGTTGGAACGTTCTTCATCGCGTTCGGAGTTCTCGAGGACTCCGGCTACCTTCCGCGTCTCGCCGTCATGGTCAACCGACTGTTCAAGAAGATGGGACTCAACGGCAAGGCGGTGCTCCCGATGGTTTTGGGGCTCGGCTGCGACACGATGGCCACGCTGACCACGCGCATCCTCGAAACCCGTAAGGAACGGTTGATCGTCATCCTGCTCCTGGCGTTGGGGGTGCCGTGCTCCGCCCAGCTCACGGTCGTCCTGACGATGCTCGGCTCGCTCTCGCCCGCCGCGATGTTCATCTGGCTCGGTGTGGTGGTGGGGACGATTCTGCTGGTCGGGGCACTGGCCGCCCGCGTCCTCCCGGGCAAAGGGAGCGACTTCGTCCTGGAGCTTCCCCCGCTGCGCGTGCCGCGTCCCGGGAACATCATCGTGAAGACACTGGCGCGGATCGAGTGGTATCTGAAGGAAGCCGTCCCACTCTTCGTCTTGGGGACCCTGATTTTGTTCGTAGCCGATCGGCTCAACCTGCTGACCAAGCTCGAGGCGATTGCGGCACCCGTCCTGCACGGCATCCTCGGGCTCCCACGTGAGACCGCGGCGGCGTTCATCGTCGGCTTCTTGCGCCGCGATTTTGGCGCCGCTGGGCTCTACCACCTGGCGCAGGCCGGACGCCTCGATCGGGTGCAAGTCGTCGTCGCGGTCGTGGTGATCACCCTGTTCATTCCGTGCATCGCGAATTTCTTCATGATGGTGAAGGAGCGCGGCTGGAAGACAGGCCTCGCCATCGCGTCGTTCATCTTTCCATTTGCGCTCCTGGTCGGCGCCACGCTCAACTGGGTTCTGCGCGCAATGCACGTGACGCTGCAGTGAGCGAGCCCAACCCGGAAATCGTTCCGTTCGTGCCGAAGCTCGACGAGCACAGCGGCGCCACCGAGTTCACGTGCTCGTTGTGCGGCGCGCACTTTACACACGGCACCCTCGTTTGCGTCTCGTGTCCGCTGAACGCGGGCTGCGAAATCGTGAAGTGCCCTTCGTGCGGCTATCAGTCCCCGCGCCGGTCCCGGATCGTGGACGCGGTCCGACGCCTGTTCGGCTCCGGAGAGCGCGGGTGATCCCGTGGTTCCCGCGCGCGCGCCGCCCCGACGGGACGGGGCCGCGACCGTTGTCGACGCTTCGCGCGGGAGAATCGGGGATCATCGTCGGCATTGCATCGACGGCGCCCGAGCGCCTCGTGAAGCTGTCGAGCCTCGGCGTGATGCCGGGCGTGCGGGTCACTCTCGTCCAGCGGAACCCGGCGGTCGTCCTCCAGATCGCCGAAACCAGCATCGCGCTCGACGGCGAGGTCGCGGACGACATCCTGGTACACCGCGCCGTCTCGGAATCCGGACGCTAGAGGTTCGCCGCGGCGTTGCCGGTCCACGCCGCCGCTGTGATAATCGGGTTTCCGTGAGCGTGTCCCGCGCCGCGAAACGAGGGAAGACCATGAGCCGAATCCGTTCCGTTCTCGCTATCCTCTTGGTGTCCGTTGTAGCCGCCGTCGCGCACGCGGCGACGTCGGAGCTTGTCGGCAAGGTCTACGACCCCGAAGGGAAACCGGTCGCTGGCGCCGAGGTTTCGGCATGGAACACCGCAATGCCTGATCGCGTCTACAAAGGGGTGAGCGACAAAAGAGGGAGCTTCTTGATCACGGGCCTGTTGTACGATGCCCAATCACCGATGTGGATGGTCTCGATCAAGGGCGACGGCTGGGTTCCGGTGTCCGTCAAAATCGTCGCGCGCGATGCCCAGAGGACCTTGTACTTCTCGGACGACGTCAAGCTGTCGGCGGTGAAGCCCTCCACCGAGATCAAGATGCGGGGTTTCGCGGAAATCCGGATGGACTTCACTCTGCGACTGGGAGACGCCGCCGCGGAGGCCGCGCCGATCCCGACGATTCCGATCCCGGCGGCGGGGGGATCTCCGGGCGTCGCCCCCGCAGAAGATGCTTACGCCCAGGCGATCGAGAAGGTCAGAGCGGGAGATCCGGAGGGGTCGGTCGAGCTTTTCAAGAAGGCCATCGAAGACAAGCCGGATGACTGGGAGCGCCGCGATCTCTTCGCCAAGGTCCTTCTCAAGTTGGACAGACAGGGCGAAGCGACGATTCAGGCCAACAAGGCGGCGCAACTCGCCCCGGACAAGGCGGGCCCGCTCGTCACGTTGACCGACATCTACCTGGCACGCGGTCTGGCCGAGAAAGCGGCGGACGCGATCGCCCGAGCGCAACAGTTGGAACCCGACAGCGACAAAGTGCTCGAGCGCGCTGCGTCTGTCGCGGCCAGCGCGGGGAAAATCGACGAGGCGATCGCGTTGAACGAAAAAGTCCTCGCCTCGAAGCCGGGCAACACCGAAGTTCTTGTCGCCCTGGCCGACCTTTACAATCGGAACAAGCAGCCGAAGAAGGCGGAAGAGGTTTTGAACAAGGTGGTGGCGCTCGACCCCGCCAGTGCGCACCGAACGTTTTACAACCTGGGTGTGGTCATCGAGAACCGCGACGATGCGACGGAAAGCGACCACCGCAAGGCAATCGAGGCGTTCCGCAAAGCGATCGATCTCAAGCCCAACTACGCGATCGCGCATCGCGATCTCGGATTCGCGCTGCTCCGAACCGGCGACTTGATGGGGGCGAGCAAAGAACTTCAGAAATACGTGGATCTCGATCCGAGCGCGAAGGATGCCGCCGAAATCAAAGCGACGGTCAAGAGCCTCTCGTCGTCGAAGTAGGCGGGGGCGTGACCGACACCGTGTGGCGCCTCGAGGAGGTTGACGGCGTCTGTCTGTTGCGGTGCGCGGCGATCGAAGCGATCCCCGGGGTCGCCCACGCATTCAGCACGCGGAGCGCCTTCGGACGCACGGACTTCGATCTCGGGTCGGCCGCCAGCGATGGTCGCGACTCGCGTTCCCGGCGCGCCGTGTTCTTCCGCGCGGCGGGACTGGGCGCGGCGCAACCGGCGATTCTCCGGCAGGTGCACGGAAGCGTCATCGTCGACGCGGCTGCGTGGGGGGCGAGCCCGCCGGCCGCCGACGGAGTGATCCGCGCCGCTCGGCACGGCGCGGTAAGCCCCGTTCCAGTCGTGCGGACCGCCGATTGCGTTGCCGTCCTCCTGGTCGATCGACACGCGACCGCCGTGGCGGCAATCCACGCCGGATGGCGCGGGATCGCCGCAGGAATTGGAACGAACGCGGTGGCCAGGTTCGCCACCGAAGGCGTGGACTCCCGTGACCTCGTCGCCGCGCTGGGGCCGGCAATTCTCCGGTGTTGCTACGAGGTCGGGGAGGAGGTCGTGACGGCCCTCGACGCAGCTTGCGGAGCGCCAACGGATTACGTCGCGTGGACCGCCTCGGGCCGCGTGTCTGTCGATCTTCACGCCGCGCTTCGCCAGCAGTTGGTTGCCTCAGGGGTCCCCGCCGAGGCGATCCATGCGGCGCCGTGGTGTACTCGCTGCCGGGGCGACCTGTTTTTCTCGTTCCGGGGCGAAGGTTCGGCCAGCGGGAGGCTCATGGCGGCGGTGGGTCCAGCCTTCGGACCTTGACGCGTTCGGGG
>Ga0315290_10001403_pt1 | contig 16552 bp, 16 predicted proteins | sample YL17G12_0_MG_FD_203627 | JGI IMG/M metagenome (GOLD analysis project Ga0315290, IMG submission 203627) | Sediment microbial communities from Yellowstone Lake, YNP, Wyoming, USA - YL17G12_0 | ecosystem: Environmental > Aquatic > Freshwater > Lake > Sediment | place: USA: Wyoming | collected... | reverse complement strand
CGCGACATCGTCGGCCGCCGTGTCGACCGCGGCGAACGACGGCGCCTTCGCAGCGAGGCGCGCATCGAGCCCGTCCGCGGCATCGCTGCCGAACAGCGCGACGTTCGCCAGCGTGGGACAGAGCGGCCGCGCGGCGTCCAGCTCGGCGGCGAGACGCGCATCGCACAGCGCGTGCGAGATCGCCGCGCGGTTGACGATCTCGGTCAGCTCCATCGCCCGCAACAGCGGCATCGACCCGACCGCGATGCCGCCGGCTTTCATCACGGCAAACCAGCACGCGGCGTGCATCGGGTTGTTCGGCGCGCGCAGGAGCACGCGGTTGCCGGGGACGAGCGCGAAATCCTCGACCAGCACCCGCGCGATGCGATTCGCGATCGCGTCGAGCTCGGCGTAGGTCCAGACGAGCCCGCCGGGCGCGCGGATCGCGGTGCGCCCGCCCCATCCGCGCGCAAGGGCGTCGTCGAGGAGCGCGGTCGCGCAGTTCAGGCGGTCCGGATAGCGCAACTCCGGCAGCTCGAAGATGAACTCCGGCCACGCCTCGCGCGGCGGCAGGTTGTCGCGGGCGAACGTGTCGGCGTGGGCAGAGGGGGTCATCGTGTCGGTCTCGTCTCCGATTTGAATATCAGACATGAAACAACTTCCGTCAAGCCCCGACGCTTGGCCTAGCCCGTCCGGTCGATTTGCTGCCGCCCGATGCGTGGCTAGCATGCACTACGCGTTCGTCGATGCGAACGCAAGGGATCGACCACCGGGGATTACGAGCATGTCGGGTTGGGTTCCACCGCTGCCGCTGACGACCGCACGGGACACCGGCGCCACGCGGGCGTGCGCCGCCCGCATTCCGGGGCCCTTCGCGTGCCGTGCACCGCAGGTCGCCACCACCGGCGGCTTCACGCTCGTCGAGCTGCTCGTCGTGCTCGCCATCGGCAGCCTGCTGCTCGCCGTCGCCGCTCCCGCGTATGGCGACTGGATCGCGGGGTACCAGCTCCGCAGCCATGCCGAGCAGCTGGCCAGCAGCATGAATTTCGCGCGCTCCGAGGCCATCAGGCGCGGCAACCGCGTCAATCTGTGCCCCGCCGCCGATGACCGGCGTTGCGCGGAGGCAGCCGGCTGGAGCACGGGATGGCTGGTCTACGTCGACGCCAACCGGGACGGCCGGATCGGCGACGACGAACCGGTGCTGCGTGTCCTGCACTCCACGGTTCCCGGCATTCGCGTGCAGGCGAACCGGCCGCTCGAAACCTACGTCTCGTTCAACAGCCTCGGCGGCGCGCGGCTCCTCAACGGCGGCCTGCAGATGGGGACATTCACCGTTTGCCGGCCGGGGCAGAACGCGCTCAAGGTCGTGCTCGCGAACAGCGGCCGCGTCCGCCTCGAAAAGACCACCGACCCCTGCGGCTCGTGACCGCACCATCCCGGAGCCCTCCATGCACCTGCGCCATCGCCTTCCTCCACACCACTGTGGCTTCACGCTGATCGAGCTCATCATCGTCATCGCGATCATCGCCACGCTCGCCGCCATCGCGGTTCCCACGTTCAGCGACTACCTGCGCCGCGGCCGCATCGTCGAGGCCGTCGCGCGCCTCGCCGATCACCGGGTGCGCATGGAGCAGTTCTTCCTCGACAGCCGCCGGTACGACGACGGCGCCGGCAACTGCGGCTACACGGCGCCGCGGAGTGCCGGCGATGCGTTCGCGGTCGAATGCATCGTGTCCGGCGCGGGCTACATGGTGACCGCGACGGGCCTCGGCGGGAACGGCACGCAGGGATTCATCTACACGATCGACGAGGCCGATGCCCGCAGAACGCCGGCCGTCCCGGACGGCTGGGTCGCGAGCCGCAACTGCTGGGTCATGCGGCGGGACGGCAGCTGTGGCTAGCCGCGCCCCTTCGTCGCCGCGGCAGGCGGGCGCGCTCGTCCTCGAAGCGCTGACGGCGATCGCCGTCTTTTCGATCGGCGTTCTCGGCACCCTCGCCCTCCACGCGCGGTCGATCGGGCACATCGACGACGCGCGGTATCGCGAGGAGGCGACGCGCCTCGCGGTTTCGCTGATCGGCACGATGCGGGCCGAAGACCCGGCGACGCTCGCCACTCGCTACGATCGCGAAGGCGGCGGCGACGGGTATGCCGCCTTTGCCCGTCTCGCGCGCCGGTTGCCCGGCGCGGACCTCGACGGCAACGCGCCCGATGTGCGGGTCGCCAGCGGCCCGTCGGCGGCGAGCCGCACCGTGTCGGTCACCGTGCATTGGCAGCGGCCGGGCACGCCATCGCGCCACCGCTACGCGGCGACAGCGGTCATCGCGCGCAATTGACCATGCGGCAGCATCGGGCGCGCCTTTCGATGGCCATGCGCCGAACCCACCGGGGCGCGAGCCTGACCGAGCTTCTGGTCGGCCTGCTGATCGGTCTTGTCGCCGTGATTGTCATCCTGGGCGTGTTCGCCGGTGCCGAGGGCGTGCGGCGCAACACCGCGGGCGCGGCCGAGGCCCAGCAGACCGGCACGATGATGATGCACATGCTGGCGACCGAGCTCGGCAACGCCGGCAACGGGCTCGCCGCCGCCGCAAGCGAGCTCGGCACCTGTCCCGACACCGGCGACATTCGCACGTCGCTGCGCCCGATCCCGGCGCTGATCACCGCCGGCGCAACCACCGACGCCCCGGATTCGTTCGTCGTCAATTACGCGGTCGCCGCTGCGCTCGCGGCCCCGGTTGCCTTCGCCGCGGATGCTATTGCGGGCGCGCCGTTGCGCATCAGGAGCCCCCTCGGCTTCGCCGCCGCCGACCGGGTGGCGGCCATCAGCCTGACCGGAAACTGCGCGGCCACCACCGTAACCTCTGTGTCGCCGCCGGACCCGGAGGGCATCGTCGACGTCGCGCATGCCGGGCTCGCGGAGGGCTTCGCGCGTTCCTCCCTGCTGCTCAATCTGGGGCCGCGGGGCCGCGTGCAGCGCGTGCGCTACGACGTCGTCGACGGCACGCTGCGCAGCCTCGATCTCCTGACCCCGGGCGCCGTGCCGAACCCGCTCGCGTCGAACATCGTCACCCTGAAAGCCCAGTACGGCATCGATCTCGACGGCGACGGCTTCATGGACACCTGGGTCGCCGCGGACCGCGCCCCATGGACCGCCGCGAGCGTCCTCGCCGCTCCCGCCGCGACGCTCGTCGGCATCAAAGCCATCCGCATCGGCCTGATCGTGAAGAGCGAAGCGTACGACCGCGACCAGACCCGCCGTTTCGACTGGGCCCTCTTCGATTGCGCGGACACCGACAAGGCGCGGTGCGCGGGCCGCCTCGAAGGATCGCTGCCGGCGCGCTGGCGCTATCGCACGTACGAGATCAGCGTGCCTTTGCGCAATTCGATCTGGAACGCGCACCCATGACCACGATTGCCACCCGCGCGCGCCGGCGGTCGCAGCGGGATGGCGGTCGCCCGCGGGGCATAGCGCTTGTCGTCGCGCTGATCGTGCTGGCGGCGATGAGCCTCGCCGCGACGGCGCTCATCCGCGCGGTCGATACGACGGTCGCCATCGCCGGCAACCTGGGCCTCCGTGACGCCGCGATCCCCGCGATCGACGTCGCGATCGAAGCCGCCTGGGCGGCGCTCTACGAACGCAACCTGATCGCCGATCGCGACCGCGATCTGCCGGCGCAAGGGTATTACGCGTCCCGGCAAGCGGGCGAGGATGTCCGCGGCGTTCCGCGGCTGCTGCAGCGTACGGAAGGCTATCCCGAAGGCGCTCCGGTACAGGACGCGGGCAACGGCAACACGGTGCGTTACGTGATCGAGCGCATTTGCCTGGTTCCGGGTCCGCCGACACCCGCGAACTGTGCGCTGGTGCGGCCCTACGGCGTGGCCGCCACCGCGATCGTGGAACCGGACACGGCACCGCCGATGGTTCCGGTGTTCCGGTTGACGGCCCGCGTCGACGGCCCGCGGCATACCGTCACCCACGCGCAGGCCATGATCCGCAACGGTACGCCGCCGCAGCGGATGTCGTGGCGACTGTTGGTGGAATGACCCGCATGCCCCGCCGTAGCCCCGCCGCAGCCCGGGTTGAGCGCGAGCGAAACCCGGGGCCGCAGCGTGATCGAATGACGGTGGGGGATGTCGCTCGCGCTCGATCCATGCTGTGAAAACGTGAATCTTTACCGATCTGCGGGAATCCGGATTCGTGCCCGGCGCGGGCGAGGCCCGGGGCGCGGGCGCGATCCGGCGCAAGCAGTGGGTCGACTGCGCGGGACGGCTCGCGGCAGCCGGTCAACACTCGACCGGCGGGCCGCGAGCCGCGCGCAGTGGCGACCACGCGCCTCAACGCGCCCGCACCCCGGGCCTCGCCCGCGCCACCACCGGCTGCGCAAAGTGCAGAAAACCCTGGCTTTCGTCAGGCGCCACCGGCTGTGCCGCGCGAAGAAACCCGGTTCTTCTCCCCGATGCCACAGTCCGTGCCTGGCAGCGGTCAGGGCACCACCACCCCGCGATTGCACAGATCGGCGAAGATCCGAAACTCACCCCATCACCGGCATCTGGAACCCCGGTGCCGCGCTGCCGTCATCGGGCCAGCGCGCGGTGATCGCTTTCCCTCGCGTGTAGAAGCGCACGCCGTCCATGCCATGCACGTGCAGGTCGCCGAACAGGGAATTCTTCCAGCCGCCGAACGAATAAAACGCCATCGGCACCGGGATCGGCACGTTGATGCCCAGCATCCCGACGTCGACGTCCTCCTGGAACGTGCGCGCCGCCCGGCCCGAGCCCGTGAACAACGCGGCGCCGTTGGCGTAGGGATTGGCATTGATCAGCGCGATCGCCCCGGCGAGCGAGTCGGCGCGCACGATCACGAGCACCGGGCCGAAGATCTCGTCGCGGTAGATCGCCATCTCCGGTGTCACCCGATCGAACAGCGTCGGTCCGACGAAGAAGCCGCCCTCGAATCCAGCCACGCGCGGCTGTCGGCCGTCGACCACCAGCGTGGCGCCCTCGGTCACCCCGCGGTCGATGGAGCCCATGATGCGATCGCGCGCCGCGCCGGTGATGACCGGCCCCATTTCCGCGTCGCGCTGCGTTCCCGCCCCCACCTTGACCCGGCGGGCGCGCGCGGCGAGACGATCGCGCATCGCGTCGCCCGCACTGCCGACCGCGACCACCACCGACACCGCCATGCAGCGCTCGCCGGCGGAGCCGTAGGCGGCGCCGATCAGCGCCTCGGTCGCGAAATCGTAATCGGCATCGGGCATCACGACCGCGTGGTTCTTGGCGCCGCCGAGCGCCTGCACGCGCTTGCCGTGGCGCGCGCCCGTTTCGTAGATGTACTTCGCGATCGGCGTCGAGCCGACGAACGACACCGCCTTGATGCCGGGGTGCGCGAGGATCGCGTCGACCGCCTCCTTGTCGCCGTGGACGACGTTGAACACGCCGTCGGGCAGCCCCGCCTCCTTCAGCAGTTCCGCCATCCGCAGCGACAGCGTGGGATCGCGCTCCGACGGCTTCAGGATGAACGTGTTGCCGCAGGCGATGGCCACGGGAAACATCCACATCGGCACCATCGCCGGAAAGTTGAACGGCGTGATCCCCGCGCAGACGCCCACCGGCTGCCGCAGCGACCAGCCGTCGACGTCGCTGCCGACGTTCTCGCTGAACTCGCCCTTGAGCAGATGCGGGATGCCGGTCACGAACTCGATCACCTCGATGCCGCGGGTGACCGAGCCCTCGGCGTCGGCGAGCACCTTGCCGTGCTCCTGCGTGACGATGGCCGCCAGCTCCTTCTTGTTCGCCTCCATCAGCTCGCGAAAACGCATCAGGATTCGCGCGCGGCGCAGCGGCGGCGCGGCACGCCAGTCCGGCAGCGCCGCCGTCGCGGCGCGCACCGCGGCATCGACGTCGGCGGCGTTGCCGAGCGGGACGTGGCGGATCACTTCGCCGGTCGCCGGGTTGGTCACCTCGCCGTAGCGGGTGGTGCTGGCGGCCGTCGCGCGGCCGGCGATCCACAGGGGAAGTCGCTCGAGTGTGGTCAGATCCATGGTGCCTCCTTCGGGCGCGCGATCGGCGCGCCACCCGCCATTATCGGCTACTGCGGGCAACCCCGCGCGCCGCCGGGTCGCCGCCCATTCCGCAGCCCCCGCCTGCGCGCGGCGGACAGCCGGCAACGGGGACGGCGCCCGCCGCCGCTACAGGCCGTGCTTCGCGCGGTAACTGCCGAACAGCGCTACCTCGCTCGGCTCGTTCGCGGGAATCACGCGCGCGATCCGGGTGATGTTGAGGAAGTGCCGGTAATTGAGATTGTCGGAGATGCTGTTGCGGCCCCAGGTGCCGCAGCCCATCGACAGCGAGAAAGGCAAGCCGTTGTCGAAGTTGCCGCCGTTGGCGAAGCAGTGCGCCTGGTTGACGATCACGCGGCACACCGGCAACTCGAGCCCGAGGTGCAGCACGTGGGCATCGCTCGCGGTGTGGATGCCGATCGAGTGGCCGGCGCCCTCGTAGGCATAGATGTCGGCGGCGATGCTCGCCGCGTGGTCGAAGTCGCGGGCGCGATACACGGCGAGGACGGGCGAGAGCTTCTCGCCCGAGAACGGATGGTCCGCGCCGGTGCCGGTCTCCTCGACCATCAGGAACGTCGCGGCGGCCGCCCGCGGCAGCCCGGCCAGGCGGGCAATCTCGCCGGCGCTCTGCGCGGTGACCGCGGGACTCAGCACGCCCGCGGGCCACATCGTCGCCTGCAAGCGCGACTTTTCCGCGGCGTCGAGCAGGACGCCTCCTTCGCGCTCGAGTTCCGTGATCATCGCGGCGTACACCGTGTCGAGAATCACCACCGAGTTTTCCGACGAGCAGCTGGTCGCATGGTCGAAGGTCTTCGACTGCCGGATCTTCCGCGCGGCATCGGCCAGGTCGGCGCTGTCGTCGACGATGACGACGACATTGCCGGCGCCGACGCCGATCGCCGGCGTGCCGCTGGAATACGCGCTGCGCACGTTGTTCTGCGACCCGGTGACCACGACCAGGTCGACCTGGCGCATCAATTCCGCCGTCAGGTCCCTGGTCACCGGCGCTGCGAGCTGCAGGACCAGATCGCGCGGCGCACCCACGCGATCGAGCTCCGCGTGCACGTAGCCCACGAGCAACGCGCAGGTCGCCACCCCTTTCGGCGACGGCGACAGGATGATCGCGTTGCGGCCCTTCAGCGCATTGATGACGTTGTTGGCGGGGGTGGCCGCCGGATTGGTCGAGGGCACCACCGCGCCGACGACGCCGACGGGTCGCGCGATCTCGATCAGGCCGCGCGCGGGATCCTCGGCGATCACGCCCACGGAACGGGCGCCCTTGAGATCCCGCAGCAGGCCCATCGTCTTGCGCCGGTTCTTGACGAGCTTGTCGGCGACGTTGCCGAGCTTCGTCGTGCTGACCGCCATTTCCGCCAGCGCGCGGTTGTGCTCGGGAGCGACGATCGCCCAGCCGGCAGCGGTCACCACGTCGTCGACCTGTTCCTGCGTGTAACGCGCGTACTGTTGCTGCGCCGCCCGCGCCCGCCGCACCAGCGCCGCGACCAGGTCCTGCGCTGCCGATGGCGCGCCCTGCGGTGATCCCCGCGATTCGGTGCCCATGGCCGAACCTACTTTCCCCAGCGCAACGCGAGCGGATCGAGCTCGCGGGCGAGCTCCAGCAATCCGGCGCGCGCCGCCGGAGACAGCGGCTCGAGCGGGTGGCGCACGGCGTCGCTGCCGATGACGCCGCCCGCCGCCATCACGACCTTGGTCGCGTGCAACCCGCATTGCCGGTTCTCGTGGTTGATGAGCGGCAGAATGCGCGCATAGAGCGCCGCCGCTTCCTTTCTGCGGCCGCTCCGATGGTGGGTGACCACCGGCTTGATCAGGTCGGGCAACAGCGCGCTCGGCATGGTGCCGGTGGCGCCGGCGTCGAGATCCGCCATCAGCGTGATCGCTTCCTCGCCGTCGAACGGGCCTTCGATGAGGTGGCCGCCGGCCTCGATCAGCGCGCGCAGCTTGGCCGCGCTGCCGGGCACCTCGATCTTGAAATACCGTATCGCGGAATTTTCGCGGGCGAGCCGCGCGAGCAGCGCTACCGGGAGCGTCGTGCCGGAGAGCGGCGCGTCCTGCACCATGATCGGCAGCGAGGCGGCCTCGGCGACGCGCGCGAAGTGCTCGCAGATGCCGTTTTCATTGGCCCGCAGCGAGGCGCCGTGATAGGGCGGCATCAGCATCAGCATGGCGGCCCCCGCCGACTTCGCCTTGCTCGCCCGCTGCGCCGCGATGCGGGTGCTGAAATGGCTGCAGGTGACGATCACGGGAACGCGGCCGGCGACGTGGGTCAGGCAAAGCTCGAGCAGCGTGTCGCGCTCGGCATCGGTGAGCAAGAACTGCTCCGAATAATTGGCGAGGATGCAGATGCCATCCACGCCCTGGTCGATCATGCAGTCGAGGACGCGGCGCATCCCCTCGAGGTCGAGATCGCCCCGCTCGGTGAACGGGGTCGGGGCAACGGGGACGACGCCGGCCAGCGGCTGGGCGGGGGACGAGGCCACGGAGGGTTCTCCTGGTGAATGGGGAAGGTGGAACGGATCGGCCGAGCCCCGACAGTTTAAGACACCGCCGGCGCCACGTGCATTTTCGGATACTCTACGGGATCCTTCGTTCCCGTCGCGAGATCTCCATGAAATACCGGATGCTGCCCGGCACCGACCTCAACGTCTCGACGGTCTGCCTCGGCACGATGACCTTCGGCGAGCAGAACAGCCAAGCCGACGCGCACGCCCAGCTCGACCTGGCGGTTGGGCAGGGCATCAATTTCATCGACACCGCCGAGATGTATCCGGCGCCGCCCTGCGCGGAAACCCAAGGGCGCACCGAGACCTTTGTCGGCAACTGGCTCGCGCGCCAACCGCGCGGCAACCTCGTCATCGCGACCAAGGTCGCCGGTCCAGGCCGCCGCGACTGGATCCGCGGCGGCCGCACCGATCTCACCCGCGACGTCATCGCCGAGGCGGCCGCGGCGAGTCTTGCGCGCTTGCGCACCGACTGCATCGATCTCTTTCAGATCCACTGGCCGCAGCGCAACGTGCCGAGCTTCGGCGCGACCGAATTCGATCCGGCAAACGAACGCGGCGGCCCGTCGATCCACGAGCAGGTCGAGGCGATGGCGGCGCTGGTGCAGGCCGGCAAGATCCGGCATTACGGGCTGTCGAACGAGTCGGCCTGGGGCGTCTGCGAATTCCGCCGCACCGCGCGCGAGCTCGGCGTGCCGGGCCCGGTCACGCTGCAGAACAGCTACAGCCTCCTGTCGCGCAATGTCGACAACGATCTCGCCGAAACGCTGTTCCGCGAACAGATGTCGCTGCTCGCGTACAGCCCGCTCGGCGCCGGGTTCCTGTCGGGCAAGTACCGCAACGGCGCGCGGCCGGTCGGGGCCCGCTTCACGAAATTCGAGAACCTGGGCCTGCGCTTCCGCAAGCCGTTCGTCGCCGACGCCGTCGAGGCGTACGCAGCGCTGGCGGAGGCGCGCGGCCTGACGCTGCCGCAACTCGCGCTGGGCTACGTGGCGAGCCGCTGGTATCTCGGCGCGTCGATCATTGGCGCCACCACGCTGGCGCAGCTAGCGGAAGACATCGCCGCGACGCAGGTCGAGCTCGACGCCGACGCGCTGGCCGGGATTGCCGCGATCCTGGCCCGCTATCCCAATCCGGCGGCGTAGGGCCCGAGGCCGGGCGCGGAGAGCCGCACGCACGCGGGACTCGCATGCTGAGCTATCGCCACGGCTTCCATGCCGGCAACCACGCCGATGTGCTGAAGCATGTCGTGCTGGTGCAACTGCTGCGGCAGCTCACGCGGAAGGAGAAGCCGCTGTGGGTGATCGACACCCACGCCGGCGCCGGCAGTTACTCCCTCGAGCACGGCTTCGCCGCGAAGAACGCCGAATTCAGCAACGGCATCGGCCGCCTGTGGTCGCGCCGCGATCTGCCCGCGTTGCTGGCCGACTATGTCGAGCAGGTGCGCGCGGTGAACCCGGACGGCGCATTGCGCGTCTACCCGGGGTCGCCGCAGATCGCGCTCCAGCTCACGCGCGCGCAGGACCGCCTGCGCCTGTTCGAACTGCACACCAATGAAAGCCGGGCGCTGCAGGAACATTTTTCCGGCGCCGGCCGGCGCGTTGCGGTGGTGGCGGACGATGGCTTCGAGGGGCTGAAGGCCGTGCTGCCGCCGCCCTCGCGGCGCGGCCTGGCGCTGATCGATCCGTCGTACGAAATCGTGGCCGACTACCGCGCCGTGCGCGCGGCGATGCGCGACGCGCTCGAACGCTTTGCCACCGGCACCTACGCCGTGTGGTATCCACAGGTGCAACGCCGCGAGTCGGAAGCCCTGCCCGACGAGTTGCAGCGTCTCGCGACCGGCGACTGGCTGCACGTCTGGCTGCGCGTGAAGGCCCCGGCCGCCGACGGCTTCGGGTTGCACGGCAGCGGCGTGTTCGTGTTCAATCCTCCGTGGAAGTTGGAAGCCGGGCTGCGGACGGCGATGCCGACGCTGGTGGACGCGCTGGGCCAGGACCCGCAGGCCGCCTTCAGACTGACGTTCCGCCAGACGTAAGCGCCGCTTGCCCCGAACCGAAGCGCCGCCGAATTTCTTGCCCCCGATCCTCACCGAGCCCCATGACCATGACGACGCCGCAGGCCCCGATCCGCGATCTCGATGACTTGCGCGCTCGCCTCCGCGCGTTTGCGCAGGCACGCGACTGGGACCCGTTCCACTCGCCGAAGAATCTCGCGATGGCGCTGATCGTCGAAGCCGCCGAGCTCGTCGAGCATTTTCAATGGCTCACCGAAGCGGAAAGCGCCGCGCTGCCGGCCGGGAAAAGGGCCGCGGTCGGCGACGAACTGGCCGACGTGCTGGTCTACGTCGTGCGCCTCGCCGACCGGCTCGACATCGATCTCCTCGACGCCGTCGCGGCGAAAATGGCGCGCAACGAAGCCAGGTATCCGGCCGACCGCGTCAAGGGCAGCGCCCGGAAATACACCGAGTATTGACGGCACGTCACGCCACGGCCGGCCCGGCGCGCTGACTCTGGCGTGCATCGCGGGACGGCGCCGGCGCTACGTTCGGCCGGCGTGACTCTTGCTCGCGATGTCGCTCATCATGTCTGCACTGATCCGCTTCGAAATCGGCGGCGATACGGGCCTGGGAACTCGAGGTCCATGGCAGTGATGTGACAACTACACACGGCCGCGGATTCGGCGCAGAATCCGGCGACGACGCCAGGTGCCGCACCCAGCCGGGCGTGACGAGAGGTCTGCCGGGTGCGTCAACCGACAGAGGCAACACCAAATGGCAAAGTACCTGTTCGAAGCGCGCTACACGGTCGAAGGCACCAAGGGACTCCTGCACGAGGGCGGCACCGCCCGCCGCGCCGCGATCGAAAAGATGCTCGGCGGCCTCGGCGGCAAGATCGTCGACATCTACTTCGCGTTCGGCGACGTCGATGTCTACGTGATCGCAGACCTGCCGGACAACGTGTCGGCCGCCGCCGTGGCGCTGGCCGTCAACCATTCGGGTGGCGCAACCACCAAGACGGTCGTGCTGATGACGCTCGACGAGGTGGACAAGGCCTGCCACAAGACCGTTTCCTATCGTCCGCCTGCCTGATCGCGACACGCCGAACGCACGCGCGGAGAGCCCGCTTTCCGCGCGCCGCGCTCCGGCGCGTGGAGGCGCCCGCGCCGATCGCCGGAGCGCCGCTCAGAGGCTGAGAGTTTTTCGAGCGTGCCCGAGCAGCGCGCCAGAAGGCGGCCGATCGAGGCGCAAAGCGCAGCCATAGCTCGAGCTATGGCGAGCATTGGCAACGACGAGCGGGCGTCTTCTGGCGTGATGAGCGGGCATGATCGAAAGACTCTCAGCCTCTCAGACCTCGACGATCCCGAGGTCCAGCAGGCTCCGCGCCGTGTCGAAAATGCTGTCCTCCGGCGCGCGCGTGCGCCAGCCGAGCACGGCTTTGGCATGGCTCGCGTCCATGTGGCGCACCTTGCCGAGCTCGCCGACCACCTGCTTCACCACGGGATCAAACAGGGCCGAGAACCGGACCAGGAAATCCGGCAGCCGCCGCGTCGGCACCCGGCTCGCCTCCGCGCCCAGCCGTTCCTTCAGGACGTGGGCGATGTCGATCATCTTGAGGAACGGCCCCGAGGCGATGAATCGCTCCCCCGCCATGCCCGGAGCGTTGAGTGCGCGCACGTGCAGGTCGGCGACATCGCGGACATCGACGATGCCGAAGCCGAAATCCGGGCAGCCGGGCAGCGAGCCCTGGAGCAGCTTCTTGACGGCCTGGATCGACGTCGAGAAGTCGTCGTTCCACACCGGCCCCAGCACGGCGCTGGGGTTCACCGAGCAATATTCGATGCCGCCGCCTTCCGCCGCCACCCAGTCGCGCGCGGCGCGCTCCGCGATGGTCTTGGACTTGACGTAGGCGGAGGTCTCCGGATGGCTCACATCCGTCCAGTCGGCTTCGGTAAAGGTGTATTCGCCTTTCGGGCGCCCATAGGCGATCGCGGCCACTGACGAGGTCATGACGAACCGCGTGACGCCCGCCTGCTTCGCGGCGCGCAACGCCCGGAGCGCGCCATCGCGCGCGGGCACGATCAGCTCGTTGTCGTCCCTGGCGGCTTTGCCCGGGAACGGCGACGCCACATGCGCGACGTGGCTGCAGCCCGACATGGCGTCGGCCCAGCCGTCGTCCCGGTTGAGGTCGGCGACGAAGAACTTCAGCCGCGAATTATCGACCGCCAGCAGCTTGCGGACCGCATCCTCCTTCGCGCGGCTGCGCAAGGTCGAGTGCACGATCCACCCTTCCGCTGCCAGCTGGCGGATCAGGTAACCCGCGATGTATCCGCTGCCGCCCGATACCAGCACGGTGTTCGCCATGGCATTCCCTCCCGTTTCATGCGGCCCAGACTAGCTTCGATTCGCCCCCCGGGCAAGCGAAATAGCAGGGGCCGGCGACACGACGCGGGGGTTACGCGAGGCCCAGCGCGCCCAACCCCGCCGCGGCGGCGAGCATCCACAGCGGATGCCAACGCGTCGTCAGCGCCAGAAGCAGCGTCAACCCGGTGATGGCATAGGCCGGCCCGCTGTGATCGGTGGTGCGCGTCAGCACATAGCCGGACGACAGGATCAGGCCGACCGTCACCGGCGCCAGCCCGCGCTGGATGGCGATGCGCAGCGGCGCGGCGCGAAAGCGGTCCCAGACCTGCGTGAACCCGTACGTCAGCGCCGACGAGGGCCCGCACATCGCGACCAGGGCGACGATCGCGCCGGTCACGCCCGCGACCTTCCAGCCGACCAGGCTCACGATCAGCACGTTCGGCCCCGGTGCTGCCTGCGACAAGGCGAACAGCTGCGCAAAATCGGAGTCGGTCATCCAGTGCAGCGTCTCCACGGCGCGCAGCTGGATCTCCGGAATGATGGCATTGGCGCCGCCGATCGACAGCAGGGACAGGCTGAGAAACTGCGCGGCCAGTTCGAACAGTGGCGACTCGGTCATGCCCGCCTCCACCACGCAATGCCCACCGCCAGCGGCACCAGCGCCGCGAGCACCCACAGCAATGGAAGGCGGGCGATGCCGATCGCGACAAAGGCGATCGCGCCGATGCCGATCTGCCAGCGCGAGCTCGCGATCGTCCGCGCCATCCGGAAGCCCATCGCCAGCACGAGGCCCGAGGCCGCCGCGGAGACGCCGTCGGCAGCGCCGCGCACCGCATCGATCTGCGCAAAACGGGCGTACACGGTCGCCAGCAGCAGGACGACGGCGAGCGGGAGCAGCAGCAGGCCCGCGGTGGCCGCAACGGCGCCGATCGGACCGCGGAAGCGGCGGCCGATGATGATCGCCACGTTGACGATATTGGGCCCCGGCAGGAGCTGCGACAGCGAGAGGACCTCGGTGAATTCCTGCTCGGACAGCCATCCACGCCGTTCGACCACCATCCGGCGCGCGAACGGCAGGACGCCGCCGAACCCGGAGATGCCGACGATGAGGAACTCCCTGAACAGCTCGCGGGTCGTAGCGCGTGCCGCGGGCGGCGACGCGCTGGGGAAAGAATCGGGGTCTGTCCCCATTTTTACACGAGCACCGTGGTCGCTCCCGCTCGCTGCAGGTGCCGCCGCAGCAGCCAGCCGGCAATCGAGAGCGTCACGAGATTCCACAGGATGCCGTTGGCGAACGCGGCCTTGTACGAGCCTGCGAAATCGAAGATCGCGCCGGACATCCAGCCGCCGAGCGCCATGCCCAGCAGCGTGGCCATGAGCACCGAGCCGACGCGCGCGCCGGCTTCGGTCGGCGAAAAATACTCGCGCACGATGATCGCGTAGGACGGCACGATGCCGCCCTGGAACAACCCGAACAGCGCCGAGATGAGGTAAAGCGACACGAGCCCGTCGAAGGGCAGGAACAGCAGCAGCGAAAGACCCTGCAGGCCCGCGCCGACCAGCAGCGTGCGCAGCCCGCCGATGCGGTCCGAAATGGCGCCGAACGCGAGCCGGCTGACGATGCCGCAGCCCAGCATCAGCGACAGCATCTGCGCGCCGCGCGCCGCGCCGTACCCCAGATCGCTGCAATAGGCGACCATGTGCACCTGCGGCATCGACATCGCCACGCAACAGGACACGCCCGAGATGATCAGGAGCGTCTGCAACGCGGTCGGTGAAATCCCGAGCCCGGTCGTGGCGCCCGCTGCCGCCACCGCGCCGGGTCGGGACGCCTCGTGCGCGGGGGGACGCCGGCGCAGGACCAGCGCGAGCGGGAGCATCGTCGCCAGGCAGACGCCGGCGATGCCGAACCAGGTGTGGCGCCAGCCGTCCGTGGCGATGAAATGCTGCACTGCCGGCGCCCACACCGCGCCCGCGACATAATTGCCGCTGGCCACGATGGCTACCGCCAGACCGCGGCGCCGGTGAAACCACATCGACGTGTCGGCAACCAGCGGCCCGAACGTTGCGGCGCTGCCCACGCCGACCAGCAGGCCCTGGGCCAGCGTGTACTGCCAGAGGGTCGCCGCCGAACCCGCGGCCACATGGCCCACCGCCATCGCCACGGATCCCAGCATCACGGGCACGATGATGCCGAAACGGTCGGACAGCCGGCCCATGAGAATGCCGCCCAGCCCGAAGCCGATCATCGTCAGCGTGTAGGGAAACGACGCGCCGGCGCGAGCCACGCCGAACTCGGCCTGCACCGCGGGCAGCGCGACCACGCTCGACCACATGCCCACGCCGCCGATGGTCGACAGCAGCAGCGCAGCCCCGAGACGCACCCAGGCGTAGGCCGATTCCGCCACGCCGTCGCCGCCGCGACGCCCTGCCCTTGCCACCTCGCGCGATCGCTTCATCGGATTCCCATTGGCGAGCCGCGATTGTGCCATGCTGACCCCATTCCCCCGTTCCTGATCCCGTTTTCCCCATCCGGCGCAGGAATTGGCACAATGGCAGCCATGAACCTCGCCTCCCCGGCCATTACCGCGCCCGCGAGACGGCGATCCGCATGACGCGCATGCTCCGCGGTCCGGAGATTTCCGCATGAAACTGGATCCCGCCGAACTGCTGGCCGACGAGCAGCCGATCTGTCTCGACGTGCTGCAGGAAAAGTACGCGAAGGGCGACGAACAATCCGCCGATGACGTCCGCCGGCGGGTCGCGCGCGGCCTGGCCGCCGCGGAAGCGCCGGCGCTGCGGGCCGAGTGGGAACAGCGTTTCTTCGGCGCCATGCAGGACGGCTTCATTCCCGGCGGGCGCGTCAACTCGGCGGCGGGTTCCGGCATCGCCGCGACCCTGATCAACTGCTTCGTGCAGCCGGTGGGCGATGCGATCAGCGGCGAGCAGGACGGCGTGCCGTCCATCTACCTCGCGCTCAATCAGGCGGCGGAGACGATGCGCCGCGGCGGCGGCGTCGGCTACGACTTCTCGGGCATCCGTCCGCGCGGCGCCCTGGTGCACGGCACGCATTCGCGCGCCAGCGGCCCGCTGTCGTACATGCGGGTGTTCGACAAGAGCTGCGAGACGCTCGAATCGGCCGGCAGCCGGCGCGGCGCGCAGATGGCGATGCTGCGCTGCGACCATCCCGACATCGGCGACTTCATCGACGCCAAGCGCGACGGCGGCCTCGCCAACTTCAACATGAGCGTGGCGGTGACCGATGCGTTCATGCGCGCCGTCGAAGCCGGCGGCGAGATCGAGCTGTGGCACGCAGCGGAACCGTTCGACCGGGACAGCGGCGGCCGGCGCGCCGACGGCAGCTGGGCCTACCGCAAGGTCGGCGCGGGCGAACTGTTCGACCGGATCATGCGCTCGACGTACAACCACGCCGAGCCCGGCGTGATCTTCATCGACCGCGTCAACCAGGACAACAACCTCTCGTACTGCGAGGCGATCGCGGCGACCAATCCCTGCGGCGAACAGCCGCTGCCCCCCTACGGCTGCTGCTGCCTCGGCTCGATCAACCTGACGCGCTTCGCCGGCGACCCGTTCGCGCCGGGCGCGGCGTTCGACTTCGACAAGTTTCGCCGCGTGG
>Ga0315290_10001402_pt1 | contig 16556 bp, 12 predicted proteins | sample YL17G12_0_MG_FD_203627 | JGI IMG/M metagenome (GOLD analysis project Ga0315290, IMG submission 203627) | Sediment microbial communities from Yellowstone Lake, YNP, Wyoming, USA - YL17G12_0 | ecosystem: Environmental > Aquatic > Freshwater > Lake > Sediment | place: USA: Wyoming | collected... | reverse complement strand
GGCCAAAGCGCCTGGAGGCCGGCGACACGGTCCGGGTGCGCGCCAGGGAAGAGATCGAGGCGACACTAGACCGCTGGCGGTCGCTCAAGGGCTGTACGTTTTTAGCCGAGATGGCCGGCTTCTGCGGCACGCCACAGAGGGTCCTGAAGCGGGTCGAGCGATTCATGGATGAGAGGGACTATCGTTTGAAAAAGGCCTCCGGCGTCGTCCTTCTCCAGGGCGTGATGTGTTCGGGGACCGCCACAACGGGACGGTGCGACCGGGCCTGCTTCTTCTTCTGGCGTGAGGAATGGCTGGAGAAGGCGGATGGGTCGGCCGGGAACGAAAAATAGGGCCATGCGACTTCTCGTGATCACTCCTCATTATCCGCCCGACGGCGGCCCGAGCGCGCCGCTATTTGGGATGCTCTGCGAGACACTCGCCCGGCGGGGGATGGACGTGACGGTCATCGCCGCGGCGCCGCACTACCCCTCCGGCCGCGTTTTGAAGGACTTCTGCGGCAGATGGGTTAGGCGCACGGACGAGAACGGCGTCCGGGTTTTCCGCGTTTGGGTCCCATCGGTGGATCGCACCCGGTTGCCCCTGCGAGCGCTCCAGTTCCTCTGCTTCCAGCTCGGGGCCGCTCTCGCCGGATTCTCGCGACGATACGACGTCGCTCTCTTCAGCAATCCCGGTCTGGACATCTGGCTGCCATTCGCTATCCATGCGGTCTTGCGCCGAACGCCCACCGTTTTCTCTGTCTATGACGTCTATCCCGACATCGGGATCGCTCTGGGCATTTTCCGGACACCCTCGGTGATCTGGGCTGTGACCGCGCTGGAACGATTCTGCCTGAGACATTCCTCCTCCGTGAGGATCATCTCCGAATCGTTCGCGCCATCGCTGCGGGCACTGGGGGTGCCTGCAGCGAAACTTGTTCTCATCTATGACTACGTCGATACGGAGCTGATCAAGCGTCTGCCCCGGCGAAATCTGTTCGCCTCCGAGAACGGGCTTGCCGATCGCTTCGTCGTTCTCTATGCGGGAAACATCGGTCTCTCGCAGGGCCTGGAGAATGTGCTTCTGGCGGCCGAACGGCTTAGCTCATACCCGGATGTTCTTTTCGTTTTTGTTGGTGACGGAACGGGACGAGAGGCTCTCGTCGCCGAGGCCGAGAAGAGAAGATTCCATAACATCCGGTTCTTGCCTTTTCAGCCGCGGGCCCAAGTGGCGGAGGTGCTGGCGTCGGCGGATATTAGCTTGGTGATCCTGAAAAAGGGGATTGGCACTCAATCACTGCCGTCGAAAATAATTTCTATCTTGGCCAGCGGCCGACCGCTTCTCGCGAGCGTCGATGAACAGAGCGCCGCGGCGGATCTCGTGAAGCGGTCGAAGGCCGGGCTCTGTGTGCCGCCCGAAGATCCCGGCCGTTTGGCCGAGGCCGTCCTGACTCTACGAAACGCGCCGGAGATGCGCGAGGAGCTGGGCCGGAATGGCCGGCGGTACGCCCTGCGGAATCATTCCGTGGAATCCGCGGCCGAGCGGTTCGAAGCCCTGTTTCGGGCCGCGGTCGAGGAATGGCGGTTCCGTAGAAAAATGAGGACATCCGGATGACAGCGACAAGCGGAATTGAGTCGGCCGTTGAATGGCTGCGCCGGCAGGGGCATCGCCTCGTCTTCAGCGCCAGTACGTGTTGGTATGATGCGGCTCCCGGCATTTTCCAGGCCTTCCCCTATCACCCGGTCATCGACCCCTCCGAGGATGAGCTACGGCAGGTCTTCCGGGAAGGCCGGGCGCGCGGGCTGCGATATTCGGCGCCCCTGACTTCGCCCGTCGGCAAGATCAGTTATCACGTCGTATATACGAAACCCGTCTATGGCCTTGAACAGGTCTCTCGGCAAACACGGCAGAATATTCGTAAAGGTCTTGAATATGCGACCTACGAGCCCGTTTCGTTCACCCGCCTGGCAGAGGAGGGATGGCTCTTACGGGCCGAAACCCTCGCTCGCCAAGGCCGTCTTAAAGCCGAAAATCAGGCCTGGTGGAAAAAGCTCTGCCTCAGCGCCGAGGGTCTCCCCGGCTTCGAGGCCTGGGGGGCGTTTCGCGGCCGAACGCTCGTCGCGGCCCTCATCGCCTATCTGGCGAAGGGCTGCTACCTCATGCTCTATCAGCAGAGCCTGACGGAGCACTTGAAATTCGGGGTCAATAACACCCTGGGATTCGTCTTCACCCAAAAAGCGTTGGCCCGGCCCGGACTCAAGCAGCTTTTTTACGGCCTTGAATCCCTGGACGCTGCGAGCGACGTCGATGAATTCAAGTTTCGCATGGGCTATACGGCCGAGCCCGTGCGCCAGCGCGTCCTCTTCCATCCGGTGCTGCGTCCCATTGTGAGCTCAGCGACTTTGGCGGCCATGGACTATTTCGGGCGCACGGCGCTCGGACGCCCGGGATGGCTCAAAGCGGCGGGTATGATTCGGTTTTATCTAGAGGGGAATCGTCCTCTCTTCCAACAGGACTGTCCGGAATGCCTGCTTGACTGGAGAGAGAAGTGGCTGGCGAAAACGTCATGAGAGTCAAGTCTCCCGCGAACACTGCGCTTTCCCCATCTCGTCTTCCGGTCTGCCAACGACCTGTCCGGGGGGCTGTGTCCCGCCCGTGTCGGAGACAATTTTCTGAAGTGAAAGAGTGATCAGCATGAAGAACATCGAGAAACAAGATTTATCCAACGAGCAGGGGATCAGCCTCCATGAGTTGTGGCTGATTGCCCTGAAGAGAAAACGGGTCGTGATCATCACGGCCCTGGCCGTGTTCGCCGTGGTCGCTCTGATCTCGTTCTCGATCGTCCCAAATTATACGGCCGAGGGCCAGATCCTCATCGAGCGGGAGCCGAACATCCTGAGTTTCGAGGACGTCTTCCAGATCGAATCGTTCAACGACGACTATTATCAGACCCAGTACAAGCTTCTCCAAAGCCGGGCTCTTGCCGGGGAGACCATCGACCGGATGAGACTTTACGAGAACAAAGAGTTCGTGAAGGCCGTTGTCAAGAACAGGAAACGCCCGGTGGAAGACCTGACTAACGACCCTCTCGTCCGCAGCGGGTTCATCGATGAGTTCCTGAAGCGGCTGACCATTCGGCCGGTCAGGAAAACGCGGCTGGTCCAGACCAGCTTCAGCGACCACGACCCAAAGCTCGCGGCCGAGACCCTGAACGCGCTTTTCGCGGCTTACATCGAAATGAACATCCAGAAGAAGTATCAGGCCACGGAGCAGGCGACGTATTTCCTTGCGAGCCAGATCGCGGCCGTCCGGGCTGAGATCGAGGCCAACGAAAGAAAGCTCCAGGAATACGGGAAGGAGAAAAATATCGTCGCCCTGAGCAGCGTCGAGAACACCGTCATCGGGAAGCTCGGCGAATTGAACAAGGCCCTGACCGACGCCCAGATCGACCGGATCAACAAGGAAAGCTATTACAACGAGATCCGTATTGCCACGCCGGACTATATCCCCGACGCCCTGAGCAACCCGCTGATCCAGAAGCTGCGAGAGGAATACAACCGGCTGTACCGGGATTTCATGAAAAGAAGTGAGACATTCCTGCCGGACTACCCGGAGATCCTGGGGCTCAAATCCGAATTGGACACGGCCAAGAAGGCCCTGGAGGACGAGACCCAAGCCTTGATCAAGAGGGCCTACACCGATTTTCAGGCCGCGCTCTCGAGGGAACAGGCCCTGGCCGGCGCGTTCAGCATGCAGAAACGGGAGGCCTTCCAGCTTAACAGCAACGCCATCCAGTACAACAGCCTTTTGATCCAGATCCAGAACGGGAAAAATCTGCTCGAGTCGCTAATGAAGCGGAAGAGCGAAACCGACGTTTCGTCGCGCTTGAAAGACCTCAGGACGTCGAACATCTCGGTCGTGGACAAGGCGGAGATCCCGTCGTTGCCGAGTTACCCCGATAAGGGAAAAAACATGATCCTCGGCCTGTTGGTCGGGCTGTTCGCCGGATTGGGGCTGGCGTTGCTTTTCGAAAGCCTGGACACTACGGTGAAGGATTCTGAGGATGTAAAAAAATACGCGGGAATTCCCATGCTGGGAATGGTCCCGGCGTTTTCCAATAACGGAAGGATGAGAGGATATGGGGAGACGCTCGATGAGGAGAATATGGAACCCGGGGAGGCGGCGAAGCCGATGTGGGCGCATATCTTGGAGCGAGCCCGGACGGCCGTCGGGTTGAAGAAACCCGGGATGAGAGCGGACGAGCACGAGTCGGTGGACCTCATCGTCCACTTTTCCCCGAAGTCCTCCTTATCCGAGTACTATCGTTCGATCCGGACGGCACTGTTGTTCTCGACGATCGACTCGAAAATGCGGGCGTTGGCCGTCATGAGCCCTTTGCCACAGGAGGGGAAGACGGTCACGACCTGCAATCTGGCCGTCGCGCTGGCCCAGACGGGAAAACGAGTGGTGATCTTCGATGCGGACCTGCGCAAACCTCGACTGCACAAAGTGTTTCGGGTCAAGAACTTGAACGGGTTGACAAAATACCTGACCGCGGACCTGACCTTGGAAGACTTGTTGCATGCCACGCCGATCCCGACGCTGTTCCTGATCAATTCAGGGCCCGTGCCACCCAATCCCCTCGAGCTACTGGGATCCAAGAAGATGGCGAAGCTGATCGACCAACTCAAAGAGAAATTTGACTTCATTCTTGCGGATACGCCGCCGGTGCTGGCGGTGAGCGATGCTCTCGCGCTCGGATCGCGGTTGGACGGGGCGATCCTAGTCGTGCGGGCAGGGCGGACTCCGCGAAAAGCCTTGAAGCAAACTCAGGAGAAGATGGCTGCCCACAAGATCAAAAGCTTGGGGGTCATCATCAATAACGCCCAGATGCGAGATTTTGACGAATATCACGTCTCGTCGTACAAAAAATACAGCGGACGGACCGAAGCATGATCGACCTTCATACCCACCTTCTTCCGGATTGGGATGACGGCGCGGCCGACAGGGCCGAGGCCGACAGAATGATCGAGGTGGCCCGGATGGATGGTATCTCCAAGATCGTTCTGACGCCGCACGTTTTCCGGATGACCGTGCACGGCAGTGACGAGAAAGGTCTCAACAGTCTGGTCCGGGCATTCATCGAACAGTCCAAGTCTTTCGAGTTGGATTTCTACCCGGGGGCCGAGGTTTACGTCCACCCCGAGATGATCGCGCACATCAAGGATTTCGACCTGACCATCAATGGGTCGAACTATGTCTTTATCGAGTTCCCGGTCCGGCATGTGCCGAGCGGGGCGACGAACCTGGTTTATCGGATGATGCTCGAAGGGCTGATCCCGATCATCAGCCACCCGGAGCGGAATGCCGTATTCGCCCGGTCGCCGGAGATCCTGTTTGAATTGATCAGCCAAGGGGCCATCGGTCAGGTCACCTCGCAAAGCCTCACGGGGGGATTCGGTACGCATGTCCAGAAAGCGGCCGAGAGTTTCCTGCGGCACGGCCTCGCGCACTTGATCGCAAGCGATGCCCATAATTCGGAAACGCGGCCGCCGCGATTGTCCGCAGCTGTCGAAATGGCCGCGAAAATTGTTGGAACGGCAATAGCCGAAGCCATGGTGACGACGGTTCCCGCGGCCATATTGGAAAACGAACCGATACCGGACCTTGTGGAGCCTGTCTGCCCCGTGAAAAAAAATAGGCTGTATTCTCTTTTCCGATAAGCCCGCTTTCGCCGCTTTTTGGCGATTGTCTCGAAAATCTATGCTCTTAGCCCCAAACCAATCAGGAAAGGTGGCCATTTTTCTGCCTGCTTTGTATGGAGGCGGGGCTGAACGGATCAGTCTCAAATTGGCCGGCGGTATCGCTTCACGAGGAATACCGGTGGACCTCGTATTAGCCCGCAAGGAGGGTCCTTACGTTTCGGAAGTTCCCAAAACTGTTCAAATCATCGACCTCAAAGCAGCTCGAGATTTAGCCGCCCTGCCGGCCTTGGTCCGGTACTTGCGCAAAGAAAAACCCCGTGTTCTGCTTTCCGGACTACACGCAAACCTGATCGCGGTGTGGGCAAAACGGCTGGCTCGAGTTTCGACCCGGGTCATCGTATGCGAACATAATACGCTATCTTCCAGGGTGCATTCTTATGCCTCCGACCTTCGGATGCGTTGGCTGCCTACGTTAATTCGATGGTTCTATCCATGGGCCGATGGGATTATTGCCGTCTCGCAGGGAGTGGCGGAAGATCTAGCGCGAGAAGCAAGAATTCCTCGGGATCGTATCCGGGTCATCTACAATCCCATCGTGACTCCCGAGTTGCGGTTGAATGCCCAAACTCCTCTGGAGCACCCCTGGTTCAAGCCCGGCCAACCTCCCGTGATCCTGGCGGTCGGCCGATTGACGGCCCAGAAAGACTTCGTGACCTTGATCAAGGCCTTTGCCCAAGTCCGAAAAGATCATCCCGCACGACTTTTGATCTTGGGAGAAGGGGAGGAACGCCCTGCCCTCGAGATGCTGATCAGTCATTTGGGCCTGCAAGAGACTGTTCAACTGCCCGGATTTATCATCAACCCTTATCCTTACATGGTTCAGGCCTATCTCTATGTTCTTTCTTCAAGGTGGGAAGGCCTTCCCAGTGTCTTGATAGAGGCGATGTTTTGCGGAACCCGGCTGATCGCAACGGATTGCCCGAGCGGACCAAGAGAGATCTTACAAAATGGCCGGTATGGAATGTTGGTGCCGGTCGGAGACATTGACGCCTTGGGCCAAGCCATCGAAAATGCGTTGTTAGGAGGGTTAACGCCCGCTCCTCGAGAGAGCTTGCTTCCATTTGAATTGGATCGCGTGGTGGAGCAATATATCGATATGCTCTTAGAAAGTGATGATGTCCAAGAATGAATTGAGCCTCAGAATGAGAGTGAGATCTCATTAAAATGGACCAAATAGACAGATTCAAGCCCACTTTGCGGGCCTATCTTGTAGGCGCCTATTTATTTAGTGTGCCGGCCTTTGCATATTCAGAAACCCTCGGTTTATTAATGATTCCGCAAATCACAGGAGCGCTCCTTGTCGCTTATGCCCTATCCGACATTCTCCGAGGTCTTAAGATACAAATCCCCAAGGAAATTGGGTTATACGGCCTAATGGGGCTATGGGCAGTTATCACCCATTATTTTGGCGTGAGTCCAAATGAATGGAGAACGCTGAGTCTGGGAACGCTCATCAAAGTTGTCATTGCCACATTGGCCTGTGCGCAGCTCGTCAAGGATGAAAACGACTTTTACACGGCTTTGAAAATTTTTGTCTTTTCCATTCTGGTTGTCTTTTACCAAAATATGGGTGATCTACGATACCTGAGGATTGCCGACAATATCCCGGAGATGGACCGATTTGCCGGCACATTTACGGATCCGAATACGGCGGCCATATTTTCCTTGACAGTGATATGGGCCTCCATCCTTTTGTTGCTGCATTCCAGAAAAGGATTTCTTAGTTGGATATGGTTCTCTATCCCGATCGTCATTTCGTTATTGATCATTTATTACTCGGGCTCAAAAAAGGGCCTGATGGGATTGGGCCTATTTGTTCTGTTCCTGACGAAGCTCCTGTATACCCGTCAGCAGTCCTCCTTTTATAAAAAAAGCCTCATCCTATTGATCGCTTCGGCGTTGATCATTATTGCCGGTTACTTTATTTATAGCTCCCCATTTTTCTTTAGGATACAGCAGCTTGTTTATGGCGGGTCGGCCGGGGATATCAACAGGTCCTATCTCATAAGTGACGCGATCCACGTTTGGTTGAGGAATTGGAAGTCCTTTTTCATTGGAGTTGGGTATGATAATTTCCGCTTCGTCAGTGACCTCCAGTCGAATTCCCATTCAACACCCTTAGAGCTTCTGGCTTGCAATGGCATCATCGGGTGCTCCTTGTTTATGGGCTTCTTGATCCTCCTCTTCCGCAAATTTGTCTTGTTATACCGACAGGCCTTGAACCCAGAACTTAAAAGGATATTTTTTTCGATCATTATTTTCCTCTTCATCTATTCTTTTTTCATGTTGACCCACGTCTTGCATGCCTCAAGAGAACTGCTGCCGATACTGGGTGGTCTTGCGGCGTTCGGACAATATCACCTTCGCCTGCTTAGGCGAGGCCAAGTCAATGGAGCATGATTGAGTTTTTCGCGTACGGGCTGAAAAATATGCCTGGGAGAGAATCCCTCAAATGTTGCCGCTGATCGAAAAATTCTTCAAAGTATTGGGATCAGAAGGAGTGATTTATTGCCATTGGAAGAGTACCGCCTCCTTGGCTGCCGCAGCTCAAGGGGAGGACGATCTTGACCTCTTGATCAGCCATGAGAGTCGGCAGGCCTTTTTGGGCGTCTTGCATCGCTTAGGGTTCAAAGAAGCCTGGATGTCCAAAAGAGCGTCCCAGATACCTGGTATCTTGGATTACTACGGATATGATGAAACGGCCTGTAAACTGATCCATGTTCATGCCCACTATAAGCTCATCTTAGGGCAGGACATGACCAAAAACTACCATGTTCCCATTGAGAACGTCTATTTGGAATCTTCTTTTCAGGGTGATTTTTTTCGAATTCCCGCTCCGGAGTTCGAATTTAGCGTCTTCGTTATCCGAATGATGCTCAAACATTCGACCTGGAATGCTATCCTCGGCGGGCAGGGAAGACTATCCGGCCGGGAACGGCAAGAAATGGAATATCTCCATAAGAGGGTGTCCTTGGAGCGGATTGGCCATGTTCTGACAAATCATCTCCCCTTCCTGAATTCGGCGCTATTCGATGATTGTGTCCGTTCCTTGCAGCCGCGCTGTCCATTTAGGGTTCGTGTCAAGGCCGGCGAGCAAATCCAAAAGGCGTTGCAAGGGTGCAGGCTCCAACCCAAGGGGATTGATATTTGGCTGCAGTTTTGGCGTCGACTGGCAATGGCGGGGAAACGCCGGCTATTTAGGAATTTCCGCAGAGAGAACACAAAGACCATGAAGAATGGGGGAATGTTGGTGGCGATTGTCGGCGGGGACGGCGCCGGCAAAACCACTGTTATCGAAGGAATCGTAGAATGGCTCTCTCCTTTCTTTGTCACAATGAAAGTTCATATGGGGAAACCAACATGGTCTTGGATGACGATTCTCATCAGGGGCATATTGAAAGTCGGCCGCAGCCTCGGATTCTACCCGTTCACGAGGGGGTCCATGGACTTTCGCGATGAAGAAAACCCCGGTTCCTTTCCTGGGTATCCATCGCTAATAAGGGAAGTTTGCACAGGTCGGGACCGCTACCTGTCTTATGTGAAGGCAAGAAAACAGGCCGACAAAGGGGCTTTCGTCATCTGCGACCGGTTTCCCTTGCCTCGCATGATATTCATGGATGGACCGCAAATCGAAAGGATGGCGGGGACTTTTCCGAACAATTGGTTTATCAGACTCCTCGGCAGGCTTGAGAGCAGGTATTATCGATTTATTTCGTTGCCCGATCTTCTTTGTGTGTTGAAAGTTGACCCGGACACGGCCGTAGAACGAAAATCGGACGAAACTGCGGCTTTTGTCCGGGCTCGTACGAAAGAGATTTGGGAAAAAAATTGGGAAGGGTCGACCGTTCATGTTATTGATGCGAATCGATCCAAAATGGAAGTCCTCGACAGGACGAAAGCCCTCTTGTGGGCACACCTCTAATGAAACCATGGACTTGCTTTGAAATTGTGGGCCCTCCCGGTGCCGGAAAGACGACGCTCGCCCTAGAACTTGAAAAGCGGAATCAGTTCCATTTGAGGCATCCCCCCGACTGGCGGCAGTTCAAATATCTTCCATTTTTCGTTAAAAGCGGTCTATCACTCGCCCCGGCTTTCGCTTTGCGGACTCTTGGCCGTCAGGGGCGATGGCTTAAACGAGAAGAATTATTTGACGTGATATTCCTTCAGGGGTGGCACCGCCAGCTGACCCGCCAGGGACCGGAAGGCGGCGTCGTTATCTTGGACCAAGGCCCTGTCTATATGCTATTGGAGATGATTCTTATTGGACAGGGGCAGATTGCAAATCCCCCTTATGGGGAGTGGTGGAAGAAAATATTGGGAAGGTGGAAGCACGTTTTAGATGGAATCGTCTGGCTCGACACGTCCGATCTCGTTTTGGCCCATCGTATTAATGCGCGTGAAAAAAATCACAGCGTAAAAGGGGCCTCCCTGTCCCAAACCCGGGATTTCCTGGAGAGGAGCCGAGCGGCGCTGAACCAAGCCATGGCTATGCTGAGAGCCGCTCGTTGCACTCCGGCGGTAATGTCATTCGACACAGGCCGGCAATCTCTTAATGAAATCGCAGATAAACTTTCGAGGGAAATTCAATCGCTCAAATCTTTAGGGAAATCAGGGTCCGGGTGAAAATCTCAAACATAATCGGGACGAGGCTCAAGGTCTTTGCGGGCGATTCCCTGACCAAAAAAGCTTCATTGAACGCCTTGGCGGTCGCCCTCGATTATGGCGCCCGTTTACTCGTGGGTTTTCTGACCACGCCCCTGTTGGTGATAGGGTTGGGCCGGTATTTTTTTGGAGCATGGCAGGTCCTGAACCGCTTGATCGGGTATATTTCTCCGGCAAGCGGTCGACCCACGCAGGCCTTGAAATGGGCTATTGCCAGAGATCAATCATTGACCGACTACGAGCAGAAGCAGAACTATGTGGGCAGCGCGTTCATCGTCTGGGTTCTTTTCTTGCCCCTCATGATCGTCCTTGGCGCATTCTTGGTCTGGATGGCGCCCTTTTGGCTCAAAGCTTCTCCGGAGAATTTTTGGCAGATCCGGGTCTGCACGGGACTTCTCGTTGCCAACTTGGCCCTGACCAGCGTGGCGACGATCCCCACGTCCGTCCTTGAAGGAGAAAATCTGGGATACAAGCGGATGGGCCTGACGACGACAACCGTGTTGTTGGGCGGAGGTCTCGTCTGGCTCGCGATGCATTATCAAACAGGGCTCATCGGTGTCGCCGGGGCGGCGTTGATCACGACCTTTTTAACGGGGGTCGTCTTTTTTAAAGTCACTCAATCAAACGCCAAATGGTTCAAAGTGTCTTTTCCACCCTTTCAACAAACACGTCAATTTCTTGGCCTGAGTTTTTGGTTCTTGGGATGGAATCTGGTCATGAATCTGATGACTGCGAGCGATGTCGTCATTTTGGGATTCCTCAAGTCGCCCGAGGCGGTTACCGATTACTCGCTTTCGAAATATGCGCCGGAGACACTGATCAGCTTGATCGCGATGATGAATCTCGGGATCACGCCCGGCTTGGGAGGGATTATCGGATCAGGCGATTTTAAAAAGGCGGCAAACATCCGCAGGGAGATGATGACGTTGACGTGGCTTGTCGCAACGGCCGCCGGGGCCGCCATTCTAACCTGGAATCGGTCTTTTCTCAATCTGTGGGTGGGCCCGGGTCATTATATGGGATCTGTATCCGGATTATTTATTACCCTTGTTGTTACTCAGTTCGTTCTGATACGATGCGATGCCGGCATTATCGATATCTCCCTTAATCTCCGTCGCAAAGTCCTCATGGGACTTCTTTCCTCGCTTGCGGCGATTTCCATCGCGGTCCTCTTGGTTGGATATTTCAAATTCGGAGTTGTCGGATTATGTTGTGGAATGATCGTAGGGCGCATGCTGCTCAGCGTGGGCTACCCGTCCATCGTCGGGCGGTCCCTGGGGGAGAGTATTTCCTCTCAATTGCGGAGCAGCTTCCGACCCGCTCTGATCACGATCTTGCTCTATTCTTTGGCTTCGTGGCTGGATAGCCACGTCAATTTGGGCGGCAGATCAGGTTTAGGGGGGTGGATTAATTTTATCGGCGGTGCCGGAATTACCGCCGGCGTCTTTCTGGTGGTGGCCTTTTATTCGGGCCTATCCGGCCTTCAACGAAAAACGATCTTCAGCCGCTTGCGGGCCATGAACTCCGCGGGCGCCCGATAGCCAGGTGCGCACATGCCCGCCATTAATAGGTTTGTTCTGACTTGACATCGCCTGCGCTCCGACCTATGCTCCTGAATCAGTGGAGTAAGCCAAAACAAAGCATGAATAGCCCATCTGCTGACGCAGCTGAAAAAGAAGTCTGCCAATATCAAGGAGACCTTTAGTGAACAACCTGAGAATTCTTCCTGTGCTATTTCTTGTTTTGTGCATGTCGTTAGCCTCGGATTGTCAGGACGCGAAAAATGAGCCCCCTCCGGATCCGGACCCGTCTGATGGCCTAGTGGCTTTTCCAGGCGCAGAGGGATTTGGAGCAGATTCACTCGGAGGGCGCGGCGGAAAAGTGATCGAGGTGACGAACCTTAATGACAGTGGGCCCGGCAGCCTCAGGGCTTGCCTGGCGGCATCCGGTCCGCGCATCTGCGTCTTTAGAACGGGGGGGACAATCAAGATCAATTCACCGCTCAGAATTTCCAATCCTTATATCACCGTTGCTGGACAGACTGCCCCGGGCGATGGCATAACGTTACGCAATTCGCCGGGTTCAGCCATTGATGCAACTCTTAGTATCGAAACGCATGATGTGGTCGTCCGCTACCTTACCATCCGGAGAGGGCCGGGTGGGGCGGGTGATGGTCTTGAAATCGCCAAAGAAGGGATCGACCGGGTTTACAACGTCATTGTCGACCACTGTTCGATCAGTTGGGCTGTCGACGAAAATGCCAGTTCATGGTACGCGCCACATGATTGTTCCATTCAATGGTCAATCATATCCGAAGCTTTGGACTGCAGCACGCATCCCAAAGGCTGTCATTCTAAGGGCTTCATGATCGGAAGCTATGCCTCGGACGAAAATAAGACCAAAGCCGGTGGATATGACATCTCTTTCCATCACAATTTATTGGCTCATAACGGTGAACGCAATCCCCTTGTGAAGACCGCCGGTTTGGCCGATATTGTCAATAATGTGGCCTATAACCCGTTTGGCACTTTCAGTCACGTCGACATGGAAGATCAGTTGGTCAAGGTCCTGGCAAACTATGTCGGCAATTATTTTAAGTCGGGGCCCGATACCGATCAAAAAAGAGGGATAGAGGCCGCTGCTCCTACTCCGATCGGCGCAGGAATATTTATTGACGGAAATGTCGTCAAATATCGTGACGGCACGGAGTTGACGGGCATTGATACGGTGGACCAAAATTCAAGGCAGTATCTGGTGAAAAGCAAGTTCGCGGCCGCTGCCATCACAACCGTCTCAGCCTATGAGGCCTATGACCTTGTGCTTGCCGATGCAGGTTCAAATAGGGGATTAAGTTGTGACGGGTCTTTCTTTTCGAGAAGAGATGCCATCGATAATCGAATTATCAACGATGTGAAGGAATCGACGGGTAGGATCATCGATGATCCTACCCAGGTTGGCGGGTGGCTGACGCTCAATCCGGGCACGCCCTGCAAGGATACCGACCATGACGGCATGCCCGACGTCTGGGAACAGATTTATGGTTTTGATCCGAATAACGAATCCGATAATATCCGTGATGCTGATGGCGATGGCTATACCAATGTTGAAGAATTTCTCAACGGGACGAATCCTTTAACAAAATAGATAGGTCGTGTCACTTACCTTCATCGCTAAAGTGAATAATACGGGATCGGTTAAATCTCCCCATTCCCCGGCCAGTCCGCCCGAATTTGCCGAATGCAAAGGAGCGCGGCTTCGCAAGTATCCTTATCCTTATTGTGCAGCCGTCACGGTGGCGTCGGACATTGACGACGCCAGCTACAACCGATTCTCCGCCGTTCACGCGCTCTTCTGTCGATCTGATGTCATCCGGCCCGGCACACTTGCCTGGCAAACACTGGGATTGACGGCCGAGAGTGCATGGTACGACAAGGCGGTCGGCGGGGTACAGGGATTGGGATTGGAACTGGCCGACACCTTTTTCCTTATCGGGAACGATCTCAGTATGGGCCTGTATCGCTTCGACCCCGATGGCGGGGCTTTTCGAGAGGACTCCAGTGACGGTCAGAATGCCTGCGAGGCTATCAAGGATTGGATTCGTCAAGGCGAAATAGACACGTTTCACGGGTTTTTGCACTATACCCGCGACCAGGTTTTGCCGCTACTGGGAAGGTTCTACCAGTGGTGCGAAAGTGAGGGCATCGCCAAGCCGTGCACTTGGATCAATCACTCGGTTCGAGCATGTCCGACGGGCCTGTGCCCTGATTCATTTCGACCGAACAGGCACATCACGCTCGGTCGCGGGATTGCCCGATTCGTCCTGGGGCCGCTTTTCGGCCGCGAGCGCCGCCCGATCTACTGGCGCCAGCGTTGGTATCATGGAGCCCGGCCGGGGAGCCCTTATTACGTCAATGATGTGCTCCGTGCCAACGGTCTGAGATATGTTTGGCTGGAAGCGGGTCAGGATGAATTGCCCAATGTGATCGCCCTGCCCGAGTATCACCATGGCGGGCGATCATCCATACTCGAGCCGGTGACCATGGACGATGGAACGAGGTACTACCGTTTCCGGCGATGTTACGGGAAGGTCAACGCTCCGCCCGGAGTGACGGCTGCGCTACGGACGTCAAAAGTGGCTTTTGACGCGTCCCTGCTCTTCACACCCGAAAACCTCGACCATCTCTGCGATGTCCAAGGCACATGCATCCTATATACCCACTGGACGCTCGAGCGCAGTCTGCCTGTACAGGACGCGACCATCGGCAATTTCGATTGCCTGCGCACCTACCGCGACCAGGGGAAAATATGGGTCACCCGCCTGTCCAGGCTTTTGGAATGGACACGGCTGCGGACGTTTCTTAATTTCACTGCAAGTGTTGAATCGGGACGACTGATCATCGATATTGATTCGGTGAACGACCCGGTGTTTGGCTGCCAGCAGCCGACGCCGAGGGACTGCGATGGTCTGGCGTTCGACGTGCCGGCCCATACGGGTCCAATCGTGATTCGCGTGGCGGGAAAGGACCTGCCGCCCGAAGCTGTTCGGAGGCGGCAGTCCGTTTGCTGGGTGGCGAACCCGGTCTGAAGGCGGCCATTAGCCATGTGGACATGGTTTACCAATATTGAAGAATGCCTAGGCGGGACCAGCCCTCTTGGTAAGTAGGGGAAATCCATTGCAGCGTGAAGAAACAGGACAGATCGGGAAAGCGGGTACCGATTCACTGTCGAAAACATTGCTGCTCGTCGCGCCAAAGCCGCCGCCGATCGGTGGTTCGCCGTTGACGGTGCAGGCCATGCTCGCTGAGTTAGCTCGCTATCCCAATATCCGGGTTGCTCTGGTCAATACATCACCTACGCTTGATGTTAGAAAGAAGATGACGGGCTTCAACTTTGAAAAAGTGAGGCGCACCATCTCCATTGTTCCTCAATATCTCTATAAAATTCGTGGCAGCGACGCAATCCTGGTCTTTGCCAACGATCTGTTTGCGATTACTCTTGCTCCCATCCTGTTGTTCCTGGCGCGGCTGTTCCGCAAGCCTTTTTATCTCAAACCGGTTGGCGCAGGTCTTGATTTGTTCATCAACGCCCAAAAGAAGCCGCTCAGAGAATACCTGTTGAGCGTCCTGCACTCCACGGACGGCATTCTGACACAGACGAGGCTTCTTAAAGATGACCTGGGCAAGATGGGCTACACGAATGCCGAATATTTACCGGGCTGCAGGCCTTTATCACCGATTGTGACGGTGAGAAAGGAAAGCCCGGACGAGCTTCGACTGATTTTCCTGGGCCACATCACACGCTTAAAAGGCCCGCTTCTTTTGCTCGATGCCCTGCACATCCTGGCGCAGACCTGTGACAAGCGCATAAGTTGTGATTTCTATGGCCCCATTCATGACGAAATTCGGGATGAATTCCTGAATCAATTGAGATCGATGCCCAATGTCCGCCATTGTGGCGTGGCTGAAGCGGGAACCGGCACGCAGCTGATTGCAAACTATGATGCCCTTATTTTGCCGACTTATTACGATACGGAAGGGCATCCGGGCGTGCTTATCGAGGCAATGCACGCCAGCGTCCCGGTGATAAGCACCCAGATCCGCACGCTTTCGGAGCTGGTCACGAACGGAGAAAACGGCTTCCTCGTCCCGCCGCGGGATAGCCGGGCGCTTGCGGACGCGATCAAGCAAATTGCGGTGGATCCGGCCTTGCGGGCGAAAATGGGCGAAGCGAACCATCGCCGGGGAAAAGAATTCCGTGCGGATGTTGTCGTGGCGCAACTGGTGAAGATTGTGTTCCCGGAAATGCCCATAAAAGGTGTGCAGCCGTAGACTGCAATAGCCGCTACTCTTCACTCCCCCCTGTCCTCTCCGGCTAAGCCGGATTCTCCCCCCAATCTCCTTTTCCGATGACCAAGGGCGGAGTTAACTGTGCGGGGATCTTCCATGAAGACGGAACGTTGTGAACTCGTCACGCGAGGTCAATGAGCATTATTCCCGATCCATGGAGGCGAGCCAAGCCCGGAATTTCCCAGTGCTGATTTGATATCGAAGAATATAGTACACAAATTTCTCATACTCCTCTCGAATATATTTACGGCTCTCCCAGTCTGTCCACCAACGACGGCGAAATGGGGTCAATTCGAAGGGAACC
>Ga0315290_10001401_pt1 | contig 16569 bp, 13 predicted proteins | sample YL17G12_0_MG_FD_203627 | JGI IMG/M metagenome (GOLD analysis project Ga0315290, IMG submission 203627) | Sediment microbial communities from Yellowstone Lake, YNP, Wyoming, USA - YL17G12_0 | ecosystem: Environmental > Aquatic > Freshwater > Lake > Sediment | place: USA: Wyoming | collected... | reverse complement strand
GGAGCCATGCGCCGAGGATCAGCCTTGCGTTCACGACGGAGACATTCAGGATATCTATCTTGCCGTTTTTTACATATTCCCGGACCGCTTTCTCCCCGTTTCTCAGGTATGTGTTCTTCTCGCCGGGGGAAAAATCGGAGCGGAAAACACCCGTCTCGTTCACCACCTCGCGGACATTCGTCAGGTCAACGATAAGATCGAGAAGTTCCGGCTCCGGCAGATATACGGTTATCGTCTTGTCCGTTCTCACTATATCCCGAGTGGTTATCTTGCTGAGGTCAATGCCTGCCTTGACGGTCGCCGGGACTTCGATAAGAAGCCTGCGGGAGCCGAGGATGGAGTCATCCTTCACGCGGATAATCTTGTTTATCTTGTATTCCACCGTCGCCAGCTCGGAGAGGTCCCGCAAAGCCTGAGTCTCGAAAGCCTCGGATCTTTGCCTTTCCCCATTTCTGCCGAACAGAAGATTCAGAATCATCAAAATCAGCACGACCACCGAGAGAACTATGATGAGCCTGATTTTATTGATATTATCCGGGTTTGCCAATGGTTCAATCCAAATATTAAATACTCTGTATTGCCTTCTAAGGGACAGCTGTATCAGGTTATTCAATACACCGTTGGATGTCAAAATGTATTTTTCCGAATTTCCTGAACTGAAATCAGATTCTCGTAAGGCGCGTGACAGATTCGAAATATGGGGTGCGCGGAAACATATCGAATAGCCGGGCGCTGTTTATTTTATATTTGCCGCAGCATAAAATTTGCAGATCGCGAGCGAGCGTATCGGCCGCACACGAAACGTAGATTATGTCCGATGGTTCAAAGTCAAGGATCTTTTCCAGCACAGTTTTCTCAAGACCTGAGCGCGGCGGATCGAGTATCATACAGGTTTCATCGCCTGTAAATTCTCTCCTAATCTTTTTCAATCCTTCTTCGGCGGATACAGCTTTAAATTCGGAGTTCTCTATGCCAACCGACCGGGCATTTTGAATGGCCGCTGAGATCGCATCAGTTTCACTATCCACCCCTATCACGCGACCGGCTCCTGCCTTCGAAGCGGCCAGACCGAAAACTCCAACCCCGCAATAGAGGTCGGCGACAAACCGTGGATTTATGCTGTGAATCATTTCTGAAACCTCCGCGACGAGGTTGTCTGCAATAGATGGATTGACCTGAAAAAAAGAAGAAAAAGGGACTTCGAGCATCCCAAGCGATGTCTTTTCGGACAGGATATTCCTGGTTGGGTAGGATCTAGCTGTTTTATAGTGCGCGCTGTCATTATCCGTATATCTCAGAATAATGTTTTCGCCGTTCATCAACGATGCAATGAAACCGCTCTTTCCCCGAAGGTCTTTCAGCAAATCATTTATAGGCTGAACCGCAAGCGGACACTCCATGACATCAATGACAGTCCTGTTATCGGGGCCGAGGTACCCTAAATTTACCTTGGCGTCCCTTCTCCATGTATGCAGAGTGATCTTGTTCCTGTAACCGAGCGGAACCGGCGATGCGGCCGGAGCAAGGAAGGCATCATTTTCCACGTTCGTTTTATAACTAATCATTTCGGTGAACTGGCCGTTTTTTATCCGAACCTCTTCTTCGTACGCAATATGTTGGTAAGAGCAGCCAGGGCAATAACCGCTATCGGAAGCGCACATTTCAGCGGGCACAACCGCAAGCGGACAGATTGGTTTGATCCGGTAAGGCGACGGTTCCAGAATCCTGACAAGAACCGCCTTAGCAAAATTCTTCTTCCGCTCTTCGATCCTGATCTCTGCGAGTTCTCCTGCAATGGTTCCTGGAACAAAAACCGCAAGTCCGTTCATCCTGGCAAGTCCGTTCCCGCGGTAAACTACTTTCTCGATTCGTAGCATAGCCATTTCTTCATTATGTCTGTTCATATCAGTGGTAAAAATCCAGCTCGATTATTGCATAATTCTCGGAGAATCAGAATTTATGATAATAATCAATAGTATTCAGATGAATCTTACTGAAAATAATTGATTACCTGAAAAGTTGGACGTTCCTGGTAACTTCAGATAATCCCGACCGTTTGCGCAGGTAGCCAGCCGTTATATCCGTTCGGGACGGAGATATGAAGCCAGCCGGGTTGCTCACCCTCAACCCTGACCTTCGTCGCTTCATGCAGAACGAAGAGGATCGGGTTGTTCGTTCCAGGACCGCTTCTGACCTGAACCGCAGGGCTTAAGAGTATCCCCTGTTTATCATACTTCAAAGAATAATACCCCGCGGCAGTGAAAATCCCGGAAACCAGGAAAAGCAAAATAAAGAGAGCGGTAAAATAGCCTGATACTCTTTTTATTGCAGATCTTTTTGCCAGCTGTGCAAAAGCGAGGGCGGTTCCCGATAGCCAGAAGAGGATAATCGTCAGCAAAGTCCAGCCGTCAGCGTTGAAGATTCCTGCAATCGCTCCCAGGACGGCTCCGAGAAAATGCTGCTCCTCGGCTTCGAATTTATCATACAACCTCTTCGATGCGAATTCGACGTTATCCTTGAGAAGCAGATGGTTAGGCTCGAGCTTCAGTCCTTTTTCCCACATCAACATCGCGGGCCCCAGCCTGTTGAGCCTGTAATAACAATTGCCCAGATTATAGAAGAGAATATGGTTGTTGATCCCGCTGCGATATATCATCAGATATTTAGCCGCTGCAGCGTCGTAGCGGCTTTGCCTGTAGTCATCACCTGCCGCTTTAAAGAAAGCGGCGACCGAAGAACTGCCGTTTTTGATTTCATCGGGTACGCGCTGCGCCGGTGTGGAGAGACCGGATGCGCCGGTAACTCCGGCGTCAGTTTGAATGTTCGAATCTTGTTGTCCGGCGGAGGGCGACGCTGTTGAAAAAAGCAGCACCAGAGCGACAAGCAGCGCAGAACATAATCCAAATCCGGCAAAGCGACTCATAAATCCGTGCATTCTCATTTCAACTTCCTTTCCAGCTCGCGCAGAAGATTTCTGCTTGTGGCAACCATCGCTACCATCTTTGATTTATCTTCCATCCTCGAACCCGCAAACCTGCAGTATTCGCATTCCTCCAGAAATTCGATGACCTTTTTTCCGATATCGGCATTCGTATTTTCCAGCCTTTTCCTTACCTGCTCGAGAGTCAACCCGCCTGCCGCCGTATTCCACTTATCGGCAAAGTACCCTGCAAACGCTTTGATGATAAGGTCATACGATTTCTGCGTTTCCTTCTTCTGCGCGGCGCGCGAGGCTTCTTTGAGAGTCTTTACCGCTTCCGATGATGCCCGTCTGAGCCTGAAAGCGGCCACGTTGACTTTTCTGCGGGCTTGAACAAAACCGAATGTGAATATTCCCAGATTGACCAATACAGGAAGAGCCAAAAGAATCCAAACAGCCGGCATCTGTAACAGGAGCTTCGACTCATCCTCGATTTCACCATTCACATCGCTTATATAATTGATATCATTCTGCCGCAGTTCAGGAATCTGACCTGTGTAAGCCGGGGTGGAATCGGGCAAAGCACCTTCCTTCACTCGTAGTTTCAGAGCCCCGGAAGACCTGGTTATATATTTTTTCGCCTCCGGATTGAAAAACGTTACATTGAACGGGCCGAATACCGTTTCGCCCGGAGCCTTAGGTACAAGGATATATTTCCAGGTTTTCTCGCCGCCCCAGACCGAACCTCTTAATCCGAGATCCTGCGCCTGCTCGGGTCCGTAAAGCGTGAAATCCGGGCTTTCCTTCAATTCCGGCGCCCGGATATCCTTCATATTGCCCGTACCTTTATAAGTTACAACCAGGTTCACCGCTTCTCCAACGGCAGCCTGAGCTTTATTCAATTTCGCCTCAATATCGAAATTACCGACTGCGCCGGTAAAATCTCCCGGCATAGTATCCCGCGGCAAAGGCAGAACCCTGATTTTCACAATATTGCTTTTACGCGTTATTTTCTGACTGAAGCCGGGCGTGCCGAAACCGATGCGCCGTGCATTCATCTCGAGCGACATCGGAGGGATTGAGAAGTCGCCTGCTTTCGCCGGGAACAGCACCTGCCTTCTAAGGGTGAAACGGGTATAAAGCCTTCCACCCCTCTGAACCTGTGTCCGTGTTTCCTGCGGATTCAAAGTGGTTTCCTCGATCCAGAAACCATCCAGTGACGGATCGCTTGAAGGAGCCAGATTGAATATATCCACCTCGGCGGCGTAGAGATATGTATTGAGTATAATCTGGCCTCCAACATAAACCTCTGCTTCGGCGGGTGAGCGCTCGAGAATGATCTCGTCCGTTATCTCCCGCTGATCGCTGGCTCTTGATCTTGGAAAATCGAAAGCGCTCCTGTCATTGTCATCGAAAAAATCATCAAAGACGGATCTTCTGCGCTGTGGAGCTGTCTTTTTAACAGACCCTTCTTTCACTTCGATCTTGATGGGAGTCGTCGAATATGAAACGTTCTTATATACGATCTTGACCGAGGGAAGGTTAAAAATGCCTTTTTTCTGGGGCTTGAGGGTATAGATATAATTATAGCTGACGCTGGATTCGGCCTTGTTCCCGATGATCTGGAACTGCTGCGAGGTTGAACGGCTGCTTCCGAGGATGGAGAATCCTTCAATATCGGAAAGGCTTGGAACAGGGACATCCGAAAGCTCCTTCCCTTTTACTTGCACCGTGAAATATAAAATATCATCGAGCCCTATCTTGTCTGCATCCACCGAAGCAGTGAGCTCGATCTCGTTTCCCTGGCTGAAACAAACCTGTGCGAGAAGACTCATAAAAACTATTATTGCTCCCGCCCCGGCGAAGCGCTTGTTACGCTTAATCATAACTATTACCCATTCCTGATACAATTTGAATTATAACATCCTCTTGCTGTAGGTTGAAGTTACCAGTCCTTTCTCGTTTTGGTCATTTTCACTTGTTTTTCTTTTTGAAGCTTCTTCAACAAATCTTTTTCCTTCTGCTGAAGAGCCTGCAATATGGATTCCGCTTGCTTCGGGTCAATCTGTTTTTGTTCTTCTTTAGCCTTCTGCTGGTCGCCCTTCTTTTTATCCTGTTGATCCTGTTTCTGCTTGTCTTTCTTTTCCTGATCGCCCTTTCTTTGTTGATCCTGTTTCTGATTTCCTTTTTGATCCTGTTGCTGAAGCAGCCGGTTCGTATATTCATAGTTGAATTTAGCATCCAGATCGTCCGGATTTTTTATTATAGCTTGCTTATAAGCAGCGAGGGCTTCCTGAAGCTTGTTCATTTTATACAGCGAATTGCCGATGTTGTAGATGGACGAATTGAGCGCGGAAGCTATATTGTATTTCTCAACGGCATTTTCGAATCTGCCGGTTTTATACAGAACATTTCCTATATTATAATTCAAGACGGGATGCTGAGGGTTATCAGCCCCGGCCTGGGTGTATGCGCCCAGAGCTTCCTTATATTTACCCTTTTTGTAGAGTTCGTTGGCATCTTTGATCTTGCGGGCATCCAGTTTCGATTGCGTCGGTTGAGGCGCTGAGTAGCTTGCAGTGCGGCCGTTTATCGTTTTATTGGCGCTGACTCCGGCAAGACACGTGTTAGAAAAAAAGAAAATAATCGCGACAAATGAAATTATAATCCTGGTTGGCAGCTTCACTGTTTCTCTCTCTGAGCTCAAGCCGATTCCGAAGGATGAATTAAAATTTCGTGATGAGATCATATCAATATCCCTTTTTTCGATCATTTATCAATATATAAGCAATCAACGCGAAAAAAACCACCGTCAATGGATATTGATAGCGATCCTTGTATTTTGTTCCCTTGCGGCTCGTAAATTTTTCCTTTTCCATCGAATCGATCCTGTCTGCGATCTTGTCCAATTCCCCTTCTTCAGTAGAACTGGTAAAATATTCGCCGCCGGTTTTTTCCGCTATTTCTTTTAAAAGCTGTTGATTGAGGCTGCTGAGGACGGGATTGCCATCGTCATCCCTCTTGTAGCCTATGACGTACCCGTTTTCATCTCTGAGTGGAATCGGAACGCCCGCTCCGCCGCCGTAACCGACCGTGAATATTATAATCCCTTTGTCCGCGGCATTTTTCACAGCTTCCTCGGTGTTGGATGTATGTGTCTCACCGTCCGTCATCAAAATAAGTACTTTGCTTCTTTTACCGCTTGTTTCAAACGCCTTTATCGAGTCCTCGATGGCGCCGGCGAGGTCCGTTCCGGGAAACGGATTGGCGTTGGGGTCCGCCAAATCCAGGAACATCCTGACGGCACCGTAATCGAGAGTCAGAGGGCACTGAACGAAACTCGAACCCGCGAAGTAAACCAGGCCAACCCGGTCCCCTTCGAGCTTATCGAGGAAACCCTCGATCTCTCTCCCGGCTTTATCGAGACGGCTTGGCTGGATATCCTGGGCAAGCATACTTTTTGAGACGTCCAAAGCCACAATAACGTCTATCCCGCTTCTGCTGATCTCCTGCAGTTCCTTCCCCCATTGCGGTCCCGCGGAAGCAAGGATAAGGAAAACAAGAGATACGAGGAGAAAGAGAAATTTGAATACCTTCCTGTCATAGCTGAAGCTTCCGGTCAATTTCTTCATGTTTTCGCTGCCTGCGAAAGACATAAGGGATCGCTTCCGCCGCTTCAATCCGGCAAGAAAACCTATAACGAACAGAACCGCGGGAAGAAACAACCAGAACATTTCAGGATGCGCAAATTGCATATCTATTCCTCCTTAAGGCACCTTTGCGACTACAAACAGATCGAGAAAGACTGCAACGACAAGCAGGATAAGCCCCAGCATCATCGGCAGACGGTATTCAGGCTCATAATCCACGTAATAACGGGGTTTCATAACCGTCTTTTCCATTTTGTTGATCCTGGTGTAGATGTTTTCGAGAGATCTTGTGTTTTCCGCTCTGAAATATTCTCCGCCGGTAATGGAAGCTATTTTCTTTAAGGTGTCTTCATCAATCTTGACTTCCACTTCGACAAGCCTTTTTCCGTAAACCGGGTCTTCAACAGGCATCATCGCGGTTCCCATCTTGCCCGCGCCAATCGTATAAACCTTGATTTTATTGTCTGCCGCCAGTTTCGCCGCATCGAGCGGCTGCACCTCGCCCCGGTTGTTCATCCCGTCGGTGAGAAGCACTATCACCTTGCTCCTTGCCGCAGAGTCTTTGAGCCTGCTTACGGATACGGCGAGGGCGTTACCTATCGCGGTGCCATCTTCGATCAAACCGATCTTCACCTTCTTTAAAAGATCCACTAATAGATCATGATCGAGAGTTAGAGGGCATTGGGTGAATGCTCCGGATGAAAAAATCACCAATCCCAGCCGGTCGTTCTCTCGTTCGGAGATGAACCTGCCCACCACCTGTTTTGCGATCTCCAGCCTGTTATTAGGCTCGAAATCGAGTGAAGACATCGAGCTGCTGATATCGAGGGTCAGCATTATATCAACGCCGCTCATCTCGATCTCACGGTAATACGTTCCGGCGCGTGGGCCGGCGAGCGCTAATACAAAAAGGAACATCGCAAAGATATTTACCCAGTTGAGGAACTTTCTTAATCGGTGTTTCCAACCCGGCTTGATATCGCGCATCGGGGAGATGTCCGAATACTCTATATAGCTTTCCTTGTCCGCTTTCTTTGAAAAAATACGGTATAGAACCAGCATAACGACAGGCGCCAGCAATACGAGAAACCACGGATTTGAAAATTCCAAAAATCTACGAATAATCATATTTATCTCATGATCACCTTATACGACAGGCGCCGGATGCTTCTCTTCCGCAGGGCTTGAAGACGGCGCAATGATACTTTCCTCTCTCGTAACGTCCACTATGTAATATGCGGTTTCGAGTGATTCCCTCGCCTGGGAACCGGTCGGAACGAATCTGGCAAATTTCACAAGATCACCCTGAGCCATAAATTCCTTGATCTGATGCCGCACTTCCCTGCCTAATTCCAGTTTTCCCATCTGCGCCAGTATCTCGCGTGTGGTTTTTTCCATAGTATCAATATCGAAACGGCGATGCAGGTATTTGCGAATTATCTCGGAGAGCGCGACATAGTATTTCTTATATTCTCCCTTTGCCAGTAGATTTTCCCTGGAAATAGTATCGAGAGCCTTATACGCCTCTATATGCGGCGGATCTTGAACAGAAGGCGTTTTCTCAATCGCTGCTCCCTTTTTCTTTCGAAGAAGAAGAATGCCCACTGCCGCTAACACGGCAAGAACGGCGACTATGATGGTCAGTATCCAAAGTTCGAACCGTTCCGGAACCGTCATAGGCCCCTTGATGTCTTTTATGTCTTTATCCTTGTCGGTGACAAGGGATTTTATTCTAATAGTGAGGGGGGTCATAGCGCATTCAACGGGCTCACCCGCATTTTTAGAGAACCGGAAGGAAACCGGAGACAACTCGAGCTCACCTGTCGCAAAAACTGCAAATCGAATGTCGAGGCGCAGATCATTCCGCCCACCGGCTATGCGCTCCGATTTCGAGATATCCGCTGAAAAAACCTGGACATCTTTTCCCCAGTCAGGAGTTACCGCGCCTGCGAGTTTATATCCATCGGGAAATTCCACCTTAACAATGAGCCTGTTTCGATCTCCAAGCCTGCATTCGGCCCGCTCGAGGGAGCTGTTGATCGAAAAGCCATTCCCCGTTGAGGACTTTGCGGCACCCTGCCCGCAAAAAACGCTGGGCGCGCTGCACAAGATCAGGCACAGCAGGAAAACTGATGTCAGAATTTTTACAACAAGTTCGGTTCTCATTAACGACGCCGCCTTGTCCGTTTTTTGAAGAAATTAACGATAGTCTTGATATATGAAGCTGTATCATCGAGGGACACGTAATCTATCCCCGACCGAGTGAGAAAATCCGCAAGACGCGCCTCCCTGGCGTTCCATCGCGCTGAAAGAGTATCTCTCAGGTTCTTCGAAGAGCCGTCAATAACGATCTCTTCGCCGGTTTCGTTATCCTTCAGTCTTACCAAGCCTATGGCAGGAATCTCTTTTTCCCGCGGATCGAATATCTTGATTACAACCAGATCGTGCTTCCTGTTGGTGATCCGCATCGCCTTTTCGTAGTTGTCACTTGTAAAATCGGAAATCAGAAATACGACGGATTTTTTCCGCGCAATCCTGTTAACATATTGAAGCGCACCGTTTATATCCGTCCCTTTTCCTGATGGCTTGAAATATAAAAGCTCGCGGATGACATGCAGCACATGCTTGGTTCCCTTGGCAGGCGGCAGGTATTTCTCCACCTTGTCCGTGAAAAGAATCAGGCCCACTCTGTCATTATTTTTAATCGCTGAAAAAGCGAACAGCGCGGCAAGTTCCGCCGCAAGATCGTTTTTAAACCGGCCGACGGAACCGAATTGGAAGGAACCGCTTGCGTCAACGACGATCATAACCGTAAGCTCGCGCTCCTCGACATATTTTTTAACAAAGAGTTTCCCGGTTCGTGAGGTCACGTTCCAGTCCACTGTCCTGATATCGTCCCCGTCCTGATATTCCCGAACCTCGCTGAATTCCATTCCCTGCCCTTTGAACAGAGAATGGTACTCGCCACCGAGCGTCTCGTCCACGAGCCGGTTCGTTCGTATCTGTATCTGCCTGATTTTTTTTACAAGTTCCTTGGAAAGCATTTCAGCTTCTCCGGCAAGTTATTTGAAATCTTACGGCACTTCGACTGTGTCAAGGATTCCCTTGATCATATGATCCGTTGTAACCTCTTCCGCTTCAGCCTCATACGATGCTATTATTCGGTGTCTCAACACTTCGTATGCGACAAACTTCACGTCCTCAGGCGTCACGTAGCCGCGTCCGTTGAGGAAAGCCGAAGCCTTTGCGGCAAGCATCAGGTAAATGCTTGCCCTCGGGGACGCTCCGTAAAGGATGAGATCCTTCAGATCCAGGTTGAATCTGCCGGGATCCCTTGTCGCAATAACGATGTCAACTATGTAATTCTTGATACGTTCATCAATATATACCTGGCGAACCACGCCCTGATGTCTTTCTAGTTCCTTTACTTTGATGACCGGATTAATCTTCACGTTATCAAGCAGAGGAGCTTTTTCCATGATAATTTTTTCCTCATCGCGCCCCGGATAAGTGATCACGATTTTCAGCATAAACCTGTCAACCTGCGCTTCCGGTAGCGGGTAGGTCCCTTCTTGTTCTATCGGATTCTGTGTCGCCAGAACCATAAATGGATAATCCAGTTCGAAAGATTTTTCCCCTATCGTAATCTGCCGCTCCTGCATGGCTTCCAGCAATGCGGATTGAACCTTCGCGGGAGCGCGGTTTATTTCGTCAGCGAGGATGATGTTGGAAAACAGAGGGCCCTTCCTCGGGCTGAACTCGCCTGTCTTCTGGTTGAAAACCATCGTCCCGATCAGGTCCGCAGGCAAAAGGTCAGGCGTGAACTGAATGCGCCTGAAGTCGCACGAGATCGCCTTAGCCATCGTCCGCACGGCAAGAGTCTTTGCAAGACCCGGAACTCCTTCGATCAGGACATGCCCATTGCATAGCAGAGCCACAAGCATCTTATCGAGCATATCCTCCTGTCCGACGATCACCCGTTTCATCTCCTCCGTAAGCCTGCGCACCAGGGGCACTTCCTTGTTCACAAGTTCGTTGATTTGACGGATATCCTTATCCATATGTCCTCCAATTCAGCTTATTTTTTATCTAAAAACTTATTGCTTTTTAATTCGTAGAGCAGTTTGCATATTTGATAGATATCTTCCATCTCTGTCTCCGAGGGCACATAACCGCCGAATCTGGCATTATACAACATTTGCCGGACACCATTAATCTTTCTTTTAAACTCAGCATCGGTTACAAAAGACAATTTATCAGTGTCTTCCTGACTATCAGAAGAGCCTGGATCATGAATTTTTTTCTCTATGAAGGAGTTTGCCTGGTTGATGAAGACAACGTTTTCCTTTTTGTCAATAAGCCGTCCGATCGAGTTCAATTCGAACAGGTCCCGGTCAATGGCCTCATTCATCGTTTTATTCCGGTTTTCCTTGCGCCTGCGGATAAAAACAGTAATTTTATAACTTCCAAGCCCGGCAGCTGCCAGGCATATGCTAAATAACGCAAATTCTGACATCTTGAAAAGATTGAATATTTTTTTCCGGATTAGTGGCTCATTAATTTCAAACGTTTTTTCCATGGAACCCCCCGGAGCCGTTTCCGGGTATATAAGCGTAGCTTTGGATTTAGCTGAACCGAAAGGTGCTGCGGCCATAAGCTCGATTTCGAATACCGTGCGCCCTATCACGGGAGCGCCTGAAGAAGAATAGTTGATAAAATCCTTCCGGCTTATCCGGATTATGCTCCGTCCTTTCGGTTGTTCGTATTTAATATACTTCGGAGCTTTCGCGGCAGGATCACCCCCCCATGTTACAGCGATTGTATTTAAATAATGATCGCCTGCATAGATGCGTGAATCATCAACATTTATTTCCGGCCCGGAAGCGGGATGGATATCCACCACCGCGACGACGACGCCGAAGATCAGCCACGATAATATCTTTTCCGTTTTCCCCATCACCCGTTCTATTCTGCTCCATAAGCTACTCAAATAAAATATACAAAAGTCGTATAACATTCAAGCAAACCGGATGCCATATTTACCAAGCATTTTTACAAGATTTTCCAATTACAAGTCCGCAAAAACAACGCAATTTTCAAAGAGCTATGCCAATATGACATATAAAATGAGACCTTTGAAAAACTTATATTCGGTCATTCCGGCCAAAGAGCCGGAATCTGTTAATATGAATTTTATCAATAAGACGCCGGATCAAGTCTGGCATGAAATCCGAAGGATTCTATACAAAATTAAAATAGCTGGTTTATTAAAGATCTCAAAATATAAATGATATTGCTTGAATTTATCCCACATAAAGTTTAAAAGAGAGGCAGACAGGAAGAACTTTGGAACTTGAATTCCTCAATCTAAAGAAGCTTTTTAAATATTGGATTATTTCCGTTCTGATTTGTCTTTTCTTTTCTCTCCAATCAGCTGCTGAGGATTATTTTATCGAGAATATCACCGACCTACCGGCTATTCTTATGAAATTGAAATCTGATACTCTGAAAAATGGTATCGCCCGGATGGATATCACTTCGCTCTTTTATTCGTATCCCGAATACTGCACGGGGATCAGCGTCCGGGGGAAAAACATCTTTCTTCTTATGTCCAATGGAAAAAGAATTTTATATGACGATCATAAAGTTAAATCCTATCTCGAAGAAATCGAGAATGCCGACCTGCAGGATATGCTCGATCAGCCATATATACTGGGTAAAGTCACGACTGATCCCCTCCAGGATTTCAATCCTGGCGGCGGAAGGCAGATTTATTTCTTTAAAGCGGTTTACGGAAGAGACAGGCTGAAGGCATCAGAAAACCTCGTTCCCGTCAATTTTCTCGGCAAACAACTGCTTTTCAATAAAAGAAATGGAGCCGCCGAGGCTCTGAAGCGGGTCAATCGCGAACTCAGCGTCCTGCTGAAACATAATCCTCAACTGAAAAAATACATTTTTCCGGTCGGAGGAACATTCAACTGGCGGAACATCGCAGGCTCCAATCGTCTTAGCCCTCATGCCTTCGGGATCGCTATTGACCTCAATTCCCGGCGCGGGGCATACTGGAGATGGGACGCGAACGGCAGAACCATCTTCTCGATGAGGCAGAAATATCCGCTGGAAATCATCAGCGTATTCGAGAAAAATAATTTCATCTGGGGCGGCAAGTGGTTCTTCTATGACCTTATGCATTTCGAATACAGGCCGGAAATATTTATGAAGAACAGAATCATCCACCTGTTAGTAGTTAGTGTATTATTCAGTATGAACTGCTGCCTATCAGGCTGAAACCCTTCCTGACCGAAAAGACATCCGCCGTCCCGACCTCACAATGGGATAGGTTGATTCTGCTGTCGAAGTTATTTATACTGTTTTGACTTTTTGAATTCTTAATATTGGAGGAGAAAATGAACCCAGTTCCTTTCAGAAACGAACCTTTTACCGATTTTTCGAAACCGGAAAATAAAAAGGCTTTCGAACAAGCCATAGAAAAGATCAAATCCACCATCGGGAGGGAAATTCCTCTCGTCATCGGAGGAGAAAAGATCATTACCGAGGATAAAATCAAGTCTCTGAACCCCGCGAAGTTCGACGAAGTGCTCGGCTACGTTTCCAAGGCCGGTAAGACTGAAGCGGAAAAAGCTATGAACGCCGCCATGAAGGCGTTTGAAACCTGGCAATACACCGACTACAAGGTCAGGGCGGATTACTTGTTCAAAGCTGCGGATATAATGCGCCAAAGAAAACATGAATTTTCCGCATGTATGGTGCTCGAGGTCGGCAAGAACTGGATGGAAGCGGATGGCGACACTGCGGAAGCCATAGACTTCATGGAATTCTACGCCCGCGAGATACTCCGTTATGGACCGGATCAGCCGCTGGAGCAGATACCGACCGAACACGGCAGAATGATCTATATCCCGATTGGTGTCGGAATCGTCATCCCTCCGTGGAACTTCCCGAACGCTATTATGGCCGGAATGACCACCGCGTCCATCGTTACGGGAAATACGGTTATACTGAAACCGTCGAGCGACGCCCCGCTGATCGCCTATATGCTTGTCGAAGTCTTTGAAGAACTCGGTCTTCCCGCAGGAGTTCTCAACTACTGTCCCGGCTCCGGCGCCGAGGTAGGCGATTTCCTCGTTGATCATCCGAAAACAAGGTTCATCGCGTTCACAGGCTCAAAGGAAGTAGGTTTGAGGATCGTGGAGCGCGCCGCTAAGACAAATCCCGGCCAGATATGGATCAAGAGGGTGATAGCGGAGATGGGCGGCAAGGACGCCATAATAGTGGACAAAGACGCCGATCTCGAAGCTGCCGCCACCGGTATAGTGGCAAGCGCATTCGGCTTCCAGGGGCAGAAATGCTCCGCCTGCTCCCGCACAATTCTTCATAGAGACATATACGATGAACTCTTGAAGAAAATAGTCGAAAAAGCGAAGAAGATAAAAGTGGGACCGACAGTGGACGTTGATAATTATATGGGACCTGTCAGCTCGCTGAATGCTTTTAAAAAGATCAAAGAATACATCGAAACCGGTAAGAAAGAAGGCAGATTGATGTGCGGCGGCGACGCACACCAGGACAATAAAGGTTGGTTCATCCCGCCGACAATCATCGCGGATGTCGATCCCAAGGCTGTAATCGCCCGCGAGGAAATCTTCGGACCCGTCCTCACAGTAATCAAGGCAAATGATTTCGACGATGCCCTCTCGATCGCCAATGACACAGAATACGGTTTGACAGGTTCATATTACGGAAGCGATATCGAAAAAATCAAGACAATCGAGCAGCGCTTCCACGTTGGAAACCTCTACATCAACCGGAAATCCACCGGCGCCCTCGTTGCTGTACATCCATTCGGCGGCTTCAATATGAGCGGAACGGATTCCAAAGCCGGCGGACGAGATTACCTGCTCCTCTTCCTGCAAGCAAAGGCGATTTCCAGAATGAAAGGAATACCGCCTTTTAAATAAATTTTGGCAGTCTGGGACGAACTCAGATATTCGTTTCAGCAGGCAAGTTTTAAAACCACTGGAGCATTACTGCCCGGTGGTTTTTTTATGAAAAGTTCGAATGATTTTTTATGTTGTCATTTTAGCTGATTCGACTTTCCTTGAAATGGACGCTTGATAATTTATAATTAACCGAAATGAACCGACGTGGAGGTATTGATGGATTTTAATTTTAAAAAATCAGATCAGATTCTGGCTAACGCTTATAACGAAGGAAGGGAATTCCTTCTTGAAACCGAGGCGTACGATCTTTTAAGCGTCTTCGGCATACGTGGCGGAAATAAATTTTATCTCGAAAAAGGTAAAGAAGTTAAAGAGAGCATTTTAAAGTCTTTCAGGGGAGATAAGGTTGTTCTTAAAGTAGTATCTCCCACAATCCTTCATAAGACGGATGTCAAGGGTGTCCGTTTCCCGTTAAAAGATATCGATGAAGTTAAAAAAACTGTTGCCGATATGTACAAGGAAGTACCGGCAAAATTCGTCCGCTGGCTTAATGATAATCCTTCTTTAATGCCGGAAAAATTCAAGGGATTCAAAAGTTCAGAGTTGGAAAAATTTATACGCGACGATATACGGGGAATCCTTATCGCTGAATTCATCAATTATCAGGTCGGCAAATTCGGCCATGAAGTTCTTCTCGGCCTGCAGGACTCGCGTGAGTTTGGTCCCGTCATCACTTACGGCGCTGGCGGTATTGATACCGAATTTTATGCCGGGATTTTCAAGGAGCGCCGGGCAGTTACGACATACTCCGCAGATTTTATCAACAAGGACTCACTGCCGAAGATGATTAAAATCCCAGCAGTCTATCAGAAGCTTTCCGGTAAGACCCGAGAAAAAGCGAAACTGGTCGATGATTCCAATATTATGGACGTCATAGCCGGTTTTACAGAGATCGGCAAACGGTACACATACGCCAGGAAGGACACGGAATTTTCCATCAAGGAGCTCGAGATCAATCCTCTTGCGGTCGTGGACGGCAGGCTCCTCGCTATAGATGCCCTATGCCGTTTTGAAAAAATCGGCAGGAAAGTCATCCCCCCGAAACCGCTGGAAAAAATCAAGTACCTTCTCAAACCGCAGAGCATCGCCATCATCGGAGTTTCGCAACAGATGAACATCGGGCATATCATTTTAAACAACATCATTAAAAACGGATTTCCGCTTGATAAGCTCTACGTCATCAAAGACGGGCTGGATCAGATCGAAGGGGCGAAGTGCTACCCCTCCATCGCATCCCTGCCGGAAAAGGTTGACCTCTTCATTTATACCCTCCCCGCCACGATGGTCCCGGACACCGTCCGTGAGATACTCGACGGAGAATGGGCGAAATCCGTCATCCTCATATCAGGCGGACTGGGAGAAACGAAGGGCGGCAAGAAGATTGAACAGGATACGCTGGATATGATCCATAACCAGCGGCGAGCGGGGAAACCCACCCCCGTCTTCAACGGCGGCAATTGCATGGGCTTGCGCTCTATCCCCGGAAAATACGATACGCTTTTTATCCCCGAATATAAAATGGACCTGCGCCCGGAAGGTGGAATAAAAAATCTTGCGTATCTCAGCCAGAGCGGAGCGTTTATGATTTGCCGGCTGTCCAAGATCAAAGCCATCAATCCGTTGTATGCCGTCACCACCGGCAACCAGATGGATCTGACTATTACCGATTACCTTGAATCATTGCAGGACGATGAAGAAATCAAGGTATATGCCGTTTATATCGAAGGATTCGCCGACCTCGACGGTTTCCGTTTCGCTAAAGCTGCGAAGAAGATAATCGAAAGCGGCCGCTATGTTGTGCTCTATAAAGCGGGCAGAACAGCGGAAGGGAAGACCGCGACCAGCGGGCATACCTCATCCATCGCAGGCGATTACTCCGTCTGCAAGAGCGTACTGGAAAAAATCGGAGTCATCATGCCTCATAACTTCGACGAATTTGAAGATATAATCAAAACCCTCTCTTTCCTTTACGGCAAAA
>Ga0315290_10001399_pt1 | contig 16576 bp, 18 predicted proteins | sample YL17G12_0_MG_FD_203627 | JGI IMG/M metagenome (GOLD analysis project Ga0315290, IMG submission 203627) | Sediment microbial communities from Yellowstone Lake, YNP, Wyoming, USA - YL17G12_0 | ecosystem: Environmental > Aquatic > Freshwater > Lake > Sediment | place: USA: Wyoming | collected... | reverse complement strand
ATCGCCAGCACCAGGATCATCGAGCGGAACGACGACTGCTGGCTCTCGTACTGCCCGCCCAGCCGCCACGAGTAGCCGATCGGCCACGGCTGCGAGTTCAGCAGCGCCTGGACGTCCCGGTTGCCGCTTCCCAGGTCGCGCCCTTCGAGCCGGGCGGTGATGGGCACCATCTGCCGCAGATCCTCGCGGTGCAGTTCGGTCTCGCCTTCGGCGCTGTCAATGGTCGCCGTTGCCGACAGGGGCACGATACCGCCAGCCGGGGAAGTGAGTGGGAACTCGCGGATCCAGTCGAGATTGAACCGGGCGCGGTCCTGGAACCTCACACGCACGTCAATCAGCCGGTCGTTCCGCCGGAACGCGGTGGCCACCTTGCCGAGCAGGCCCGTCGACAACTGGCTCGACACCTGGTCCACGGTGAATCCCGCCTTGGCCGCCCGCGTCGGATCGATTTGCACGTTCAGCTCCGGGTTGCCGCGCTGTGGCACAACGATATCGACAAGCCCGTCGATCTTCTTCAACTGATCGGCTGTGCGCTCCGCCAGCGCCGTCAGCGTTGGCAGATCGTTGCCGAAGATCTTCACCTCCACAGGCTCCGGGTTCCCCTCGAGGTCTCCCAGCATGTCCTGAAGGAGCAACACGAACTCGATCGTCATGCCCGGCATCTGGGTCGCGAAGATGGCGCGCTGCCCGGCAATGACCTCGTTGGCCGTCCGCGTCCGCTCCGACCGGGGCTTCAGCTTGACGACGATGTCGCCTGTATTCTGAGGGGTCGCGAACATGCCCAACTCGGCACCGGTGCGCCTCGCGAAACTGGCCACCTCCGGCGTGTCGGTGAGCACGGCCTCCACGCGGCGGAGCATGCGATCGGTTTCCGGCAGCGAGGTGCCCTCGGGCGTCCAGTAGTCGACGATGTAGCCGCCCTCGTCCATCTCGGGAAGAAATCCGGTTTCGAGCCGCGTGAACAGCACGGCACCGACCGCGGCGATGGCCAGGGTCACGCCGATCACGAGGAGCGGGCGTTTCACAGCCCGCGTCAGCATTCTCTTGTAGCGGTCCGACAGCCAGTCGAGCTTTGAGGTTCGATGCCCGTGGTCGGGCAGGAAGCGGCCCGCCACGCCCGGGATAAACAGCAGCGCGTAGCCCAGCGACAGGAGAACCGCCGCGGCGAGCGTCGTGGAGAGCGACGCGAAGAACTGGCCAACCACGCCCTGCAGCAGCCCGAGCGGCACGAACACCACCACGGTCGTCAGCGTCGAGCCCACGACAGCCGCCACCAGTTCCTGCGTCCCGTTTTCGGCGGCCTGTTTCGCGCTCTCGCCCAAGCCCCGATGCCGGTGGATGTTCTCCACGATGACGATGGCATCGTCGATGACGAGTCCGATGGCGATGGCCAGGCCGCCCATCGACATCAGGTTGATCGTGCCCTTCACGACGTTGAGGACAAAGAACGTGCCGACCATCGTCAGCGGCAGCGAGATCGCGGCGATCGTGGTCACGCGCCAGTCGCGCAGGAATACGACGAGGACGAACACTGCCAGCAGACCGCCGATGACAATCGCATCGCGCACGCTGGCGACGGCGTTCCGAACGAACTCTGCGAGGTCGTAGACGACGGTGAGTTTGATCGACGGCGGCAGCGAGGTCCGGTATTCCTTGAGTGCGGCCATCGTGCCGTCGACCACCTCGAGGATGTTGCCGCGGATCTGCCTGGCAACGCTGACGACGGCGGCGGGTTTGCCGTAGCCCGAGATGAGCGTGGTCTTATCGACGACGCCCTCGCGCACCTCGGCCACGTCGCCCACGTACACCGGGCTCTGGCCGCGGAATGCGACGACCACGTGGCGGATCTCGTCAAGGCTCTTGAGCTCGGCGGTGCTGAGGACGAGGTACTGCCGGTAGTCTTTCGCGAGGCGTCCGACGGCCGACACCACGTTGGTGGCCGTGAGCGAGTCGGCGACCTGGCCGATGGTCAGCTTCGAGGCGTTCAGCTTCCCGGGGTCGACAATGACCGAGATCTCGCGTTCTTCGCTGGCGAGCACCTCGACGTTGGCCACGCCTTGCACCCGGCTGAGCAGCGGCCGCAGCTCGAACTCCGCGAGATCGCGCAGATCGGCCGGCGGCATGGCGCCTGTCACGTTGAAGCTGAAGATGGGAAACAGCGACGGCGTCATCCGTTCGACCGCCACCGTCGTTTCGGGAGGAAGAGAACCCTTGACCTCGTCGATCTTGCCCTGCATGAGCTGCAGGGCGTACGGCATGTCGGCGTCCGGGTTGAACAGGACGGAGATTTCGCACGCACCACGAATCGTTTTCGACGTGACGCGGCGGGCACCGAGCACCGTGCGCGCAGCCTCCTCGAGCGGCCGGGTGACGGCCAGTTGCACGAGCCGCGGCGACAGATCGCCGGCTTTTGCCACGATCACAATGCGCGGGAACTCGACCTCTGGATAGATGTTGCTCGGAAGCGTCGTCATCGCCCAGAGGCCGGCGGCCGAGAGCATGACGATCGCGAGGACGATCGCGCGGCTGTTGCGGGATGCGAAACGGGCGACGCTCATTTGGTGTGCGCGAGGCGGGCCCGCTCGCCGAGTCCATGAATCGCCGAGGTCAGGATCTTCTGGCCTTCCTTCAGGCCGGAGAGGATTTCCACCGCTTCGGCAGTCTCCAGCCCAAGCGTGACCTTCGTGCGCGTGGCGATGTCCTTCTCCACGACGTAGACCGAGGCGTCGTCTTCACCTTTGCTGACGGCGGATGGCGGAACGGTCAGCGCGCCCTTTTTCTCGCTGAGCGCGACGTGAACCTGCGCGAACATGCCGACCTTGAGCAGGCGCTCGGGGTTGGCGACGCGAACGCGTGCCAGCGTCGTGTTGGTGGCGGCATCGACCGCCGGGGCAATCGCAATCACCTGGCCGATGAAGGTGCGGTCGCCGTACGCGTCCGACGAAATCGCCGCGGCCTGCCCGACGCGCACCCGGCCAAGGTGTTCGGTTGGCACGTTGGCGGCAATCTCCACGTTGTCGAGGTTGGCCACCTCGAGTACGGGTTGTGCCGCGGTTCCGTCCACCTGTTCGCCCACCGACACAAGGCGCTTCATCACTTGTCCGGAGATTGGAGAGACGATCTTCGTGCGTTGTAACTGGCGATCGGCCGTATCGAGCGCGGCCTGGGCCTGCTCGACCGACGATTCGGCCGACGCGCGAAGGGTGCGGGCGTCCTCGACTTCCTTGCCTGCGGCAATGCCCCGCTGGAACAACCGCTCGGTCCGATCGAGGTTCAGCTTCGCGTTCTCCATCGCCCCTTTCGCCTGCGCCAGTGCCGCCACCGCCTGGCGCCGCTGATCGTCGAACGGCCGCGGGTCAATCTCGGCCACCACCTGGCCGGCCTTCACGACATCGCCTTCGGCCACCGACATGCTGTCGACGCGGCCCGCGACCAGCGACGCGATCTTCACGTCCTGGTTGGGCAACGCCACCACGCCGCCGCGGACGATCAACGGTTCGACAAGGTCCTGGCGCGCCACGCTGCCAATGTCGGCGGTGATGGTTGGTACATCGGCCGAGGCGATTTCTTCCTCGGCCTTCTTGGCGCACGCGGCCCCGTCGAGGGCGATGGCAGCGAGGGCCGCCGCGACAACCCACGGCCAGGCTCGGAATGATCGGTTACAGGATCGGTCCACCAAGGATGTCCTCCAGATCCGCGACAGCCGACTGAAGATTCAGCAGCGCCTGCACGTAGTCATATTTCACGTCTCTCAGGCTGCGCTGGGCTTCGAGCGTTGCCAGAATCGAACTGCGGCCGAGGCGATAGCTTTCCTCGGCAAGCCCCTGCAGCGAGGTGGCCGTGGGCACGAGCGTCGCCCGGAACGCCTCCACCAGCGCGCGCTGGGCCGTAACGCGCTCGAGGGCCGCGAACACTCTCGCTTCGACTACGCGGCGGATACTCTCACGGCGCGCGCGGATCTGGCTGCTTCTCGCCGTCGAACCAGCGATCTCGCCCTGGTTGCGCGAGAAGAACGGCAGGGCGAGGCTGACGCCCGCATGCGGCCCCACGGTGAACTCGCCCGGCGCATCGAGCGCGGCGCCGAATGAGAAGGTCGGCATGGGCACGCGTTCGGCCTTGAGCAGGCCCAGTGTCGCCTCCTCGATTGCGGCATCCCGATCGAGCGCGAGCAGTTCAACGTTGGCCGATGCCGCAAGCACGGTTACCTGGTCGAGCGTCGGAAGGGCCGGCATGTCAGCCATGTCGCCGGCCAGCACGAGGCGTTGGCCTGGCGGACGGTTGAGCAGGGCGTTCAGCTCCGCCTGCGCAGCGCGGCGTGACGAGCGGGCCAGATCAAGATCTGCACGCGATCTGGCGACACCGAGGTCGGCAGCCAGCACGTCGAGCCGCGGCGTCGCCCCCTCGTCGAAGCGCGCCTGCGCAACTTCCTTCACCCGCTCGGCCACCTTCAGCACGTCCTCGGCGAGCATTGTTTCCTGGTCGGTCGCCATCAGGCCATAGAACGCCAGCCGGACGTTTCTGCGTAACGCGACGAGCGCCGTCTTCTCGTCGACGTCTGCCATCGCGAGCCCTTCCTTCGCGACCGCAATCCTCCGCGACCGCGTCCGGCCGATATCCAGAGGGAAGGCAATCGACAGGTCGCCGTGGGGCACATCTTTCGTGATCTCGGCCGCGACATCGGGATTCGGCCGTTGACCGGCCGTGCGCAGTTCGGCTTCGCGGACGGCGCGTCCCAGGCGGATGGCCGCCAGTTCGAGGTTCAGCACCGTTGCCACATCGAGCGCCTCGCGGAAGGTCAGCGGCGCCACGCCGCTCTGGGCCTGCGCTGCCGAAGCCTGTGCGCGAGCCGGCGATGTCTCAGCCAGCACCGCCAGCACGACGCATGTCAGTATCGTCGTCAACTTGCCCACGTGAGTTCCCTTCGCGAACGCCTCACTTCTTCTTGTATGACACCAGGACGAGTGCCCCATCCTTGAGCAATCCGATGCCAGGGGCATAGACTTTGTCGCTCTTGTCTCCCGGCTCGAGCGGGGTCGTCTCTTCAACCCGGACGCATCGATCGAACGTCCCGGCCGGCGTGGTCACCTTGTCATCAATCTGCAGGATCTCAGCCCGGTCCATCGCGACCTTCGGCGCCACCTCCTGGTAGAATCGCTGGCCCACTTGCGGCCTTCCCGGCATCATCATGCCGAACTTCGCGCCATGTGTCCCGTGAAGCCAGGCGCCCTCGTGATCGACGACCTTGCCGTTCTTGTAGATGTCGACGTCCTCGCCGAAATAGAAGACGTCGCCGGTCGTCTTGTGGATCGCGAAGTAGTTGCGCGAAACCTCCACGAGGGCGCCGTTATTGGTCTCGCGTTCCTCGACGATCCGCGTGTCGTAGTCGCCAATCCGATTGGTCTCATCAAGCACCGTCACAACCAGCCTGATGGCCGCGCCAGACTCCTTGCCTTCGAGCACGAGCTGGTAGCCCGGCGTTAGGATGAAATAGGGATTCTCGCCGGTGGTGGCGAGGTCGGCAGGGGCTGCCGCGAACGATTGGGCCCAATCCTGAGCGTTCTTTGCCGCTGGTTTCGGAGCCTGCGCCAGCGTGGCGACGGCCATGAAAACCACAAGAGTTCCCGCGAGCTGGGTCACCGCGATCGAGCATGATCTGCATGTCATCGGACTAACGCCTCCCTCGGATGATCGACTCCGGCACGTTGCCGGCGCTTCGGGGCACGTTGTTCGTTCTGCGGGGGCCGTGAATTACGGGGGATGAGAAGGGCCGTCCGGGGCTTGTCCGTCCACAGCCGACCCCACTCGAAACTGCGCGCGGTTTCATGACCCGTTCTCGCGGCGACATGACCAGGCCGCCACGCGCAGGTCACGAAACCGTCTCCAGTTACTTCGCCGCCATGTCGTACACGACAACCTTAAACGAACCGGCTACCATCGTCGGGCGCGCCGGCCTGCCGTCCGCGCCCGGTGCCCCGGGCGCCCCGTACTCAGCTGCCGCAATATACACGCGATGCGTCTTGGGATCGAGTGTCATCGTCCGCGACCGTGCCGGGGTGGCAAGCGTCTGCACGAGCGTGAGTCTGCCCGCCGCATCGGACTTCGCGATCGTCATGGTGCTGTCGCTGTTGGACGCGAAGATGAGCCCCGTGCCCGGATCGTAGGCAACCGCATCCGGTCCGGCGCCGATCGGAAACGTCGAGAGCAGCTTCCCGCTCCTGCTGTCCACGATCGCCATCAACTTGTCGGTCACCGCGTAGAGGCGGTGGTTCGCCAGGTCGAGGGCCAGCCCCGACGCGCCTTCGGCGGGCGTGATCGGCCAGTTGCCGACGACGGCATGGGAGGCCGTATCGATGGCGACGATCTCGTTGGTGGTCTCACTGTTGTTGTAGATGCGGCCGGCCTTGACGTCCACCTGGGCGAACTCCGGTTTGCCGGGCAGCTTGATGGTGGCCTTCACCTCGCCAGACACGGCGTCGAACACGGTCGCGTCATTGCTGCGGCCATTGAAAGCGTAGACCTCCTTGTGGCCCGGCTCGTAGAGAATGCAATCGGGGTTCTGACCCGTCTTGACGGTCGACTTGATCTGCAGCGTCTTGAGGTCGACGATGCTGGCCGTGTTGTCGCGGCCGTTACTGACAAAGCCGAGGCCGAGGTCTGGCGCGAGGGCGATACCATGGACGCCGTTGGCTGGGGCGATTTCGCCAACAACGGTGTTCTTGTCCATGTCAATGACGATGACCTTGGTTGCGTGCGAGACGTAGAGCCGGCGCGCGGCGGAATCGACCGAGAGATAATCCCAGCCGCCTTCGCCGCCGATCTTGATCTCGGCGATCTGCTTGTACGGGCCGTCGGCCGCCGACAGCGGGGCCTGCATCCCGAAGAGGCTGATTGCCAGAAGGCAGGCGGCGAGTGCGACGCGGAACGTTTTCATGCGCAGTCCTTTTTGTGTTGAACGCAGCGACTACTTCTTCTTGACGTCCTTCTTGACGGCGTCTTCCTTCTCTTCCTTATCGTTGTCCTTCTTGGCGGGTGGGACGGCCTTGCCCTCCGGGGTCAACTCCACCGACTTGACGGTGCCAGCGCCGGTGAGCGTCAGTTCGAAGTTGGAGACGTTCCCCTTGGTCAGCTTCTCGGCCTTGGTGATGGTCGCCTTTGGAAACTGCGCCTTGACGGCGGCGCCGACGGCCGGCGGCAGGCTGGCCGCGGCCACTTCTTCTTCGATCTCGACGACGGTGCCGTCCGGGTTGTAGACAAGATCGCGCGCCAGGCCGTTATCGGTGCTCTCGACTTCCCACGTGGTCTTGCCGTCTTCCTTCTCTTCGGCCGCGTTCTTGATGACGGCGCTCGGGTACGCCTTCTTGAACGCGTCGAGGACGGCCTTCGGCAGCTTTGCGGCGGGGTCTTCGGCCTTGGCAACCGGGGCGGCCTTGACGGCGGCCGGCGGATTCTGGACGGGCTTGGCGGACGTCTGCGCCGCCGCGAGGGCAGTAACGGCGAACGAGAAGGCAATAGCGAGCGCGGACACACGGACGAGTCTCATAACTGACCTCCAGGGTTGGACACGGGCTTCAGGACCTCTCCAGTAGTAGACCAGACCAGTCTGAAGATCCGCTGAATAGGATTCTTCACCCTGTTTTCAGGAACGGCGGGGCAGAATAGTCACGGCGGCCCATGCGAATCCTGATTATCGAAGACGATCGGCACATGGCGGAGTTGCTCCGGAAGGGGTTGGTGGAAGAGGGCCACTCGGTGGGGTCGGCCGGCACCGGCGCTGACGGCCTCGCCCTGGCTGAGAGCGGATCCCACGACGTCATCGTTCTGGACGTGATGCTGCCGGGGATGGATGGATACGAGGTCGCGCGGAGGCTGCGCGACGCCCACAACCGTACACCCATCCTGATGCTGACCGCCCGCGACGCCACCTCGGACGTCGTCGCGGGACTCGATGCGGGCGCCGACGATTACCTCACCAAACCGTTTTCCTTTGACGAACTTCTGGCCCGCGTCAGAGCCGTTTCCAGGCGCGGCCCGATTGTCCAGGGAGTCGGACTCCAAGTGGGCGATCTCACGCTCAATCCCGCGACGCGCGACGTGGCCCGCGCAGGCGAACCGCTGACGCTCACGCGCACGGAGTACAGCCTGCTCGAGTTTCTCATGCGGCGTGCCAGCCGCGTGGTGGCACGAGAGGCGCTCATCGACGGCGTGTGGGGCTACGATCGGCAGATCGAAGACAACACGCTCGATGCGTTCGTGCGGCTGCTGCGGCAGAAGGTCGACGGCGGCGGCCGGCCCAGACTGATTCATACCGTTCGGGGCGTGGGCTACTGCGTGCGCGAGGAGCGGGACGCATGACGCCCTGGTCGATTCGCGCGCGGTTGACGGCGTGGGTCACCACTGTGCTCGGCCTCGTCCTGGTCGTTCTCGCGGCGACGACATGGTGGACGCTGCAGGAAAGCTTCGCGGAGGCGATCGACAAGGGTCTCGTGGGCCGGGCTGCCGCGATCGGGCGATTTCTCGACCAGCAGAGCGGGCCGGCGTCGATGCAGGAGATGGAGGATGACCTGCGCGAGTACGTGACACTCGACCCCGGCTGGAATCTCGTCCGCATCACCGGTGCCGACGGCGTGTCGCTCTACCAGTCGCCCGCCTTCGACGCGACGGGCCTGCCGCCAACGGGAGAGGACCCCGCATTTCAGTCGGCCACGCCCACTCTTGAAGACACCGGCCTGCCGGCGACGACCGCCGCCGTGCTCCGAGAGTGGGTCTTCCGTGACGTGCGGATGAAGGGGCATCCGCTCCGGATGATCACGGCGCGCGTGGTGGCGCGGAAGCAGACCTATACCGTCGACGTCGCGCTGCCGCTCTCCGAATTGCGTGAGGCGCTCGACCAGTTCCGCTGGGCCGTCCTGGTTCTCGTGCCGTGCGGCATCCTGGCCGCGGCGCTGGGCGGCTACTGGATCAGCCGTCGCGCGCTGGCCCCGGTGGACCGGATCGCCAGCACAGCCCGCGCCATCACGGCGCGCGACCTCGGGCGCCGGCTCGACGTGCCCGCCACCGGAGACGAACTGCAGCGGCTCACCGAAACGCTTAATGCCATGCTGGACAGGCTGGAGGCCGCCTTTCGCGAGACCACCAGGTTCACCGCAGACGCGTCGCACGAGCTGAGGAGCCCGATCTCGGTGATTCGCACGTCAGCGGAGATCGCGCTCCGTCGCGACCGATCTGTCGAAGAGTACCGCGAGGCGTTGGCGGAGATTCTGCGCGAGTCTGAGCGGACATCGGTGCTGGTGCAGGACCTGTTGACGCTGACCCGTGCCGACGCCGGCGTCGATCTGCTCCAGCCGACGCCTCTGGATCTGCGAGTACTGCTCGACGATCTGCGCGGCGCTCTGTCAACGATCTGCGCGCAGGCCAGTCTTGACCTGCAGATCGAGCTGCCGGACCAGCCGGTGCCAGCCAGCGGCGATGCGGCAGCCCTCGGTCGCCTCGTGCGCGTCCTGATCGACAACGCCGTGAAGTACACGCCCGCGCCAGGCAAGGTCACGCTCCGGCTGGCCTCCACGCCCAACGGCGCCGTCGTCGACGTGGCCGACACCGGCATCGGCATCAGCGCCGAGGACCTTCCCCGCGTGTTCGACCGGTTCTACCGCGCAGACAAGGCGAGGACCCGCGATTCCGGCGGGGCAGGGCTCGGGCTGTCAATTGCGAAGTGGATTGCGGACCAGCACGGCGCCCGCATCGCGATCGAGAGTGAACCCGGCCACGGCTGCCGCGTGAGTGTTCATTTGCCTCATGCCTGAGACCCTGTCAGTCCCGAGCGACAATCTTGGCGCCCGTTGACCGCGCGAACCATGTCTGCACTCCCGGACGTTGCGCTTCGCGCGGCTGTCCCTCGCCAGCCAGCCCGGCCAGCCTAGGAGACCAGAGCTCCAGGAACGGCAACTCTTGACAAAGCGGCAACTACTTAGTATATTGAGTATACGAAGTAGTAGAAGATGGGTTCGCAAGGAGGCTTGAGTGTTTGTCGCGCTTTCACCGGCTCATCCGGACCCGATGTACAAGCAGGTCACCGACCAGATCAAGGACGCTATCGCGTCTGGCGACCTCAAGCCGAGCGACCGCCTGCCTTCTGTCCGGGAGTTGTCCGAAGCCCTCAAGGTCAGCGCCATCACCATCAAGCGCGCCTACCAGGATCTCGAAAACGACGGATACATCCTCACGCGCGCCGGGCTGGGGTCGTTTGTCGCTTCGGTCGAGCGCAACATCCTCCGCGAGCGGAAGCTGACGGAGTTACAGGACGAACTGCGCCGGATCGTCCGTACAAGTGCGAAGTTCGGCATTTCGGCCAACGACATCATCCGGCTTACGCGGCAGGTTGAGGGAGACTGACATGGACGCGATTCTCGAGGTCCGGAATTTGACGAAGCGCTACGAGGACTTCAGCCTTCGCGGGATCAGCCTGGAAATCGGCCGAGGCGCCATCACGGGGTTCTTCGGCGCGAACGGCGCCGGCAAGTCCACACTGCTCAAGGTGCTCGCGCACCAGGCGCCGCCGCAGGCAGGCACAGTGCGCGTCTTCGGCAAGGTCTTCGCGGACGCCGAGCAGGAGCTGAAGAACCGGATCGGCTACGTGCGTTTGTCGCCGACGGCGACAAGACCGTCGTCGTCGCGTCCCATATCACCGACGGGCTCGACGACATCACCGAGGACGTATGGTTCATGGACGACGGGGGGATCGTGATGCACGAGGACAAGGACGACCTGCTGTCGCGGTGGAAGTGGATTCACTTCAAGGACGGCGCGCTGCCGCAGGCCATCGAGGATGGCCTGGTACGCGTACGGCGGCTGCCGTTTGGCAACACCAGCCTGACCGGAGAGTACCCGGGCCTGCGGGAGGCGCTGGCCGCGCCGATTGCGGCCGGCGATGCCAGGCTGGAGAACGCCAGCCTGGAGGACATCCTCTTGTCATGCATCAAGGAGGTGTGAGATGGACCCGATCTTCCGTCGCAGCTCGTTCTTCTACGTGACGACGCTGCTCACCTACTGCGGGCTGATGGGGAGGTTCCTGATCACTCGCGATTGGCCCGTATGCGAGATCATCCCCCTGTTCATGCCGGTATGGCTGTCGAACGCCGCGCTGATCGCATTGGTGATCGTGATCTATCACCGGCTGATGCTGGCCGGCGTCCGCATCAAGGCCTCGAGCGAGGCGCATTTGTGAACCCGTGTCCGGCGGACGACCGGGTGGCGCTCGGCCGCTGAGACGCGCCAGGATGTGCAGAGCCGGCTGGGATTGCCCCCGAACCATTTCCCGGACGATCCGGCCAGGGCGCGGGTGCTGCCGGCTGGTCACCCGTTGACCTAGAATCAGCTGGCCTCTTACCAGTTCGATCCCGACGCGGAGTATCTCTACCGGCTGACACTGAAGCGAAGCGCGAGAATACAGCCAGCGCCGCGCATGCAACCCCCCGAGCTACGCTGCGGCCGCATCACGACCGAGAGTGAACCCGGTAGGGGGTGTTGCGAGACGATCACACTGCCAGGAATGTCCGGATGCCAGCCTGATAGGACTTGAATGGCGTTGTGTATCAGGCTAGAATAGCCTAATGAAGAGGACGAGCATCACGGCCGCGAAGAACGGGCTGAGCGCCCTGATCGATCGGGTGCGCCACGGGGAATCCATCATCATCGAGGACCGCGGTGTGCCGGTAGCCCGGCTTGAATCGGTGTCGGCCCCAGGACGGCGCGACTCCGCGGGGCGTGCGGCCCGCCTGCAGCGCCAGGGAGTCTTGCGGCCGGCGCTCTCGGCCACGCCCAGACGGGTGCTGACCACGCCGCCGCCGAAGCCCCGCGGACGTGCGACCCTGAGCGACGCCCTGATCGCAGAGCGGCGGGACGGGCGATGACGTTCTGGGACAGTTCGGCCCTCGTGCCGCTGCTTGCCGCCGAGCCGAGCACCGTCGCCGTGCAGTCGATGTACGCGCGCGACCCGGAGGTCGTGGTCTGGTGGGGCACGCCCGTCGAGTGCGCATCCGCCATCGCCAGACTGGAGCGGGAGGGCGCGCTGTCAGGGACTGATGCGGCCGAGTCGTTCTCCCGGCTCGACGCCCTTGCCCCAAGCTGGATGCAGGTTGATCCGAGCGACGAGATCCGCGAGTCGGTGAGGCGCTTTCTGCGCGTGCATCCCCTCCGCGCTGCCGACGCTCTCCAGTTGGCCGCGGCGCTTGTCGCCGCCGAACGCCGGCCGGCGACGCTGGCCTTCGTGAGCCTCGATGATCGGCTCCGCGACGCTGCTGCCAAGGAAGGATTCCTGCTCGAAGCCCTGCCGGATATGCGCTGACGCGGTGCTCCCCAAGCGGTGTCGGCGCGGACCGCGCTCGCGCAGGCGCCAGCCCGCTCCGCCGTTGTGTTTCAGAACGTCAGGGTCTTCGATCGCAAGAGCGACAGCCTCACGGGCGCCATGCGCGACTACGAGAACAAGTTCTGGCTGCCGTTCAAGGGCGTGCGGAAGCCCGTCTATGCCATCCGCTTGATGAGCAGCACTTCGTTGCCCTGCTGGTTGTAGTACATCTCGTCGACGAGCCGCATGGCCACCATCATGCCGAATCCGCCCGGCCGCAGGCCCATCTCGGCCCGGCGCTCGAGGTGCGCGATGGGGTCGGCGTCGGTGTTCGCCAGAGCCGATCGATCGAGGCTCTGGCGATCGAAGCCGGGCCCCGGGTCGCGGAAGTGATACACGATGGCGCGTTCCGTGCGGACGGCGGTCACGTCGACCACCTTCTCCGGATCGAAGCCCGCGCCGTGCTCCATGGCGTTCATCAGAATTTCGCGAAACGCCAACATCAGGCTGTCCCGGTCCGGCTCCGGCAAGTCGCGGCGGTACTCGCTCATGAAATGGACGAGGCGCTCCGCGGAGACGAGGCCGCAGCTGACCTTCAGCGAGATCCAGTCCGGCAGTCCCGACTTGATCGAGATGCCGTCCCGCCACTGGACATCGTCGATGGCGCACCTGGTCATGTCCGCGATCGCTGCGACGTCGAAGGGCGCCACGAAGCACGCGAACACGTGGGAGCGGATCGCCTCGATGAACTCACCCGGCGCCGCCGCCGGCGCGAGCACGATGGCCCGCAGGCCCGGCCGCGACGCCCGAAGCTCGTCGACCAGCGCGAGGTCGTCGAGCACCGGCGTATCCGGGTCGGTGAGCAGTACATCAATGGCCCTGGCCCGCACCCGTCGCACGGCGTCGACGTTGCCGGCGGCGGTCTCGATGTCGCAGCCGGAGAGCGACGGCGCCGTCTCCAGTCCGTGGGCGAACTCGGGGTGGTTGCCGACGAGCAGTACGCGTGGCATGGTCAGGCCCTCCCTGCAGATCCATCTTGGACCCGGCGTCCCGCGGCACGACGCGCGCACATGGCCTCGCCCCGGATCCTCGCGGTCAGGATACGGTTTTCTCATCCCAACGGCAACAGAATCAATCCGTAGATCACGCCGCCGAACATGAATGGCACAAACCGTCCGTCCTTGTCGGACGGCAGTTCCATGATGGCGCCGTTCACGATGACGGCCCCCGACACGAACGCCACGAGCAGCGCCAGCGCGTGAGGCGGCAGGACGAGCAGGCAGCCCGCCCCCCGCCCGGCCGAACTCGTGTGGCGTGTCGTCTACTTCACTGCGACCCCGGGAGGCAGTTCGAACAGCGACGGGTTCGGTTCACCGCGGACGATGCCGGTCAGCCTGTAGGTCGTTTCGCCAACGCGGGGATCGACGTGCCTGGTCATCACCAGCACCTTCAGATCCGGCGAGAACCACTCTTCCGAGACCACCGTGATGGGCTGCTCGTTGCCTATGGCCCCGGCAGCAATGACCGTGGTCGCGCGCGTGCCCGTGGCCGTCACACCGTCAATGGTCTGCTGGCCCAAGTCCTCCTTTGATGTTGGAGACGAGGCCTCGTTTCTCAGGTTCACCACCGTCACCGGGCCGGCGATGGCTCCACCTGTCTGTCCCGTCGAGAGATGGCTCTTCAACTCTACTTCGCGCACGATCTTGGCTTGTAGTTCCTTCTGGGCCTCCGGGGAACTGTAGACGGCGACGGTTCCTCCGGTGACCGTTCCGGTCGTTGCATGCGGTTCACCCGAGACGACGAATGTGGCGAAGCCGCTCGAATGGCCGGTATTGGTGCTCGGGTCGAACACATAGCTCTTGCCGCCAGCAGGATCCGATATAGAGACACTGGCGACCTGCCCGTCCGGACCCAACGTCTCTTTGCGCGTGCGTCCCTTGCCGTCCCGATACACCCGCACGGAGGTCTTCTTGACGATTCGGTTACCGTCCGCGAGGACCTGCACGCTTTCAGTCACCGCCTCGCCCGAGTACGGCGCGCCAGTGACAGGACGTGATTCAAACGACACGTGAAGCCCGCCCGCCGATGCCTTCTCCATCAGCACCTGTAACTGCTGTTCCTTGGCGGCCTTCGACTGCTGTTCGTGCGCCATCACCTGACCGCTTGCCGACGCGGCGAGACACACCATTCCCACTGCCATCCATGTCGCCTTCATTGCCTTCTCCTTTGAGTTGAATCCAGATTCACAAACCTGATCGCCCTGGCCTGGCCATCCTGGCCCACCAGCACGTCGGCCTCGACCACGCCGTCGGCCGGGCCCGGCATGACATCCAGCCCATAGGCCGGCAGCATCGCCGTCGGCACTTCTACGCGGACGATGCGTCCGCTTTCGAGCCCCGGCATCCCGACGGCCGTAGGCAGCATCACAAACCTGAGCACCTCTTCATTACCAACGCGCTCGACGCGAGGGGCCCCGCTTCGCCCCGTGCGCGCCCGGGGCGCTTGCTCCCGCGGACGTGCCTCAACGGCCTGCGCCACGGTTCCCTGATCCACGCGCTCCGCGGCTCTCGTGGCTGCCGGATCCGATGCCGGCGGCCCGAGTTCGGCGCGCGTCGCAACCGGCTGGCCCTCGTGCGCGGGCCACCACCGCGCGGATCCCAGCCACGCGAGTGTCGCAATGAGCAGAGTGGCCGCGACCGCGAGCCACCGCCGCGCGGCCCGTGTCGCGAACACCGGCCTGGACGCCGCAACAGGTCGGGAGGCTTCTGCCTGTCGCTCGGCAAACACACCGAGCAGGCGCTGCTCGATCGCCGCGGCCCGCGGCGATTCGGGCGCAGAACTGGCCAGGGCCTTCAGTTGCGCTGTCAGCCGCCGCTCGCGTTCGACCCGCGCCGCGCACCCGGGGCACCCTTCAAGGTGTTCGCCCAGACGCTGCGCGACCTGTGTGCCCGAGTCAGCCCCCCGGGCCAGATCCACGATGTCGGCCTCGAACTCGCGGCAGTTCATGCGCAGTACCCTCCGGCGTCAGCCCGGCCTGGTCCGGCTTCTCGATCACGTTCACTCGGACCGGCCGCCGGGACCGGGTTCTCGGCCGGCGTCTCGCTCCTGGACGCCAGTTCCGAGTGTTCGGCAGCAAGGAGCTTCGCGGTCAGCATCCCACGGGCTCGGTGCAGCCGGGACCGCACCGTCCCCACCGGGCATTCGAGCGCCTTTGCCGCATCTTCGTACGTCATCTCCTGCAAGTCGCACAGCACGAGGACCTCACGGTACGGCACCGGCAGCGACTGAACCGCCCGGCGCAGCGATTCGATCCGCTCAGTGCGAAGCAGTCCGGCGAGAGCGTCCATGGGCCCGCCTTTATCAGATGCGGGCTCCTGCCCGCCCCAGGATTCGAGCGGCGCCAACCGGCGATCACGCTCCATCCTCTGCCTCACACAGTTCCTGGCGATGCCGCACAGCCACGCAACCACCGCCCCGCGACCGGCCGCGTAACGAACCGCGTCGCGCATGACGATCAGAAACACGTCCTGAACGACGTCTTCAGCCGTGGAGACCGAACCTGTCATGTGCAGCGCAAACCGGAACACCACGGTGTGGCGCCTTCGAAACAACTCGGTAAACGCGGGCCCGTCGCCGGCCGCGACTTGCCTCATCAGTTCGTCATCTGGAACCCGATCGGTCAACGGTACGACTGGCATGCCCTCCAGTACGACGTGCTCGATCAGTATTCGGTTTGGGAGGGGCGGAAGTTCCAGGAAATTGTCGCGGTGTGGGGAGGGTACGCCCGGGCTCAGAACCGGAAGTTGAGTCCCGCCAGAACACGGTTGTCCCGGTAATTCGTATCCTGCGTGTGATCGAACACGACAAGGAGAGACGCCTTTCTCCCCATGTGGACGATCGCGGTGCCGCCGAAGCGTTTGGTGCTGGGCCGGTTCTCAATGATGATGCCGGATGACTGGACGTAGCGCAGCACCGACAGAGACGACGTGTACTCGCCAGACAGATAGACACGCGGCGAGAGGTTTCGGCCGACCGACACATACCAGGAATCGTACGACGGGCTGGTGCCGCCGCTGTACCGGTAGTCAGACACCGTGATGTCGAGCCCCGTCTTCAGCAGGTTCGACGAAGAAAGGCCGAACGACACGCGGTTGACCGGGTCAGTCGAACTGCCGCTCTTGTCCTGTGAGTAGCCGCCAAAGGCCCGAACCGTCCTGCCGATCTGAAACGTCACCC